>Ga0209636_10007829_pt1 | contig 10888 bp, 5 predicted proteins | sample DeeMarSWOR152_54_FD_187464 | JGI IMG/M metagenome (GOLD analysis project Ga0209636, IMG submission 187464) | Marine sediment microbial communities from White Oak River estuary, North Carolina - WOR-1-52-54 (SPAdes) (version 2) | ecosystem: Environmental > Aquatic > Marine > Intertidal zone >... | reverse complement strand
ATTTGTAATCTCCGAGTTCCCGTATGCGTAGTTTACGCCAACGGACCTGGTACGGCCCGGCTCCCGAGCGTATGCGGTGTACTTGCAGGCCGATGAAGCCTTTGGGGAACTCTGCATAGGCCTCGTCGTCTCTCAGATCTTCAATCAGATTATCGTTGATCCAGGTGCGGATCCCTGGACCCTGGGCCACGATGCGGTAACGGTTCCAGTGACCGTCTAAGAAATGTTTGTGGGGAATCAAGCGGTCCTTGGGTGTCAACCACCCTCGGCCGGTTGCTTCACTGTAAATATAACCGGCTTCAGCCCCGTTTTTACCACTTGATTCGATTTCAACCTGGGGACCGATCACGCGGCCAGCGGCTCTATTGGGTCCTTCACCGATCGTTTTCTCCCTGGTTTTGGAGCGGATTTGGACCCCCGAATTCAAACCCTTGTCTACCTTCACTTCGAACATGAGCTCAAAATCCCCGTACTCCTTCTCTGTGCAAAGAAACGAATTCCAACTTCCTTCGACCGTAGTGCCCACGATGGTTCCCTTCACCACCCGATACGTGGCAGTACCGTTCTTCTGCACCCAGCCGTTGAGTGTCTTACCGTTGAAGAGCGAAACGAATCCACGGCTACTCGACAGGGCTTCGGTGTGTTTCAGACGCTCATCGAAAAAGGCAAGTATCATCTCGTTCATTTGCGGTTTGGGAAAGCCCTTGCCGCCATGTCCGGCACCTGCCAATACCTGAAAGCTGGCTGGGACACCTGCCTTATCCAGTGCCTGCTTGAGCGGTTCGCTCTGGTTGATTCGGACCGCACCGTCCTTATCGCCGTGTATCAACTGAAAGGGTGGGTCATCCTCGCTTACGTAGGTGATGGGATTGGCCACGGCCACCTTTGCCTTGTACTCCTGAATCGGTCCTCCGATCAGCAGTGATTCAGGCGACTCGGGCCGGTTGTGGCCGCCGCCCATTTGTAGAAAATCGGTTGGTCCCCACATGTCACAGACGGCTTGGACGCGACTTGATTGGCCCAGGTGACTACCGAGGTCCCCTTCCAGTTCCTTGACATCGCCGCTGGTTCCCAACAGGGCCGCCAGATGCCCGCCGGCAGAGGAACCGGCCACACCAAAGCGATCGGCGTCATACCCGTAGATCTCGGCGTGGGCGCGCAGCCAGCGGATCGCTGCCTTGCAGTCGTGGACCTGCGCCGGGAATACGGCCTCCTGGCTAAGCCGATAGTTGATATCCGACACAGCATAGCCGTGCTCCGTCATCCAACGGACACGACCACCGCTGCCCTTGCTGCCCTTGCGCCAGGCACCCCCATGAATCCATACAATCAAGGGGGGATTGGCAGCCGTCGTTGGGCAATAGATATCCAGGAGCAGGGACTTCGCACCCACGCGTGCATACTCGAGGTCACGATGCACCGTCACATCAGCAGAAAGATCTCCTGCTGGCTGCCGGGTAGTTTGTATCTGTGCCCAACCCGGTACAACTGCTATCATAACGAGTGTAAATAGAACGACGCCCTTTTGAAATACAACCTTGGTGTTCATCGGTTTTTCCTTTCGACAATGGCATTGTAAATAGCCCAATCATGGTAATTGTCATTCGGTTTTCGATCATGCTTTCTAGTAAAACGGTAAACATAGTACCGAACAAAAACAGACTCACTGTTCAACTCAAGACCTTTGGCGGCCGCTTCCAGATCAAGCAGTGCCATGGGAATCATACTGGCCGTTCTGGCCCACTTCGCATTTGTGCGACGGGCAAACAATCCGTTCACGTAGGTTTTTTCAACAACCTTGTCAGCCAATTTCGCTCCGAACTCAAGATAGGGAATGGCTTCTGGCTTTCCCTGTAGTTCATTTGCTTTTCGATATAGCTCAGCAAAGACATGCACCAGAAATCCGGCCTTTATGTTTTGGTCTTTATCCGGGTAAATGTCTATATCAATATCTGAATGGTGATTCAGATTTACGTCCTTACCTGCTGTTGTGCCAATATCCCCGTAATCAAAGGCCTTCATAATGCTACGCAACGCATTGAAAATTTTAGCATCGCCGCTCATGCGATAGGCTTTGGCGATACTCCATATCAATCCCTCATCTATAATTTGGGGCTTACCCAGTGGCGTGCCATCGAACTTCACTGTTGGATAATACCGGTTTGTTCCCGGGATCAGTTTGTACTTAATAAGGGTTTTGACTTCGTCAATTGCAAATTGCCGGATAAGCGCACCATCATGCTCATGGTCGGCTGTCTCTGCCAACTTTATAAAAAACGGAACGCCCAATAAGTCACGGGCCTTTGTGGCTCCGGAATACTCTGCCCAACTCGTATGTCTTGCGTGATATGCGTAACTGCTGGGGGAAAGTCCGGTTTTCGAATCCCGCGCGTCTATAAAGCGTTTTAGGATCGTCCTACCGGCCTGCCAGGCGCGTTGATCATTTCCTCTCTGCTGAGAGTAGACCAGGGCGGAATACATTAAATCCGCTGTCATTTGTGGATAGACAACCGCTTTTTGTGTCTTGAAAGGCACCTTGACATCTTCTTCAATCAATTGAACCCGATCCCAGGGAATACGATACGGTGGTTTACCATATACGGGGTGAAGGTTCCATTCCAAACGTTTCCAGTAATCGGGTTGGTTCAACGTGACGTTCCATACCTGCTCAATATGTCTATTAACCCTGAGGGGATCGATTTCATAGAGAAAGGGCCAGGCCCCAAAGCAGCCCGTGTTAAAATAAAAAAAATGCGGCTTGCCGTTATGTCCCAGCTTTCGATCGGACAAAGCATCGTAAGTCGCATGTTTACCACAGTGAATCAATCCGTGTTCATCACAAAGATGATTCAATGCATAGGCACCACAGCGAACGGCCTCATTTCGATAGTGGGAATTTCCAGTAAGTTTGGACAATTCGTTCAACGTAACCAGGATATTCTGCATGAACAGAAAATTGGCCATGATCTGTTTGGAGGGTTGTCCAAACCTTGCCACCACTTCTTCGTTTGGATCGATCTCCCAAACATAGGGCTCGTACGTATGAGGATTGATGGTGTCGATGAATAGTGGTGTCTGAGTCGGACCATAGACGTCTCTTGCATGTTGGAGCAGAACATCCGCAGAGCTTTTAACAAGGTTTAGATACTTCCCTTCTGGAAAGCATGTGGCTAACGCATTCGTTGATAAGGAACTGATAACCAGCATGAGGACGACTGTTTTTAAGAACACACAAAAACGAGTTGGATAATTCACCGTCATCGAAGCTCCTTATTCATGAATAAGTTCACCGTACAGCCCGTACCGAAAGCACACCTTCCGAATCTTCGCAGGGCAGTTCCAGGGCCATGCAGCCATCGGTTTGGGTGGCTGTGTCGACGGTCTGTCCTTTCCACGTAACAGTATACTCTCCCGGGTGCATGGTAACGAGCACAGTAAATTTTTCCCCTGACCTGTCATCGGAATAATCCGGTTTAAGCCTCACAGACAATGCTCTATTCGCCGGATCATAGGTTCTTTGAGACGTATAGACATCATATCCGGTGGTCACCCGTCCCGGTTGATAATAGGCGAGATAACAATCCAGCGCAGGTGCGCTTAATCCTGCGAACCCTTTAACGCTATGGCTGGTTTCAGGTTTTTCGTCCAAGCCAACCCTCTCGTAAGTACGCCAGCGGGCTTTGGCGCTGAGATAGCAATTTTCCATCAACCTTTCCACAATCCATTTGGCAAAAGACGTTTCACCGTAATCGAGCATTGCTTTCCAATAAATCCATTGATAAGGCACCCATACAGCACCGTTCCAATAGCCCATTCTAAATAGCGGGGAACGTTGATCAATCGTCGTTAATCCCATAGGTGTCCATAAGGCTTTAGGGTTTTTGAGATTATTGAGCATAGCAATACGTTGATCTCTTTTTACGGCACCGGTAATCAATGGCATCACGCCACCCATTCCCATATTGGCGTTAACGCCTTCTTTAGTACGCAGAATGCTGATGGGTTGGTTTTGTTCATCATGCAATACGTAACCATAGTAACCTGTTTCATTGTCCCAACTGTATTTTTGTAATCCCGCGGCCAAGCGTTCTATATCTTTATTGTAAATTGGAATGTCGTTGTGATAATTTAAACGCATTGCCAACTGACGCAGGATTTTCGCTCCACGTATGGCATAGGCGGTATGAACAACGGGGGTCACTCTCTCCTGCCCGCCGTGCATTTCTGACCTTGACACTGCATAGGCCGGATAGTCGTCCCAGCCAATGTTGTAGAAATAATCCCAGGTGCTTAAAAGTCCGGACTTCCAACGTCCGCAAACTGAACCCGGATAGCGTCCCACCAACCATTCATACATCTGGCGCAGCCGTGGATAGAAATAGGTTAATACCTTGTGATCAACATCATCACTTAACAATTGAGCGCCTTGATAGAACTGCTTGATTAATACGGGTGAGCCGCCGCGAATGAATGCACCGCTTTCTTCCGGACTACAGCAATACTGTGCCAAATACTGTCTGGCCCGTTCAGGATTAGTGGAATGCAGGGCCATGCCCATGCAACCCACGTCCCAGGTGAAGGTTTGTGTATAGCGATGTGCAGGAACAACCCCCTTCACATACCGGCCTTGAATCCACATAGGATAAAATATATTTGTTTGCATCAGCGTGCTTAGCAATTGCATTGCCAGTCGGTATTTTTCTCCTTCGGGAGTGCATTCAAATACGCTTACTTTATCCAGTGATTTTTGCAGCTTTTCCTGCCAAAGCGGATTGCGGCTATCAAAATCTGCTAACCATTGGCGTATCTTGGATTTATCCCCGGCACACACCAAGCCCCAGTACCATGCCTCCGAGTTCCCGTGCAATGTTATTAGTTCCCCTGGAATATGAACAAACCAGGCCTCGGGATCGGGTTCAGATCTGCGTATGAACTTGCCTTTTCTTTCTTGAAAACCAGTAAAATTGATCTTTACCGATGGATGTGTCGTTTGGTTGAAATGACTGTCCAAGTCATCAAACAACATTCCTTTGGGAATACCGATTTGTGATCCGGGTAAACGCAGTCCATAAGTTACAGGGGAATCACTGTAGTTTAGAATCTGTCCGTTGGCTGTTTCTATCTCCGGTTTAGGATTCCACGTTTTCTCATGAATGAGTACATGACGGCGGTCTTTGGCTTCCACCACAACAAACCCGTCCAGGGCCCAATCCGTTCCTTCTTTACAGGTCAAGGTAAGTGTTTTTTGACCTATTTTCATTGCACCGATCTTTGCGACGTACCAGGCGGTTGTATTTTTGGGAAGTAAAACAAGATCCTGCCTGGTTATGCCTTCGATGCTAACAATAACCTTATTGTTGATATCCGGAATTCGGGCGCGTACCAGCAACATAGCATTGTCAAATGGCGTGCACGTTTCGAATGTATATTCAACCTTGTCCCCTGATTTTCCAAACGGATCCCCTAAAGCCGTCCCGTCCACAAAGCCATGATCACGCAACTCGCCGGCTCGCAGGCCATTAACCGATGCGGCAATGTCTATCGGGGGTGTTGCGTATGTTAGTTTGCTGTGCGTGTGAGCATCAATCCACAGTGCTTTTGCAGGCAGTTTTAATATGGCCGGACGCAACGGCCCCGCCCCATTACGACCCCGATTGGCGCCTCGCGTATCATACGGTTTAGGAGCAAAGCGCATATGCGCAAGCGCGTGTAATCGGAACCGTCTTGGTAAAACGGTGGCGTTGGTCATGTGTACGCCGATCAGCCGCTTATTCTCATCGAGGGCGATCCAGTGCACATCAGCCAGAACCTGCCGTTTGTCGTCAAGTACAAAACGCTGACAGTAATACTCCAGCTCCGGGGAGGCCTGCCAGTCGACATACCCGGTGGACGTCGCAGCGCCCGGTAGTCTTTGGGGTTTTTGCTTTGCTTTGCTATTCTCCTTGGTTTGTGGGATATTTCTTACCTGACTCCAATCGGTGAATCCTTTTGAGTTTTCAGCAACAACCGGTTGGGGCAGTGCCTGCTTGGTTGTGCGTGGTATCTGCGGTTCGCCGTTGTTATCCCTGGCTAGCAGAGCCTCTTCATCAAGTGGAAAGATCGATAAATCAAAACGCATCCCCAAGTCGCGATCAGAAATATGGCTGAGTCCGGCATAGCGATCGGAATAGGGTCCCCAATCCGGCAAATCTATATCGTGCGCCAGCGTCTCGATGTCCGCCGGATCTCCTATCGTTATGTCAACGAAGACTCCCACGAGAAAAACGCCTGCCAAACTACACAGCAATGTTCTTTTTACCTGCCGAGTAAACATATAAGTCTTCTTTAAAATCATACGTTGCCCCTATTTTCCCTGCCTACGTCGGAAAACTCTATGATAACGGATCAGTTGATTGATTACCGTTGTGTTCATTCAGGGATTCCATATAGGTCTTGGTGGTTCTCCAAAACGTCTGTAGAAATCAGGATTCATCGCCACATGAAAATACTGGTTTCCAATTTGGCTATCACATTTTAACTCAAGCCAGTTGGTATCATTCGATTTAACATCTTTTAGGGGAAGATCAAATTCAATACCGAGAGGAGATACGTTAAGATTCGTTAAGGATGTTAGTAAGTGCTTTTTTCCGTTTACATACAATACCCAGCGGCCCCCATTTGCAGGAATGTTTTGCTCTGCATCCTTCTTGAAGTATATCGTTGACACTAATCTTGCGGGTATGGCATTAATAAAAAAGCAGGTTCGCACACCTGAATTCTGCTTAATGAGTTTAGGGACTATCTGTCTCTGGTTGTTATCCGAAGTCAAATTATCTCTCATCCAATTGTTAATCAATGGCACTGAACTTACTGTTCCTGCAGGGTACAATGCCGCCACTGTATCGGGTAGCACTTTCAGTGTTCTCGACTGGATGTTTTTGAAGTACCAGAACACAGACCCTTCGTAACGTATGTCATTTAGTTCCACGGTTTCATTTTTACGATCTTCATTAAATTGGGCATAATCTTCATATTCTGGTTTATGTTTCTTACAGGCTCTGGGATTGTGCCAATACTCATGTTGGCTTAACTCACATAAATGAGGTTCATAGTGATGTCCATAACGCTTGCCTCTATGGAACACCTCATGGGGTATAATATTGTCACACCATCTCCATTTTCCATTTACCTTAAGCTCCGTTACAATATGCCCTGCCGCATTCATGGTTCTTGCTTCTAATCCCATGGTATGAGCAACGCACATGATGAGTCTCGCCTGATGTGGACAATGTCCCCCCCATCGGATACCATCCACCGGATGTTTACTAGCCCATGTGATTGGATGTTGTCTGTTTTTGCCTTTAACACTTTCAGGATCCCATTCATTTGGCATTTTTTTAATTTCTTCAGCATGGGCAATAAATTCATTCTCATCGGGTAATCCCGGAATATTATGTGTTGTTCCATTCCGGGTCATACAGGCTTTCTTAATGATGACATCAAGTTTTTCCTCTAAGGGTGCATTTGTTTTTCCCGCTTTTCTTAGAACAGTATCTCGCCACATCACCAAGAAGTCCCAGTCTTTCTTGTGGTCACCGAAATCATATGACGGTGTACCACCCATCTGATCTCTGGTACAAATCCACTTACCCAGTTTGATATGAGGATTTATATGGGTGGTAATATTATCACCTGCCAGCTTTGGTACTATTTTAATGTTCCATGCCGTATTCAGGTAGAGAGGCTCTTGTCCATATTTCTTATGAACCACCGATATCCATTCTCCTGCTGATAGTGTGTTTGCACAGACCATCAGCACCGCTAAACAGTGGTAAATTATCGTTTTCATGTTATTCTCCAAAACATATTTATATAAGATGTTGCGATAAATCTCTTTCGCAAACAAACCCGCGAACACACCAACTGGTAAGAATAAGCCGACTGGAACATGACCTGCCTTGACAGTCGTTTACTCTTTACATCTTGGTATCTCTGCGCCAACACACTGCAGGTAGTTTGTTAAGGCCGTTTCTAATTCGTCAGCCTTCTCCGGCATCTGTATTGCCAGGTCATTTGCTTCACAGATATCGTTATTCAGGTCGAATAGCATACGTTGATGGTTGTCCCAGAAACGGAGTAGTTTCCACCGGCCCATGCGAATAGCAGAATGTTCACGTTTCAGTCCACTACCGTTTTTGTGGGGAAAGTGAAATACGAGTCCTTTGTTCTGACGTTTTACGGTTCCCTTTCCCCGGCCTTGGAGCAAGGATGTCAGGCTTCCGCCGTCCAGGTTGTCTGGCAGTTTTTGTTTGGCCCCGGCCAATGCAGAAATCGTCGGAAGAAGATCGCAACCTGTGACCGGAACATCGCATTGCGAGTTGTGTTCAATGCCTGGACCGCTGATAATGAAAGGCACGCGGATCCCCCCTTCCATCAGGTCCCATTTCCCCCGGCCAAGGGGATAATTGTAGCTGCGCGTATAGACCGGCGGCTTCGGTGGGATTTTGGGTACGGCACCGTTGTCACCCATGTAGATGATGTAAGTGGTGTCTTCAACACCTAAGGTACGCACTGCGTCCAGCACCATCCCGACGCCCGTATCGAGGTCTTCGGTCATCGCAGCGAACGCCGGAATCTTATGCAGTTGGCCTTTGGCACTCTGTTGGTATTTTTTTAGCGTCGACGCCCGCGAAACAATATCTGCGTGGGTGGCATAGTGTGAGATCTGCAAGTAGAAAGGACGGTCCGCCTTGGTTTGTCGTTCCATGAAATCAATCCCGCGCCGGGTCAGGCTGAAGATCAATTTGGGATCTTCATCAACCTTGAAGACAGACCATTTGGTTTTAGACATGCCGCCGTGGCTGTTGCGCGTGCGGCCATCACTTTCATCATAACCAAGGTCTTCGGGATTCGCTTCGATATGCCACTTGCCGAAGTGGGCAACCGCATACCGAGAATCGATTCTCTTGAGCATTTTGGGGATTGAGAGCTGACTGTGATCTATATGATCCGTATTCATACCCACCCGAGTCATGCGTAGGCGTGCCGGTGTCTGACCAAACTGGATGCTATAACGTGTTGGAGCACAAACACACGAGGGCGCATAAGCGCTGGAAAAACGCATACCACTACGAGCCAGTAGCTCCAATTGTGGCGTTTGGTGATAGTCACTTCGCGAGTCCTCGCGATCCTTGTCCATGCGCACGGATGTGCCATTCCAGCCTTGGTCATCGCTCAGGATAAAAATGAAATTGGGACGAATCAGTGGGGGATTCATTTTGTTTCCAGCAGCACACGGCTTGGAAAACACCAGCACCCAGAACAGGTAAGGCATGCCAATCAAACACCACTTCATAAACAGTCTTTCAGTCATCTTTGTTCACTCCAGAACACTTTCTTTGAATCATAGTGACTTGAGTGATTGTCCGATATCTCGACGAACGTCGGTGCGTAGCTTACCGATCCGATCCAATTCCAAAGAGCCTAATGCTAGACTTCGTCCCTGTCGGTCGTGTGCCTATCATATGGTGTCCCGCCGCGAGGCGGAAACCACGTAATCAATAAACTGTTACGTGACTCCGGCCTAACCAGTGCGCTACCTGTCTGAGGAGGAACGCTGTTACCGGGCGCGTTTAAATGCGGCACGTTTCGTTCAACTTGCCATCCCCGTCCTTATGGTAACGCTGGAGAACGCGCTTGCAGTACGTCGCGCCCCCCTGGAAAGACTGCTACCCCTCTCACGGGGTGGGGTCAAAGGCCTACGACTGATAATTTTCCACTCCTTGAGCTTCTGCTGAAACACGTCACTGTCCCCCGTCAGCCCTATGGACTGGCATTTGATAGCCTCCTCCATCTCCTAGCGGCTCCATGCTAGCACAAGCAGTCCTTCACGTTCCAAGAGCGCTTTGAACCAGTATTGTGCCATGATCTCCGCACCGATTTCAGAGATTGCTGGCAGAACACAATCAGCGGACGTTTGTCCTTTCCGTCTGCAGAGCAACGCTCTCGTTGGATAAGTCCCTTTCGTTCGAGAAGACACAACATCGCAGTAATCGTATTGCCATCGGAACACATGCGTGACGACAGTTCCTTTTGAGTGATACCGTCTTTGTCGGCCAAAAGCGAAAGAAGAACATACTGGTCCGCCGTCATACCGAAACGGGCAAAGTGAGCCTGTGCGGTTCGATGAACAGTCAGGTACGCGCGCCGCAGTCGCATCGGAATGGATTCATGAAAATGCATCACCGATTCCTATTTGAAAAACATACTACGTATTACTACCTATACGTAGTATAGAAGAAAAACGTTGAGTCTGTCAAGAATTTTTTGCTCCATGCAGCAATTCCGCAGCGATTTGTTCTGGGCTTGTATTTTGGGTCGATTAGTGGTTCGTATTTCCGGGTTTACGGTGATCTGATTGTCCTTCTGTAACGTGGAGCGTTTTCGCAAGGGCAATTTGGGATTGTTTTCTAAATTTGGGACGCACCGGGAGCGTCCTCGTCTTTTTTCCATGGGCGATTTACTAAACGATCTTTGTGTTTCAACACCACAACAGTCATAATCAAGGGGGTCTGGCGGGTGGCTGTCTGATGGCAGGTCCTTTTCGGGCGAAAACCATAGGAGCAGTCCAGGAAATCCGCCTCGTAAATAGCCTCTAATATCCGGCTAATCCCCTTCTGCAATATCTTATCTTCCAGTACAGGCAGGCCGAGCGGACGCTCTTCATGCTCATTCTTTGGTATATAGACCCGCTTGGCAGGCAGCGGCTTATAGCGTTTTGCCTTCAGTCGGGATACCAAATCGCTAATGTTCTCATCCAGGTTCTCTCCATATTCCTTCCAACTTACACCATCTATGCCACTGGCTCGGTCCCTGCCGAGTCTATAGTAGCATTCCTTCAGGAATCCTT
>Ga0209636_10007828_pt1 | contig 10890 bp, 8 predicted proteins | sample DeeMarSWOR152_54_FD_187464 | JGI IMG/M metagenome (GOLD analysis project Ga0209636, IMG submission 187464) | Marine sediment microbial communities from White Oak River estuary, North Carolina - WOR-1-52-54 (SPAdes) (version 2) | ecosystem: Environmental > Aquatic > Marine > Intertidal zone >... | reverse complement strand
CGCAGCCGGCTGGGGACCCGGCGGAGTAATGGGATCCAAAAATGTTAAAGCAATTGCCGTTAGAGGCACTAAAGGCGTAAAGGTAGCAGACCCGAAAGCACTCATCAAGGAGAGCAAACGTCACCTCGATACACTTCTCACCGCCCCCGGAAGGAGGCCGACTGGTCCAGGTATGGGTATTAAGGGTAGCCCACTAGAATATGCATTTAAGAGGAACAGTGTTTGTTTCGCATGTCCAATTGCTTGTCACAGTTACCTAACTCCTACAAGCGGACCTATTGGAGAGGCATGGTGTGCACCTGTGATAGACCCCGCGCGTTGGGTGAGCGTAGCTGATGGAAAGATGACACCCGTGACCACCGCATTTGGTGACACAGTGTACGAGAGTCCTCCAAGTCCTTTAGTTCCTCCAAGTCCTCTAGGTTCTCTAGTTTTCGATGACAGATCGTGGTTATTTGGAAAAATGCTTGATTTGATGGGAATAAACCTATTTAACGTTGGTGGATTGGGCCACACAGATGTTGGTTCCTGGCCGATGACATGTTATCGATTGGGAATTTTCACAGAGAAAGTTACTTCACCCATCGACCTATCTAAGATTGGAACAAGAGAGTTCACCGAAATATTTGCAACCGCAGTGGCTGAGAGAAAGGGTAAATTTGCAACCTTAATTGGAGAAGGAGCTGTCAGGGCTGCGGCCTACATAAGGGACCATCCTGAGGAGTTCGGCCTCACAAAGGAACAAGCCGAAAAACAATGGGAGGTTTGTGAACGCGCTTATCCAGCACATGGTATGCTCGTTCATCACTTCTACAGAAACTGCTCCTTTGCTTCTCCAAAGTTTCGTCAAGCCCCAATCTCTGCAATGATTTGGGCACTCTCAACAAGGGATCCGTTTGCTGTTCACCATAAAGCCTTTGCTGTATACGACGATGTGAATACGAACTCTAGAGGCGATGCCCAGGCCATGTACTTCAACGAGGACGCGGGTTGCCGATATCTTGATGCAGAAGGCCGCCCACTCCTAACCGACCAGATCGGTCAACCCGAAAAAGGAAAGTGGTATGACTACCAAAATGTTGAGAGGAAACCCGCTAAGGCAAACTTCACAAAGAGTACTCCACAAGCAGTGAAATATGCCCTAGCATACGGTATCCAAAACGATTCTATCCCACTCTGTGACACACTATTTCCAATGATAGCCGATGTTGCGCTCGGAAGCAGACTCTACACCGCTGTCACCGGAATCTCCAAAACCTTTGATCAACTCATGGAAGACTCCTGGAGAGTCTGGTATGTAGACCGAGCAATCCACATCAGAGATGATGACCGCACCAGAGCTGACGACACATTTAACAAGTATTACTTCGACCGCCCAGACTCTCAGGGAATACCAATAGATAGAGCCGAGTTCGAGAAAGGAAAAGACATGGTCTACAAGCTTATGGGCTGCGATGTCAAGACAGGCAACCCCACCAGGACCACACTCGAAAAGTACGGCTTGAAAGATATCGCTGACGAATTGGCGAAGCGAGGAAAACTACCATAGAAACACAACCTCCCTTTTCTCTTTATTTAAACCCGCCGATATAGTTTCTCGTACTATGCATCAGAATGGCTATAGAAGTGTGTACGCCCACATTTTTTCTAAATAGATCTAGTTTCCCCAGACCAACTCATAATTATCTAAGATACTCAATTTGTCTGTAATAACTATCCAGAATTTTTATGAAAGAAATAAAAATCTTATCGTCTATTCTACCCCGCTCGGCCAATGTTAGAGCGTTGATCATTCATATATTGGCAGAATACTTCCACTAATCTGCTATATATTTTTGTAAATGGGATTAACAAAATTTCTTGCTTTGTTCAGATGTATACGGAACTTTTTAAAGTGTTTGCTTGTAGAGACAATTAGAAAGCTTGTAGTAGGTTGAGCTCATCGGTTGAAGATATTAAACTCAAAGGTGCTGGGGTACTTGTATGTGGCGATAGCGGCGGTTACATGGGGCTCTAATGGTGTGATCGTGAACTGGGTTTCTCTCAACTCATATGTTATCGCTTTCTTCAGAGTCTTATTCGCTAGTCTCACCCTTCTACCTCTAGTACTCTTGACTCAGAGGCGTAATATTGTAGAGGCTGCTAGAGCTTGGAGAAGTATGCTGGCTTTAGGGGTGATGCTGAGCCTGGGTTGGGGCTTCCTCTTTCAATCAATGAAGCTGATTGCGATTGCTAATGCGGTCTTACTCAATTATCTGGCACCCATATTCGTTGCACTGCTTGCACCCATCTTCTTAAGAGAAAGAATTGAAAAAATCACTATGCTGGCATTGACCACATCCATGGTGGGTATGATAATGATTTCTTCCCCACAGAGCCTTCAAGCCGACAGTTTAAACCTCGTAGGAGTAGCCTTTGGACTGCTTGCTGGTCTCGTCTACGCAGTATTCATTATACTATCCAAAAAGGCTGTAGCCAAATTCTCTAGCCACGCCGTAGCCCTCTACGCTTATTCAGCAGCCATAATCTGCCTATCCCCATCCCTGATAGACGTGGATCTATCTATTGATCCTGCTTCATGGGTACTCCTATTAGTGCTGGGGGTATTCAACACTGGATTCGCCGTCACACTCTACTTGAATGGTCTTAGATTGATCAAGGCTCAGAAGGCTGTAATATTCACATGTTTAGAGCCAGTCAGTGCTGTGGTCTTCGGTTTTCTCTTTCTCTCTCAACAGCCGACGCCATTCATGCTCATCGGCGGATTTCTAATTCTCCTGGCAGGATATATCGTAATTTCAAAATAATTGAGTTTTTGGAAGTATTTACTAACAGAAAACTTAGAAAAGAAATAATATCTTCGTCACATTACTTACTGTTAGGAGTTTGTCCATGCCCGCTAATCTTCCAGCAGAGGCTAAGCAAAAATGGAGAGAAGCTTCTCTGGCGAGGAGACCCCAAGAGAAAATTGAGAGGCTCCAAGATTTCTTGAGTCTAGTTCCCAAGCACAAGGGTACAGAAAAACTGCGAGCCCAGGTCAAGCGGAAAATCGCAATACTTCGAAGGGAAATTGTTGAGAAGAAACGCAAGAAAGTCGGAGTAGGCGGGCCGAAATTCTTCGTTGAGAAGCAGGGGGATGCCCAAATCGTAATTTTGGGGCACACCAACGTTGGACGCAGCAGTCTTCTCTCTCTTTTAACCAACGCCAAAGTGGAAATTTCCAATTACCCATACACCACCAAGGAGCCAACACCCGGCATGTTCCAATACCAAGATCTGCAGTTTCAACTAGTCGAGACGCCAGCTCTAATGGAAGGCTCCGCGGATGGGGCAGCTTGGGGAACCCAAACACTGACCGCGGCGAGAAACGCAGACGGTCTCCTCCTCATGATCGGTTTATCCCGAGACCCTGTTAAACAATTCTCCCTAATCTCACGGGAATTAGAAAAAGCAAGAATTCTCATACGGAAACCTAAGGCTCAAGTCAAGATCGAAAGGAAGTACATGGGCGCCGAATTAAGAATCATCCTATTAGGACGCCTCGTTAACTGCACTTCGAAAGATGTGAAGCAACTTCTCAAAAGCTATGGAATTAACGACGCCATTATTAAGATTCAAGGCGAAGCGACCATAGACGATATTGAAGATGCCATCTTCGAGGGTACAGCATATCGACCCTCCATCATCATAGCCAACAAAGCAGACAATTCCAACGCAGCGAAAAGAATTGAACAACTGAAGGTTCTTGTCGGAAAAGAAATGAAAATTCTTCCTGTATCCTGCAAAGCCAAATCTGGACTGGAAAAGATTGGCTCTGAAATATTTGAGATGCTGGATATGATTCGGGTCTACACCAAGGAAACCAATGAGAAATTTCCTTCCAAGAAACCTTTTACCACCAGAAAAGGCTCGACTATTCTGGATTTGGCGAAAATGATTCACAGCGACTTTTACAAGCAGTTTTCCTACGCAAAAGTTTGGTCGAATAGGTTGCGCTTTAGTCCACAAAAAGTGGGAGGAACCTTTACCCTCGAAGACTGCGACACCGTGGAAATTCACATAAAATAAACCTACGATTGCTATATTATTGAAAAGGTGGCGTCTAGAGAGGAGTTCCTTGAAATTTTAGCCGACCAAAGATAGAGCACTTAAAAGCTTTCGAAGAGCCTCTATTTGTCTATTGGTCAAGCAAACATTATTTAGATGTTGGAAGAGTCTCCAATCGAGTTCAATGGCGACATCCTTCGGCTTCAAAACTTGTCGCTTGACGCACACTGGAACTATTCGATAAAAAGAGGGAATTTCTCTAATGTGAGGGACTCGTATAGAAACGAAGAAATTATTTGGTAAGAGTCTCTGCGCGGCACATCTTGAAGTTTGGAAGAAGTGCGTCATGAATTTAAGAAGTCCACTGCTCATATGTTGGAAGCCTTGAGTGGGTTCTCCCAAGACAAGGATTACATGGGTCTTATTTCGATTTGTTCATGCCAACGAAACATAAACTTCTTCGTAGATGCGTTTACATACAGTTAAATAAATGCTGTCTTACTAGGAAAAATTAGCATTTGGTGTTCATATAGCACCGTATATTATAGCTACTCGTTTCACAAGGGATTAAGCCTATGCTGTACGCAGAATTTATCTGAACTCACAGCTTCAATATACAATGGAGGAGTTCGTTGGAGGATATAATTCAATTAGCGATTGACTTGGCAGGAAAGCTGGGAGCAGATTATGCCGAGGCAAGGTTTCAATCCGACGTTCTCGAATCTATAGTTTTAAAGAACGGCGTTTCCGAAGTTTCGGTTTTCGGGGAGTTAAAAGGTTTTAACGTAAGGGTGGTCTTTAAACACTCTCTCGGATTTGCGTCCACAAGCACTCTCACCAGAAGGGCTGCTAGAGATGCAGTCAAGAGAGCTGTTAAAGTCGCTCGTGCTTCCACAGGGGTTCTTAAGAAGGGGGTTCAAATGGGTGAGGGAAGGCTCGGCGATGAAAAGGTTGAGGTTAAGGCTCGCGTCAAGTTTGACTGCGTTGATTTAGACTCGAAAGTTCTATTGTTAAAGGAAACGGACACGTCTGCGAAGGAGGCAGCGATGGAGGCTAAAACCAAACTTCCCGCCCGCATGCTGACCCTAGACAACTTAACCACTGAAAGGATTGTTGTCACCAGCGATGGTGCCTGCGTTTCCAGTGTTGTCCCTAGGGTGGCGCTAAACTCCTTTCTAACAGTATACGACCCTCAGAAGGGAACAGCCCAAAGACACTTTAACCTAGGAGAATCCGCAGGCTGGGAGGCCGTGGAGAAATGGAACCTTCCAAGGCTCCTCTGGGAAGAGGCATACTCCCTTTCCACGTCTCTGATGGAGGCCCGCACTCCACCCACTGGTGAGATGGACGTGGTTCTGGGACCGGAAGTTGCAGGAATCGTCTGCCACGAATCCTGTGGACATCCAGCCGAAGCCGACAGAATCCTAGGAAGGGAAGCGGCCCAGGCCGGAGAAACATACCTTAAGGCAGATTCCTTAGGTTTGCGGGTTGGTTCAAGCGTGGTAAATGTTGTCGATGATCCAACTCTTCCAAGATCTTTTGGCTTCTATTTATATGACGAAGAAGGTGTGAAAGCCAGAAAACGGGTTCTCATAAAAGAAGGAGTTATTCACGAATTTCTTCACAACCGAGAGACGGCTCATCAATTCGAGGTTGAAAGCAACGCTTCCTCTAGGTCTACGGCATATAATCGAGAGCCCATCATCAGAATGGCGAATACCTTTCTCGAACCCGGAGACTACTCAAAAGAGGAATTAATTGAAGGGGTCAAACACGGTGTCTACATAAAGAATTTCATGGAATGGAACATTGATGACCGACGCTTCAATCAGCGCTACGTAGGACTTGAAGCATACCTGATTGAAAAAGGAAAGCTTATGGAAAAGGTGAGGAACCCTGTTCTTGAAGTAACTACCATAGGACTTTGGTCGGCCATTGACGCCGTCGGTAAGAATCTAAATTTTCAAGCCGCCTATTGTGGAAAGGGAGATCCCATGCAGGGAATACCCGTCTGGACCGGAGGTCCTAATACAAGACTGAGAAAAATTAGGCTTGGAGGTACGTGAGCGTGAAACAAGAGGAGATTCCTCCGTACGTGGTTGGTTTGGGGGTCAAATACGGGGCAACGGATGTGGTGGCAAAACTCGTTGAGCTAGATCGAACCATGATTCGTTTCTCCAACAACGAGGTGACCGCCTCCAAGAGCTTTCGCGAACGTACGGTCAACATTTTCATGATGATAAAGAAACAAAGGGCTGGATCTACCATCGGTGTCCTGTCTTCCAAAGCCTTGCAAAGGGTTGTAAAGAAACTAATCAAGATGGCAAAGATAAGCCCCCCAGCCGACATATACGCCACCCTTCCAAGAGGTCCCTTCCATTATGGCCCATCCCTTCTGAAGCCCTCCCAAGTGTCGCTGGATCTAAACAAGCTGATCAATTACGTTAGAGAGACAATTAATGGAGCGTCCGAGTTAGGAGCTTTAAGAGTCGCGGGATCCCTAATAGCCACCAACCTTAGAATCTTCCTTGAAACTTCGAGCGAAGCATCTGCTATGCAAAGGAGTTCAAGTTTGGAGATGTCTGTGAGGGCTTTCACCTCTGATGTGGCATCAGGCCATTCGGTTTCCATTGCCCAGAGCGAGCGGGAATTTCAACCAGCCCAGGCGGGGAGGCTTGCAGGTGAAACTGCGAAGATGGCTAAAAATCCACGGCCAGGGGAACCAGGTAAGTACACTGCCCTCTTGTCTCCTATAGTCTTCGCAGACTTCGTAAACCAGATGGGACTTTTGTCTTCAGCCTTCCTGATAGATGCAGGCAGCTCCTTTCTGACGGATAAGATAGGTTCAGAGGTTGCTTCTAAGAAATTTACTCTGATAGATGATCCAACTCTCGGGGATACCTATGGAACGAGAGCTTTCGACGACGAAGGTGTTCCGGCAAAGAGGAATGTCATCGTGCAAAACGGCACCTTGAAAACCTATCTCCACAACAGTACTACGGCAAAAAAGTTTAACGTGAAAACTACGGCTAACGCGGGACTCATCGTACCTTCTCCTTGGAACCTTGTCGTGGAGCCGGGTGGAAAGACCTTTGAAGAAATGTTGTCAGGAATAGATGATGGTATATACGTAACGAATGACTGGTACCTACGGTATCAGAACTATAGGCGGGGAGACTTCTCCACGATTCCGAGGGATGGCATTTTCCGAATCAAGAATGGACAGATCAATAGTCCGGTAAGAGACCTTAGGATAAATGACAATATCCTACGAATTTTCAAGAACATCCGAGACTTAAGTAGATCTCGCCTTTGGGTGAAGTGGTGGGAGGTTTCAATTCCCACTCTCACACCTTACGCCGTCATTGAAGATATAAATTTCACGAGGTCAACCACGTGAATTGAGGTATTTCTACAAAAAACGAAGCATGGAGATATGAGACTATTACGTTCGTTCAAGAGTTAGCTTTTTCTTGAAGGAAATCAAATTTTAGAAAGGTTCTTTCTCACCTCTTCTTTTCCAGCTCTTTAAGCCTACGTTTGAGGCGTTTCTCCATTCTCAACTCGTAAGCGTGTTCTTCAGGAGGGGAAGGCAACTTTTTCAAGTATTCCTCTAAATCCGTTGCCCTAACCTTCTTCGGTTTCTTTTGCTTTTTCTCTTTCTTAGCCATGTTGCATTCCCTCACCTGGTATCCATTCATTTATTTGTTAAATATAAAATAACTCTTGTGCAGTAACACATAAAGACTTGTTGGGTGGAGGTGACTTTACGAGTTCTTCAGCTTCTTCAGCTTTCCTTCTTTTTAGCCCTTTTTCGTTTTTTCAACGATTTTCATGTTTATTTGAACAATATCTTCAGTTATAACGTTTCCACGGAGAGTTTTTCTCTGTCTCTCTCCCTTCTTAGAAGGTTGAAAGCCTATGCCTTCACTCAAGATCACGCGAACTCGAACCCCTCCGTGAACATCGGGTCTCATGGGAAAGCCGTCCCTGTCAGATCCCCCTGATATTTTTAACTGATATTCGGACAGTCCAATAACGGAACCATCAATCACTTCTCCCAGTTTTCTTCCAATAAGAGGGACGGCGCGGGTTCCTTCTATCTCAACGGACTGAGATTTACCGGTTTCTGGGTCGGAGATGATTATCTTAAACTTTGCCATGGATGAGATTTACTCTCCTGCAAGTGCTTCTGTGAGGTTAATTGAAAGAAGTATCCATTTATAAACATGGTGGAAGCCCATGCAAACATAATTATTCAAATTCTAATTACGAAGCTCTTCACCTGTTGTTTACTCTCTCAATTTCGCTTTCTTCGTCTTCCAAACGTAAAGAACGAAAACGATCATAGAAGCTCCTGTAAGCGTAACTCCAACCGCCGCTGTAACTATCAAGACGGGAATTAAATTAGGCTTTTCTTGGATTTCATCCAAAGGCGGCTCTGGAGGTTTCTGAGGTTCTGGAAAAGGTTCCAGACTCATTTCATCCTCCATGTCGACATAGAAATCATTGTCCGTGATAAACTCTCTGGTCTCTCGGGATGAGGCTACGTAATCATTTTGAGTGATGTTTGAGTACTGAATCGTCTCTTGAAGAGTTACTGCGCCTGCCTTTATTGCGTTGAGGGGGTCGCTAAGCCCAGCCTTAACATAGGTGAGGTCGACGGGGAGCCATCCCCAAGGCGGAACATACGCTATCGCCCAACCATGCCAACCGATATGGTTAAGGACGCTTGTCACATGCTCCTCCCAATAGGTTTGGCTTGTTCGATTGCTTGTAGGTAAGTATATGCAACCAACCTGTATATATGCTGGAATCTTGTAAATGCGGCACAATGTAACGAATAGAACGGCTTTATCGTCGCAATCTCCTCCGCGCTCAGCATACGTTTCATTCGGGTACATTGGAACTTCATGCACCGTGTAGGTGATATTCTGATGAATCCATGCAACTAATTTCTTCACGATGGTGAGAACCCTCGTCTCATTTTTCGCTATACTGTAAGCTAACTCTTGAAGCTCCGCATCCTTAACCAGCCAAGCCCCCTCCTCACTGCAGTATTTCTCGCGTAAATCCTTCGGGATATCATCAAGGTTTTCTGATTTCTCCTCCATTATCTCAGGAATCGAGCGAGGCTTCGAAAGGAAACGATACACTAGAGTATAACTCACGTTTTCTCCTGGGTTTAATCTCGCACTCTCTTTTGGAAAACGCAAAACCGCTATCGGATTTCCGTCTTCATCGTCTTTCATCATTTCTAAAGGGTAGGAGTAGTTTATCAAATAGGCTGTTTGCCACGTGTTGTTCATGAACAAGCCAATTGTTCGTTCTTCTTCTGTGAGATTCCAGACTCTAGTTCCATTAAGGGGATTGGAGTAGGTGACCCTCATTTTAAGGGTATAACTCATGTCCTGCGTCTCGCCTTCCACTGCAAGAGAGTTTTGGAAGGCTGTCGTTGTGAGTAACAAGATGAGGACAAATGAGAGCATCATTACCCTTTTCACAGGTTCTAACCACTCCCTAATGTGAAATCCTTCCTGTCAACAATAGTTAATTTAGACTCATGACTCTGGCAGGGAAACACACCCTTCAACTTCAAGCCCCAGGATATATCTAAATCCAAACATCTGCTTCTTTATAAAAACGTTCTCTCTCGAAGTACTTTAGTCCTCTATAGGGAATCTACGGTTTAACCGTATCGTTCTGGATAGGTTGCAGAAGTTTATGGTTTTACCGTTTTGTTAATTGTACAAAATTTAGATTCACTTTGTGCATGATCGGGGGAGCTTTGACATACGAGATATTACCATATTTGATATGTTATCAAGCTCGACTTTTAGTATTAAATATTACGATACAATATCATTCTTTTGTGAAGGCGAAAAACCAAAAATTTGGGAAAGGGCGAATTAAGAATGAGTAGACTCCTAAAAAGTAGAAAGGCGTTGAGTCCAGTGGTTGCAGCTATTATCTTGATTGCAGTGACGGTATCGGTTTCCATCGCAGTCGCCGCGTGGATGGGAGTACTGACCTTTACCTTCATGAAAACAGAGGAACTAAAGATCACAAGTTTAGACTTCGGGACTAGTACCGGCACAATAGACGTAGTCGCCAAAAACACCGGAACAGCAGAACTCACTATAGGCGAAGCATGGGTAAACAACGAGAAAGAGGACATAACTTCCCCCTCAGATCTCTCTATAACTTCAGGAGAGGAAAAAGTAATCACTGTATCATTAACTTCGGCGTGGGTTGCAGGACACAAATACGAGATAGAGTTGATCACAAGACAAGGCAACAAGTTCATTTACACTACTGTAGCGCCTGGGTAGACCCAGCGGAAAACTTTGACTCGAGAGCTGAGTAGGAACATAAAGTCCATCTCCCTTTTTTAATTTCGGTTTAGCCGCTTCATTACCCTTTTCTTCTTAGATTCTGAAATCATACCCTGTCAATAGATCATTAAGAAAAAATAGTTTGGGTTTTAGAGTTACAATTTAACAGCCTGAGCTATCTTCCTACCCAGTTCCCTGCAATCCTCAATCTCTTTATCTCCTAGTGCACCTCTGCAGACAACTCCCTCAGCAAGTTTCTGCATCTTCAAGTATTCTGCGGTGGAGTCTATTGATTCTAGGGCCTTCTGGCCGTTTTCCATAACACTGCATGAGATAAAGGATACGTAGGGTTTTTCCTCGACCTTGTCTCTAGCTTGAACGAAGATTCTCTCGAATAGGTCTTTAACTAAGCCACACATGCTAGGGCCCCAGCTTATTGGAGAACCTATAGCAACAGCATCCACTGCCACGATCTCGCTGACATCCACTTTATTCACAGGTTTTACTT
>Ga0209636_10007827_pt1 | contig 10891 bp, 10 predicted proteins | sample DeeMarSWOR152_54_FD_187464 | JGI IMG/M metagenome (GOLD analysis project Ga0209636, IMG submission 187464) | Marine sediment microbial communities from White Oak River estuary, North Carolina - WOR-1-52-54 (SPAdes) (version 2) | ecosystem: Environmental > Aquatic > Marine > Intertidal zone >... | reverse complement strand
GCATAACATGGTTTACTTTAATATACGGCTGGAAAAAACTCACTGGATCAAAAAAGAAGGAAAAAGTTGTTAACGGTAATGGTATCATTAATTTTAGAGATTTTGAGGTGGTTTACGCGTTTTTTGCGGCGTATATTTTGTTAATGGTGGTTTCTGCAGCTTTAGGGGTTTTTCCAGCATGGGTACGTTACCACATAGCATATATTCCTACCGTGTTCATTATTTTCGGTATAGCGTTTGCTGAAAAAATCTTTCCACTTCTTCAAAAAATGAGCAAAAAAGCAAGCCTTTTTTCAAAAAGGGAGTTTTACGCAAGTCTTTTACTTGTACAGCTTTTACTTCTTCCAGCTTTTTCCCTTGAAGGAAAGCAACAAGACTCAATAATAGATGCAGGGGAGATCTTTGCAAGACAATATGAGGGAGGGACAATAATAAACGATCTCCCCTCCTTTATCTATGGAAGCGGTCTCCCCATTGAAAAATTCATTAGAAGTAGCGATATACCGGATGAAACATCTCTTTGGGGAGGATACCTCAAATCAGAAAATGTCACATATCTGGTATGGACCAACGCAGATTATGCAAAAATCAGCGACTTCGATGAAAACTTTATCAAAAACAATGAAACAGGGGTAGAATTCATCCTTATCTACTCAACAAACGAATCTACCTCCCGCATATGTAACGTATACAAAATCGTAGACTATGGGATTTAGAAAATAATATTGGAAACATAGTTTAAAAAATGATTAAAGATTAATGGGCGATTTTAGAAGCGAAAAGTTTTATAGCCATAAAACATAAATGCATGGATGGCATTAATCTCTGTTTTGAAAATTTCTTTGATTTTGGTTTGAGGAGAGAATCGCTTAATGGGAGTTCTTGGAGCCACGTGGGCATTCATAGTTCTCATCGCCAAGATCGGGATCGTTTTTTGCAGTGTATGTCTTGCGGTTTACGGACTTAATATTTACATTTTAGCCTATCTTTCAGGGAAGGGAAAAGATCGATATCGGCAAAAGTATAAAAAGAAGCTTGAAAGATATCCGATGGTCACGATACAGCTGCCAATTTATAACGAAAAATACGTGGTTAAACGCCTACTAATGTCAGTAACCGCTATAGATTACCCAAGGGATAAGATGGAGATCCAAATCCTTGACGATAGCACCGACGAAACAGTGGAAATAGCTCAAGAAGAAGTGGCTTATTATAAAGAGCAAGGGTTCATGATAGAGTATATTAGGCGTGATAACAGGGAAGGATACAAGGCCGGTGCCCTACAAAATGGTCTTAAATTTGCTAAGGGAGAGTTTATAGCGATTTTTGACGCTGATTTTGTGCCTCATAAAGAGTTTTTAACCGACACTCTACCCTACTTTTTTGGCGATGAAAAAATCGGCTTAGTTCAAACGAGATGGGGCTACGTAAATCAAGAAAATTCCCCCATAACTAAAGCGGTTTCCATCGCTTATGATGGTCATTTTTTGATTGAGCAATTAGCTCGAAATAAAGCAAAATTTTTCATGAACTTTAATGGAACTGGGGGGATATGGCGCAGAGAATGTATAGAAGATGGAGGGGGGTGGCATGGAGACACTATAGCAGAAGATCTAGATTTAAGTTATCGCGCCCAGATGCGAGGATGGAAGTTCTTAGTACTACCTGATATTATAACACCTTCTGAAATACCGCCAAACTGGGTAGCCTTCAAAAAACAACAGTTCAGATGGGCAAAAGGAAGCATACAATGTTTCAAAAAACATTCGAGAACCATAATTAAATCCAACGAGCCCTTCATTAAAAAGCTTCAAAGCGAACTACACTTAAGCTATTACATGGTGCATCCGCTAATGTTTTTCTTGATGCTTTTCTTGACGATCTTGGTCATCGCTGGAAGTAGTGTTACCCCCTTGATGTATTTTGCGCCTTTGGCTATTATGGCGGGCTTGGGGCCAAGTTATGGATATCTTGTAGCCATTAAAAGGGCAGAAAACCTTGAATGGTCTAAAAGGGTCCCCCACCTTTTAACGCTCCTACTTTTAGGATTTGCTCTTAGCGTTTCTAACACGGTTGCTGTGATTCAAGGGCTTCATAAGAAGGGCGGAGAGTTTGTACGCACCCCAAAATATAACCTAACTGATCAGGAAAAAAATTGGAAAAAAAAGGATTACAAAATAAAGGATAAGAAAATCTTTCTTGAAGGCCTATTTGGCACTTACGCTTTAATAGGTGCTATTATTGCTTTTATGAACTTTCAAATGTTTTGGATCGCCGGATTTTTCCTACTACTGTTCTCAATCTCTTACTATTTCTCAGCCATCATGACATACCTTCACGGACGCTAATGAATTTGAAGATTTAACGTTTAGGTTTTTTACTTTTTTGACGGTTTGATCTTTCCTGCCTATTTTTCGGGTTTAGGAAAGTAGAGGAAGTATTTTTTTAAGAGAATAAGGATGTTAGAAGAGAAGGATAGTAAAAGGAAGATTTTTACAATCTATCCTCGTTCATATGATCTAATTATGATTTTTACAGTACCGTCATCAATCGTCGTCCAATAAAAATAGAGTTTACCTTGATATTCCGAAGCTTTTGGGTAATCCGCCCCCTTATGGGGCTTATCTGTTATTTTGTATATATTACTAAAATTTGAGCCGTCATATGAACAAACTAAATGGTTAGAATCGCAAGTACTCCACACTACATATAATTTGTCATTATAGGTTACTAGGTATGCCTGAACCCCGCCTGTACTTACGTGAAGTAATTCTCCTAAGTTGCTGTTTGAATATGATCTCATAACTATCGAATCACTTTCCCACGCTACAAATAATTTATCTTGAAATTTTATAATATCTGGCCTAAAATTGATGTTGAAGTCATCTGGTAAAGTCATCATGTTAACTTCATACCAGGTCGTGTTATCTAATCTTGCCATATAGATGTCTTCAGTATTATGCCCTACTGTCCAGTCTTCCCATACCGCCCATATTTCATCATCAATCGCACGGAATTTAACATTACTTGTAGCGGTGGGAAAAGTGAAATTAAACTGTTCACTCCAAGTTGTGCCGTTATAATATTTATACGCATATTCTTTCAGTTTACAAAACGGTTTGTTTTGTTCAGAAGATGGTATGGATTTCCAAAAGAAGAATAAATGATCCATAGATAAAACACTAGGGTAATAAACAGTTCCCAAAAAAGAGTTATTTTCATGGTTAAAGGGTGATGTAAAATTTTGCCAATGTAAGCCGTCAAATTGAATAGCGCTTATTCTTTTACTCCAATCGTAAGTGGTATAATTGTTTATCCAGCTTTCAGTATAAAACAGAATCAATGAGTTATTATACGGAATAATGGAAAAAAATGAAGAACTGATTTCATCATGAATATTAGAAAGGTTGTATTCCTGGCTCCATGATTCTCTATCAAATGTTCTGTATACAATATCATAAAGACGATATTCATGGGGCATGATTACATCGTCTTCATTATAAGTGTCTTTGGAGATTATATGATAAAAGAAAAATAAGGTATCATTGAAGATTACGGCTTCTGGGCTTTTATATCTTAAATTATGATCTGAAGATAGGATTAAGAAATCTCCCCACACCCCTCCATCCCATTCTTTTCCAGTTTCATAGTCACTACTATCTTTATAATTAATTCCAACATATACAAAGGTTAGAAACAATAAGATACCCATAAAAGCTGACACGTACAGCCTATTTTTCTTCATTCTAACACCTTTCGCCCCTAAATTTTTAATGATTGATGATAACTGACTATTTAATCTTGATCAACCACTTAACGTAACTTAGTATATATTAAATTCGCTCCCGTTCCAATGATAAATTTTTGTAAAATTTATTTCTTTCGTGGTTTTCCTCTTTTTTTGTCTGTCTTTTCTTTTATCTTTTTATTGGGATTTTTGGGGAGGTTTCCATACCATTGCTTTTGAGAGGAGAAATCCCGCCGAGGTAAAAGCAGATGAAGGGGGGAATGATTGGGAAGCCTTTAGAAGTAAGAATCTGCTGCTTTAAGTCGTTGGGAGTGTCATAATATTCTTTGTGGTGTTAGTACGCATTCTTTTAAACACTTAAAGGGACAAACACTGGTGCCTGCGGTTACGGTCAACTTATCGGTAACTTCACAACAGTCCCCTAAGATGACTACTTGTCCTTCTTCTGGGGAACCTTGAATTTTTACCCATTGACCAATAACTACTCCTTCCCCTAATATTGCATACGCAATTGATGAAAAATTTTTAATCGCTGATCTTGGGAAAATGACCGTGTCTTCGAGATTAACGCCATCCCCGATAACAGTGTCTTCCCCTATGGCTACATAAGGCCCAATGTCGCAATTCTCCCCGATAATACAGTTGGCCCCGATTATTGTGGGCCCTCTGATCTTTGTATTTTTCCCTATTTTTGCCGTGGAATCTATTTTCACGGAGCTGCTTGCTTTTTTACACTCCCTTTCTAGCATAGTACGATTTGCACAAAGATAGTCTCCAGGTAAGCCAAGATCGATCCAGATGCTGTCTGATTTAAAACCGAAAAGTTTTCCTTTTTCCGCGATTTTTGGAAATATTTCCCGCTCTATTGATGTCTTTTTTCCTTCAGGAACCATGTCTATGACTTCAGGGTTAAGGGCGTAGCAACCTGCGTTTATTAAGTTACTTGGTGCTTCATCTTCTGGGGGTTTCTCAACAAATTTTAAGATTCTTTTCGAGGAATCTAGGTCGACCACGCCATACCTTGAAGGATCTTCGACCTCATGAAGGGCTATACTGGCCATACCCCCTTTTTCTTGGTGGAATTCTAAGAGTTTTTTATAATCTACTTCAGCAATTATGTCGCCGTTTAACATGAAAAAAGGCCCAGAATCTCTAAGCTCGTCCCTTGCATACCATAAAGGCCCAGCAGTACCCAAAGGATGCTTCTCCCTAGAATATTTAATACGGATGCTAAACTTCTCTCCTCCACCAAGTTTTGCTTCAATTAAATCTGCCTGATAGCTAACAGCAAGAACAACTTCCTCGACACCACCTTCAGCAAGAGCCCTTACTACCCGTTCTAGGAGAGGAACATTTGCCACAGGAAACAATGCTTTCGGTCGAGTACAAGAAAGGGGGCGAAGCCTTGTCCCAAAGCCCCCAACAAGAACAATCGCTTTCTGAACCAATCTGCTTTAAACCTCCTAAAAAAATAACACACACTTATCTACAAACAAAAAAAACCAAGTTTTTAAGCAATTTCATACTTTTTTAGAACGTTCATACTTTAACTTTTTTACCTTTCCTTTTATTTTAGCCATGTTGCTAACTTTCTGAACGATTTTCCTCTGTGGGATATCATGCTTTTCTCTTCAGTACTCATTTCTGCGAAGGTTCTTCCGTCCCCTTCTCTTGGGCAAAATATCGGGTCAAAACCAAAACCTCTTTCCCCTCGTTTTTCATGGGTTATGGTGCCATCAACCCTACCTTCAAAAATTTTCACTTCACTTTCAGACCAACAGTAAGCGATAGCAGACATGAAATAAGCTCGACGATTTTTTACGTTTTCCATCAATTTTAATATCCCGTCTAATCCGATCGTTTTGTAAACATAGCTTGAATAGGGGCCAGGGAAAAGGTTTAATGCTTCTATAAATAGACCTGCATCTTCAACTATTACAGGATTTTTAACCTCTTCTAATGCGAAAAGAGCGCTTATTTTCGCTATTTCGACCAGATCATCACTTTGGACTTCAAAACGTTTAATCCGAACCATTTCAATCGCTAAGCCATACTCTTCCAATACGTTTACTGCCTCTTCAAACTTCCCAATATTTGAAGTAGCAAAAAGTAACTTATGATTCCCTGTCATAAAAACCCTCAGTATGCTAGTTCAATAATTAAATATCACTCCGTAACATGTACCGCCCCCTTAAACGTATTTTTTCAACGTTATCAAAAATTTCTTTAGCACGTTCAGAACTAACTATTTGAGCGTAACCTGCACAAATTTCGGAAAAAGACTCCTTTGCTATTTTAAAATGAGTGCTTTCTAAAGCCCGTTTTAAAAGATGCAGGTCGACAGACGCATCCTCTAAACTGTCTGAAAAAACCCCTAAACCAAAATCCACAAAAAAAACTTTTCCATGCGTGTATATGAAATTACTTGTGGTAGGGTCACCATGAATAATGCCGTTTTTATGGAGCCTCCCCAAAGCCTCGCCTATTTTCCTACAAATAACTTTTTTATCCTCATTTAACTCATTGGCCAACAACTCTTTAACCCTATCACCCTCAATATATTCCATAACGATGGTGGTTTTCTTCATATCAATTTCATAAATAATAGGGGTGCTTACTCCACACTTTTTTGCTACCGACAACAACTTTGATTCCATGGCGGTTCTTTGCTGACGCAACTGCAAATCAAGATTAGGCAAGCGATACTTTTTACTGATTCGCTCCTTAAAAATAACGTTTCTACCAAACCACTCACCCCTATAAAGATTTGCCTCAGCACCCTTAGCTATCAAATTAAGAGAAACCACAAAAACCCACCAATAGTGATAAAAAGCTTATTTTAAGAACTCCTTTTAACCAAAATTTTATTCAGAATTTTCGTCAGAAAAAGAAGAAACTTGTTATTCCATAGACCAAGGAATTTCTACAGCCTCAAGTCTCCATTTAGGGTCCACTAAACTTTTTTCCACATCTATAATTTTGCCATATTTGTAAAGGAGAATCCCTGTCCACGCGATCATTGCTCCATTATCCCCTGCTACTTCCTTAGGCACTGTGAAAAAAGCCACTTCTTGATCTTTTGCTACTTCTCCCAGCATTTCTTGTAATCTTTTGTTTTGAGCTACGCCTCCCGTAAGGAGAAGCTCTTTCTTTTGAGTGTGAGCTATCGCCCTTTCAGTCACTTCAACGAGCATCGAAAAAGCATATTCTTGTAAGCTAAAACAGACATCCTCAAGTTGTTCTTTTTCCTCCTTCAACTTTCTTATAGCAGCAGTAACCAAGCCAGAAAAAGAAAGATCCATACCCTTCACTATGTATGGAAGTTCTACAAGTTTCTTACCCTTTCTTGCCAAAACCTCTACTTTTGGACCTCCTGGATGTTGCAATCCTGCTTCTCGACCAAACATATCCAAAGCGTTTCCTATTGGTATATCGATAGTTTCTCCAAAAACCCTGTACCTTTTATCAGCAAAGGCGGAAACAATGGTGTTTCCCCCAGAAACATAAAGAGTTATAGGATCCTTTGTCCCAGTTAAGAGTCTTCCGATTTCAACGTGGGCCAAACAGTGATTCACGCCTACTAGAGGTATATCAAATAAGGTAGAAAGAGCACGCGCTACAACGGCAGTAGTTCTCAAACAAGGACCGAGACCTGGGCCTTGGGAAAAGGCTATAACGTCAAGCTCTTCGCCTGATATTCCGGCTTTAAGGAGGGCAGACTGTAGAACTTGACTGGCGACAGCGCTATGATGCTGGGCAGCTTCCCTGGGATGAATTCCGCCGGTTATGGGGAGATAAGTTGAGATTTCGTTGGCTAAAATATCGCCTTCTGATGTTACTATGCCCGCTCCAAAACTGTGGGCCGTCCCTTCTAGTCCTAAACATATGAGTGGCAACTTATCTATTCCCCCCAAAATAAAAAAAGCTTAAAGAAGAGGGATTTATTTTTGTTTACTACCCTTCTTTTTTGGCTTCTTTTACTTTTTTCTTAAACTCTGTGAAGCCGCACCTACCACAACTAAGCCTGTCTTTGTGATCTGCAAGAAAAGATCCTTTACAACGAGGACATTCCTTTTTTAACCGGGTAAGCTTACCACTTGACGCATCATAATATTTCCAAACCATTTTAGTACGAACCTCTCACTTCATTTTTAACTTGCTTCTTTAGTTTCTTTTGGTTGATTCCTTTTTCTGATATGCTCTTCTTCTATTTTTTCTCCAAGTTCAGGCGTATCGTAGATAGATGCTTCGCCCTTTGAAGTAGCAGAGCCATATTCGCTGAGGATAGAGCGGATATATGTGCGTTCTATGTCTGTATTAAATTTTGCCGCTATCTTTTTTCTTACATCATATCTTGAAGGCGTTGCCTCCTCTGCATGATGGATTATAAAACTTATTTCTTGTCTGTAAAGTAAGGGATTCTTTTTATCTTTGATTACCTCAATTTCCATGGGGGGTGCGTTCTCCTTTTCATTTTTGAAATGAAAAATTATCTTATCTTCTTCTTTTTCTTTTCTAATGAACGGTTGTTTATTTGCGAACCGTAGATTTAAACTTAAATTTTATTTGTTTATAAAATTTTTTAATTTAATTATTCTGTTTGCATCTGGTTGAGGATTTTTTGAAACTTATCTTTGACACGTTCAGTTACTCTTATTAGCACTACTCCTTCATTAGGCTGTCCGTAACATATTAATGTGTTAATAGGTGCTTCGATCACTGCAGGGATCACGAGAAGATCTTCTTCGCCTTCGATCACTACTTTTACTGGCTGTTTCTTGCTTTCTAAAGCGTTTTTTATAGCTTTCCACGCTTCTTCAGTTATCGTAGCGGGGGGGTTTTTTGCTTCGATTGTTATAGATCCTGGGACTTCAACCTCCTTGTTCCTTGGCATTCTTCTCACTTTGTTATCAATAACAGCTACGTAAGGTATAATATTTGCTTTTACGAGGGTTTCTGTAGAAATGTCGCCTACAGTGATAAGTTTTGAATTTTTTCCCCTTGATAGTTGTTCGCGAATAGTTTGGTAAATATCGGTTTTAATAAGGCGTCCTAGGGGGATTTTAAGTTTGGGGCGGAGGGTTTTTGGAAGTTTGTAAAGGATTTTAAAGTTTTCTTTAATGACCAACTTTAGCTTTCCCCTTAAAATAGAGTTAGGGTGGGGTTTTTTGTTCATCTTACTCTGAGGGCGTATTTTCCCGGTTCGGTTATTCCTAATAGTTTGGCTATGTAGGAGTTTTCAGGGTCAGCGATTATAATTAAGCCGTCCCAATCTTCACTTAATGTGTGGGTTCTGCAGTGAGGACATCGGTTACCAGCTTCCACTATTCTCCTACAAGTCCTACAAGATTTAACCAAGATTAATCAACTCTATTGATTCATTTTTAGGTTTAAGCTTTCTTTTCTTCTTTTTTCCTCCGCTTTCTCTTCTTTTTCTTTTTCTCTTTCTCTACTTTCTTTGCTTTTTGTGGTTTTTTCTTTGTTTCTAGAGTTATTCCTTTCTCTCTGAGTTCTTGGAGTTCTTCTGCCCATCTCTTGAGCCATTCGTAGCTTCCTAAAGCCGCAGCTCGCATACTCACTGCTACTTTTATGATGCCTCGATCCAAACTTAAAGTGATTATTCTCGCTCTAACACGGTCCTCTCTCATTATTGATTGACCGCTTTCTTGGCCTAAAAGCGCGCTTTGTTTAGGGTTGAAAGAGAAAAAATCATCGTGGATTTGGGATATGTGACAAAGGGCGTCCGTACACCCAATTCTTATAAATAAACCGAAATCAGTTACCTCAACAACTTCTCCCTCAACGATTTCCCCTATTTTAGGTTTAAAACTCAACACTTTAAAAATGCATTGATGATAAACGCCGCCGTCTCCTGGTATTATGTGTCCTACGCCGATCTCCTCAACGGATAAGACCGCGATAAGCATCCCTATGTCTGGGTCTACTCGTTCTTCAAAATCTTCCCTTGCAATTTCTAAGATTACCTTGTCAATAGGTTCCCCAAAACGATGGGGTGGAACCCTCACAGTATCCCTCAAAGTGATAAGATTATAAACCAAACTCCTTCACGCTCTCCTTAATTTTCTCATGATCTAAAAAAACGAAGTAATGATGAATAATTAGAATAAACGATAAATTATTAAAAGAATTATTTTTAAAGATCTTTCGGATAACGAACTTAATAAGGTTTTAGAAAATCCAAAAATGTTAAAAATGTTATGTTATAAAATGATCGATAATCGAATTCTTCTTATTTCATGATTATAAAATAAAACAAAAAAGACGAGAAGCTCGCACTAGTGGGTTTAAAACAAAAAAATTACTGGCTATGTGGAGGATTTTCTTTGGTCGAATCAAATTGGGTATTACTGGCACCTATCGGCGGAATTTGTGCAGTCATATTCGCATTTTATCTTGCATGGGATGTAAACAAATACGAAATGGGAACACCTAAAATGAGGAGTATAGCGGACGCCATCCGCGAAGGATCAAAAGCATACCTAAAGAGACAATACACAACCATCGCTATAATATCGGTAATACTTACAGTAATACTGTATGTAGCTTTCGATTGGGGAGATAAACCTTACACTTCATTTGCATTCCTTTTGGGTGCCGGCTGCTCACTTCTAGCAGGATATATAGGGATGGATGTAGCTACAAGAGCCAACGTAAGAACGGCGGAGGCTACAAAAACAGGGCTAAATCCTGCAGTACAAGTAGCCTTCCGCGGAGGCATGGTCATGGGACTGCTTGTAGTCGGTCTAAGCCTCCTAGGAGTAACAGGTTTGTTCTTTTTGTATTCCGAAGACCCTGAGTTGATCATCGGATACGGATTTGGCGCGAGTCTTGCTGCTCTTTTTGCTCAGCTTGGTGGTGGTATTTATACTAAGGCAGCTGATATCGGGGCTGATCTTGTAGGGAAGATCGAGGCTGGTATACCCGAAGATGATCCGAGAAATCCAGCGGTAATCGCAGACAATGTAGGGGATAATGTAGGGGATGTTGCTGGCAGAGGGGCAGATCTTTTCGAATCAACTGCAGGGGAAAACATTGGAGCCATGATATTAGGCATAGCAATTTACGTAAAAACAGGCGACATCAACTGGTTATACTTCCCGTTGGTGGCAAGAGGTAGTGGTA
>Ga0209636_10007826_pt1 | contig 10891 bp, 9 predicted proteins | sample DeeMarSWOR152_54_FD_187464 | JGI IMG/M metagenome (GOLD analysis project Ga0209636, IMG submission 187464) | Marine sediment microbial communities from White Oak River estuary, North Carolina - WOR-1-52-54 (SPAdes) (version 2) | ecosystem: Environmental > Aquatic > Marine > Intertidal zone >... | reverse complement strand
GGAGTGTCCAATAGTAGGAACTCAGGCTCATTCTTGGGTTCAAGCGTTTGATTCAGAATTAGAATCCTTTAGATCATATGCAGAAATATTCCCTGATAAATGCTTACTCTTAATTGACACTTATGATGTATTAAAATCAGGCCTCCCTCATGCTATTGAGGTGGCAAAACAGCTTCAAGAGAGAGGGAAACAAATATTGGGTGTCAGAATTGACTCCGGTGACTTGGCTTATCTTTCTGTTGAAGTTTATCGTGAGTTCAAAAGAGCAGGAATTCCTAATATTAGTATCGTGCTTTCGAATGAACTTGATGAATTCACCATTAATTCCATTGTACACCAAATCATCGAGAGAGGGAATAATGATAAAAAAGAAAAAAAGCTCTGTAAGGAGACCATTTCTCGATTGACTTATGGTGTTGGTACAAAATTAATAACAGGAGGGCACCAAAGCGCATTAGGAGGAGTTTACAAGCTCGTGGCTTTAGATAGAGAACCTAGAATTAAAGTAAGCGAAAATGTTACCAAAACTATAAATCCAGGTGTCAAAAAGGTTTGGAGAATTATGGATGATGGAAAGTTTCTTGTAGATGTAATTGGTTTAGATGAAGAAAAGGAACCATCTTCAGGTGATAGGATCCATCACCCAATTGAACATATGAAGAAATATCAACTACCAGAGGATATAATCGTAGAATCTCTTCACTATGAAATTATGAAAGATGGTAGAGTATTAGCAGATGAAAACCCTTCTAGCTGGAAAGCAGCTCAAGCCTTTTGTAAAAAGCAATTACGTTGTCTAGACTCAACATACAAACGATTGTTAAATCCCCACATCTATAAAGTTAGTTTAACAAAGAATCTCTTTAATTTAAAGGTAGATATGATAAAAAAATTCTCTCAGTAATATAATCATCCACAAAAGCACTTAACAAGAGATAAATAGCACCTTCAATCCTTGGAATTACCTCCAAGCTTATTAATTAAATACTTGAAAAAAATAAAATGACACAGCATTAATTTGAATATAAATATATATTAGAACCAGATTATTTTATATACAAGATTTAGACCTTAATGTACGTTCCAAATAAGCACAACGATTGTAGTGTTTAGTTTATTCGATCTTTAAAAGGTTATAAAATAGCTCTCTTTGCAATGAAAGAAAATAAGTTAATAACACATCTAACCAAAGGAGAGATCGTAAGAGATTATCGAATCAGAGGGTTACATTGTGCCATTGTACAAAATTTGCTTACTAGGAGACGGAGGAGTAGGAAAAACATCTCTGAGAGAACGGTTTTTGGGAAAAGGTTTTCAATCAGGATATATTCTAACAATTGGTGCAGACTTTGCAGTTCAAAATCTTGAGATCGATGGAATGCAATACAAATTTCAAATTTGGGATTTAGCTGGACAACAACGATTTGAAGCCGTAAGAGCTCTTTATTATAAAGGATCACATGGAGCAATACTAGTCTTTGACCGAACTCGGCCTGAATCTCTCTATAATCTCGGAAATTGGAAAAGAGAGCTATTCACGAATGTTGGTCGTCAAATTCCATACATAATTTTAGGAAACAAAAGTGATTTGCCAAATGCAATCAACCAGGAAGAGTTAACAAGTTTCGTTGGAAAATCTCAACAAGAAATATCGGATATATCTTTTCAGATTTCCTATCTTAATACATCAGCCAAGTCTGGTTTAAACGTAACAGAAGCATTCACGCACTTAGGCCGGACAATAAAAGGATATATTGAAATATACAAATCTCAAACAGGGAGATAATGGATTAAAATTGCATTCTACTGGAAGAATTCCTTTATAAAAGAATAAATTTCACTGGGTGTCTGCAGAACAGTTAGTTCAGAGCTTAGATTCAGAATATTTTTCGAGTCAACTTCGCGAATTATTACTTCGATCTGATTTCCCGAGGAAAACACATCAGGATATTTTTTCACACATACCTGACAGCCTACACAGAACTGTGGTAAAAATTGTACTTGATTAGTAGATGTTCTTTTCAGAGCGTTAAATTCACAGACATCTATATTAATCTGATCAGTTGAGGCGGGTTTTATTTGTTGTATTGGTAATTTTGTCTTAATTTTTTGTGATATAGCATCTGTTGGTAAAATTCCAACTTTTTTTCCAGATTTTAACCCACTAGACACCAAATTGGAGATTAAGGAATCTGTTATACCTAAAGCCAATTTTGCTGCTGTATTGGCTGTCAAAGGGCATGCAATGATACATTTGGCTTCGCTGTTGGCAAGACTCATCGCAATTGAAAAAGTAGGATCTTTAGATATGGTTGAATACGAAAGATCAGCTTTTTGAAGTATTTTTTTAATATTATATTGAGCTACACTATTCTCAAAAATAAAGTGGAGATAGTCTTTTCTCACGTTGGAATGCATTAAATTCCAGAAAAATCCATATCTATTTGCTACAAGAGCTCCAGCGTTGGAGAAAACAAAACTGATCGGAATAGATTCGTGATTTACTTTCTTTATCTGTTCAAGGATTTCTTCGAAAAAATGGCCTCCACCAGTGAAACACCACAAAACAAAGGGAGTAGACCGATTAGTCAAAAAAGGAGGAGGAGAACTCAATGGATTTACCATTCAGCTTATTTCTAAGCATGTAGATTAGCCTTTTTCCTCGACTCTTTCAACTTGGCAGTCAGGGCCGAGTTTAACTGTCTTGCCACTAACATAACGAGCAGTAACCCCTTCAAGGTAAACATCACCTTCAGCAAAGATCTGTTCAACTTGGAGGTGGCCACGACCACTACCTTGCTCAATTTGAACGTCTCCACTGCAAAGTAAATCCCCGCCAATGTTACACTTCGAGTTTAACTCAGAGGAAAATGATTCTTGGCATTCAACATTTTTTTCAATTTTATACGATCCATTAAGTACAGCACTGACACATAGAATTGCACCCGCTACGCTTAATGACCCACTTGATACTACATGACCTCCTTTGATGTCTGCTTCAATTTTACCTGAACCTGAGATGGTTAATTTTTCATGTGCAATTAAATAACCATCTATCTTACATGATCCAGAACTGGCAAAAATAGTAGTTTCAAGAGGACCATCAGCCTTAATTGAACCTGAAGCTTTTAAGGTGTGCGTTTCTAAACCTCCTGGCAATGATGCAGATCCACTGACCTTAATCTCATCATCAGATATTTTTCCAGATCCAGAAATGGAAATGGATCCTCCCCTCCAGCCATCAATTCGTCCAGAGCCGGAAATTTTGATGTGTGAATCAGTTACCTTCCCTGAGCCAGAAATACTGATGTATGACAGATTCTTTAGAAAACTCTTCTCTTTAGCAAGACTGATCTCTTCGTCCAGTTGAGCCTCATATTTTGTTTTCAAATTGTCATATTCCTCTTGAGAAATCTCCTCATTCTTGAGACGAATATCCAATGATCTTATCAAGACTTTTAGGTCTTCTATTTCTCTGTTAGACATTAATATCACTTTTTAAAAGGACTTGTGAATTTCTATGAAAAATTCATATAATAATTTAATTTTGAATGAAACAAATCTTCGACTAGTTAAATAATATTCTAAAAACTAAGGTTTAAGGACGAAGCCGCCGAGTTATTGAATATAACCAGGGGGTTTAATTAGGATAACAATAATATCTCTGAGTTATTTGATTTAGTCCAAGCGATTATTTACATTATATCCAGTGATTTTTAAAAACATAATCGGATTATTTAGTAAACAAACTTTATGAGCATCTAAATCCCTTATGAGGATAGATAAATGATTAAGAAGCTAGAAAAAAGAGTTGGATCTCTACATAGGCTTCTTGCCGATCCCACAAGACGAAAAATTCTCAAATTAATTTCAACCAAGCCACTAAACCCCCAAGAACTCGCCACAAAGCTAAGCATCTCAAGACCAGCAGTAGAAAAACATTTAAAACTCCTTTTGTCAAATTATCTTTGTGAACGAACTGTTGATCCTTTTCCCACACCGCATTACGTTTATTACATCTCCGATCCAGGTGTTGAGTTGATTGAGGTCATCACCTCTGCTGCCATAACGTTTTTTCAATCCATAGATGGAATCGTGAATGCAGAAATTGAACAACTTGAACGAGATTTTGTCTTAGGACGAATTAACAGAGCAGAGTACGATACAAGAAAACCATTACTTATTAAAAAACAGAAAGAACTAGGAGAGCTCCAACTTACACGTATTTGGCTAGAGGAAGCAAAGAAGTTAGTTAGTGAATATAGCGAAGAAAATGAATAGTTAGATTTTATCTTGTGTTAATTTATATGAAGCATTTTTATGAGGCTTTTCATGGGACGGGATATTTCTGTACGAAAAACGCGAAAACTAACGTGTTGGAGCTCTATATGAGGGGGATTGGAAGGAGATCGAATTTCTATAACATCTAAATATCTTCTATATATTTTCAAACCTGCCAAATTAACATCCTGTGGATATTCTAATGCGAAGCGATCTTCATCAAGTCGCACATTCACTGTACCTAAATACATCTTTGCTGAACTCGAAATTGCGTCAGAAATCATAAGGATAAGTTCACCTGCATCAGGAAGTCGTGGAAGTGTTGCCTTGAACCGTGCTGCAGGATCCTTACCTCCCAAGATTGGATGATAGTACGAATCAAGAGGCATAAAAGTTTTCTCCTGTACAATACCCCCTTTGGCACGATGTCCATTGATCTCTATTGAGATGTCTTCTTGTACCACATCAACTAGTGTTCGATCACTGTCTGTTAAAGCATGGGTTCGCTCAGCAGGGAAAGGATAAAGAAAATCAGCCTCCTTTAAAAGAATTTCAGTTATCCACAGCTTCTCTTTATAGATTATTGCTAAATTCATGGTAGCTGGATCCTGAAGGAGAAGTAACTCAGGACTCTTCATCCTACTTATTGCTGCAATGCTCGTGCTTCTCATTCCTCCCACCTTATCCACAAGAGTATGGAGGATAGCTGGTACTATTATCTTATCTTGGTATTGGATGTTCTTTATTTCGCTATCGATGACAAGAGGATCTTCTTCGGGAACGTTATAAGCATGATGAATCCAAACATCTCCCTTCACAGCGAAGCGCCGTTGAATATTTTCTAATAATGATTTTCGGCCGGGAAAAGATAAATCTTCGTGATCTTCAAGGAGTTTTTTTCGAGGATTTACTTTAGGTAATTTTTCCTCCATTGCAAATAATTCCTAGTTTTGTTAGTTAAAAAGGCTGCCAAAAGACCTATCTACAATTCAATCTAGTGACTTTTTTTCTATATTAGTATTAATTTAATTTAAATAAAGTTGATCTAAATCATGTTTTATCGTATAAAAATGGAATCTATTGATAAAAAACATTATTCTAATGATTTAGGCTTTTTAAAGGAACTAGATTTTAAAATTTGATCACTCGGGTTGGCACAAATCGTGCTACTCTTTTTCCTAACTCAAGACGGTCGACTAATGGTAAGATTTCGGTTGGATCGCGATAACCATACTCCAATGCTTCTATATTTTGGATGATCATTTGACTTTCCATCGGAGCATCAGTTAATTCAAAATAGATTACGCCATCTAATACAACAGATCGTACTGTAGAAAAGGGGTATATTAACGAATAACCCCCTCCATGCGGAAGGAGGTTAGCCTGTTTCAGGAAATCAAAATGCCCCATATTTTTAGCTCGTTGATACTGATTATTAGTCCAATGTTGCTTCTTAATATTTGTTTGACCCTCATAAAGATAAATAAAGGAATACCCATTGAATGCTAAGGGAAAAAGGGGTAAATTTTTTTCTCCACTCTGGTTTATTGAGTTATATAGACCAAGTCTCATAACATAATAGTTGTTTTCTTGATAGTATCCTTGATGCGTGGGATTAGCAATACAGTTGATGTTATGTTCACCAAAAAGTTCAGTTGCAATGGATGTCCGCTTTTTCTTGCTATAAACTTCTACTTTCTGGAAGAATCTAAGGTACTCCTTTAATGACTCATCAGTAAGCCCTCCAATAGTACCAAAGGGAGTATCAACCTTTATGAATTCTTTCTCATTCCAATGACTCAAACGTTCGGTTTGTACTTGTTGTGATGAATGTATAAGAACATAATTGCCTTGAGATAACCATTCGTTATATTGAGAATAATTTGGACTTACTCCATCCAACCTGAGAATGTCAATAAAGTGGTTTGATTTCCAGACATCCCACTTTCCTTGTTGATTCCCAATAGGCACCCCCTCTTTCTTCAGTTTATTTAACTTTCTTATTAACTCAGGTAACAATGGCATGTTATCAATTCGGTATAATCCAAAGCCACAACCGTTCGGGTGGAGTAAGCTAGGAAAAATATAGTCTTTAGTAGCGACTACGCATCCATAACCAACGCCCTCATTGAATCTTACTATATTTCTTGTTACGCTCCCATCAGGGCCAAACGTGACAATCGCACTTGAATCAAGGCCTAACTCCTGAAAAAACAATTTTATCTTCGCTAGTCCAATCGACATAACCTCTTTTGCCAATTGACAGGTCAGATCGTTTGTTGCCCAAGAATATAGTTCCTTTCGCGCTTCTTTCAGTAATTTGGTTAGAATCGAATCACTTTTCATCATAAGCACTTTTCTTTAAGGCCATTAGGAATTAATACTAATTTCAGCGTTACTTCTCAAAGGTTTTGGCTAATCTCAATTACTATTTAGTATCCATTTACTTGTCCGTCTTTACGGGGATCAGATCCACCAATATAACAACCATTTGATGAGTTATAGTGAATGATCTGTCCACCTCCAAAGTTTGTACCAACACAATCTACGATATTGTGTCCTCGTTTCCTTAGTTTAGCTCTAATTTCAACTCCAATAGGTTCTTCTATAGCAAGAGTATTTGTTATTTGATCATGATGAAATCTTGGGGAACTAATAGCTGTTTGTGGATCCATTTCATGTAGAATTAAGTTGAGGAATACTTGAGCTTGGCCTTGAGGTTGATGATGACCTCCCATTACTCCAAAAGAATATAATAACTCATTTTCAGAGGTAGTTATCAGAGCGGGGATAATAGTGTGAAAAGGTCGTTTTTTAGGCATGTATTGATTGGGGTGACCTTTAATCAACGAAAAACCTGCCCCTCTGTTCTGAAAAGCTATACCTGTTTGTGGATCTACAACACCAGAACCAAAACCAAAGTAAAGGGAATTAATAAAAGAAACGGCCAGACCATCTTTATCAACCGCGGTCAGATACACTGTATCATCCCCCATTTTGAGAGGAGGAGGGATTGGCCTCATTGCTTCTCTAGGATTAATTTGACTAGCGCGGGTTTGAGCATACTCTTCAGAAAGGAACTTTGTAAGAGGTATTATCATATATTCAGGATCCGCAACATATGCAAACGCATCTGCAAAAGCCAATTTTTTTGCTTCGATTAAATAATGTAGATAGTCTATTGAATTATGGGGATATTGGGCGATATCTAACTCTTCAAGAATGCTAAGAATGAGGAGAGTTACTAAACCTTGACCATTTGGACCATGTTCCCATAATATATTATTATAGATTTCCTGAGATATTGGTGTTGTCCATTCAGCTTTATACTCTGCAAGGTCTAATGCTTGAATAAATCCGTTCTCCTGTTGTAAAAACTCAACAATCCGACCAGAGAGTTCTCCTTTATAAAATGTGTCAGCTCCTTGTTTTGCAATGATTTTAAATGTGGAAGCTAACGCTTCTTGTTTGAATATTTCTCCTTGAAGTGGAGAACGTTCATTATTAATGAGATATGTTTTTTTACTCCCCTCGTTGCTTGTTATTTTTGGAACCAACTCATTCCACACCTGAGCAATAACTGGACTAACTGGAAATCCATCCTGAGCATATTTAATAGCTGGTTGGAGAATGTCTTCCCAGGAAAGATTTCCATAAGTTTCATGGATCATTTCCCAAGCACTGATTGCTCCAGGCACAGTAATAGGTATTACTCCTGTTATTGGCATTTGAACTAAAGCTAATTCCTCTACAAGATAGTTGTAAGATAATCCCCTCGGGGAATATCCTGATCCATTAATTGCTTTTGGTGAATTTTCACCTGGAACATATAAGAGAGCAAAAGCATCTCCACCGATTCCTGTTGAAAATGGTTCAACGACATTCAATACAGCTGCCATAGCTACAATCGCATCGCAAGCATTTCCACCTGATTGGAGTATATGAATACCAGTTTGAGAAGCTAGTGGTTGAGACGAAGCTACCATCCCATTACATGCATGTACAGCGGAACGGCCAGAAAGAGGACGCCGCCAAAATTTTACAGCCATCTTGATATCATCTTCATCATTTATTGTATTTTTGAATCCAATCTATGATTCTGTTTATACGATCAATGATATGCCGCGGTTCGCCACTTCGGGAGAGCTCATGGCCATCTCGAGGATAACGGATTAATTCTACAGTTTTTCCATATCGCTTTCCCAACCAAAATAGTTGTTCAGCATTAACAACAGGAACCCGAAAGTCATTCTCAGAATGGATTATTAAAAGTGGGGTTTGTAAGTTCCTAATATGAGCTACAGGAGAATCTTCCCAGATATCTGCAAACCGATCAATAATTTCACCTTCATACTGTTTTTCAAACCAAACAGGATTGTCCGTGGTTGTACTAAAAGCCATAAATTCATAAACACCGCGTTGACTGATTGCTGCTTTAAATCGATTGGTTTGGGTAACAAGCCATGAGGTCATGTAACCTCCATAACTCCCGCCAGTAACAGCGACCCTATTGGCATCTAAAAATGGATATTTTGCTAATGTAACGTCTAAGAATTCTAGAATATCAGTAGCAGGTAGATTTCCCCAATTTTTATAAATAGCAGCACGAAAATCAATACCATATCCGTCAGAACCTCTTGGATTACAGAAAACCACGGCATAACCTTTCGAAACAAGAGTATTCCATTCATGCCACAAAGTCTTCTCATGGGGAGTCCACATTACTGCTGGCCCCCCATGAATCTCTAAGACTACAGGCATTTTTTCATTAGGATTATATTCAGGTGGAACTAATAGCCAACCTTGAAAATTGACTCTATCTCTTTCAAAACTAAACTCTTCTACTTTTGCGGGGACATAGGTTGTTAGGTATTTTTTATTTGCTTCAGTTACTCTCTCTTCACCTGATCCATCAGCTTTACACCAGAAAATATCACTTGGAAATGAAACGTGAGATACCTCGTATGCGATACGACTTCCATTTTTTGAAATCGTAAAGCTATTTATATTTCTGTCTCCTTTGACAACCGAGTCTGTTTTTTTTGTGTTAATATCTATCTTGTGGATGTTGATTTTTCCATCACTTGGACTTAAAAATAGAAGGGTGTCTTCATTAAACCAACGTGATTGAATAGCTGATCGATTATAATTTTTTGTAATACAGACAAAATTACCTACCTCATGTTTTTTCACATCAAAGAGAAAGATCTGACTATCGTCATACACGATCTTCTCTTTTCTTATTGCATGAAAAGAAATATATTTTCCGTCTGGTGACAATTGAAGATTTTCTATCCCCCGACCATATACCCGACCAATAAATATTTTTTTTGAAGGATCTGAAATATCAACTTCTAGAATCTCTTGTTCTAATGTAACAGTAGGATCTTCTGCATACTTAGCTATGAAGACTGTCCTATTATCAAGGGAAAATGTCCCTAAGCTAAAATGAAACCCATATTCTCCTATGTGAATGATTTTCCTTGGTATTTCTTGTGCATTTTCACAGTCAAATTCTAAAATATGTACAATAAAAGGTTGAGTATAACGACCATCTAAGTAAGACGTGCCTTCCCTACAGTAGCCATCAGAGATAACTCTTGGATCGGTTTTAATCTCCTTAAGTTCTTCTTTTCTAGATTTATATGCTTTAAATTCTGCAGGTTCTAGTACAAAAGAGGGAACCTTTTCTTTCTTCTGATTTAAAACCAGTTCTAACTCTTCTTCATTTACACGGGCTATAACATGGATCAACTTACTGTCATGACTCCAACAATACCCCAAAACACCCTGTGGAAATTCAGTCACCTGAAAGGCTTCTCCGCCTTGAGTGGACATTATGAACACTTGTGTTCCTTTCTCAGCTCGAGATGAAAGAAATGCAAGGTATTCACCTGATGGTGAGAATTGAGGGGCCGTATCAACATGAGTTCCAGCAGTAAATTGTTTACATTCGCTTTCTCCAGCAACCTTAAGGTAAATTGGGCTCTTATATTGATTTTTATTTTGATTTACTTTTTTAACTGGGAACACCAATTTTTTACCATCTGGAGAAATAGCAGGAGAGTATGGGAATTTTAGCCATACAAAATCTTCACTCTTGATTGACATCGGGATTCACACTTCGATTTTTGCGTATACTGAAAGCTTCTAGTCTTTCTTAAAATGGTTTTCTGGGATACGCGTTATAAATAAAACGGAGAACTAAAAAAATCCATCATTGATGATATCTGAAAATGATGTAAATATTCTTATTTCCTTATTTTTCTTTTAAGGATAGGCTCTCAAATACAGGGAAGTAAAATAATAAAATCAAGAACTGATTTATATAATAAGTAGTATCTTCATATTAATTTAACTCGAGTTTTGGTGGTTTTTGTAGTAGTGAAATTACTTACAAAAGAGGAAAAACCTTTTTTTCTTATCCTTGCTTTCCTTTTAAGCCTAATGGCTACAATATGCTCTATAATATTTTTTTTCGCCTCCCAAGAACCTCTTCAAAAGTTCTTTAGTTTGATTTTACTAATTATCAGCTTTTTCTCGACTATTGCATCACATTTACTGGGTCAAAGATACTACACTGCAAAAAAAACAGTCCACTGACTCAGAA
>Ga0209636_10007825_pt1 | contig 10891 bp, 9 predicted proteins | sample DeeMarSWOR152_54_FD_187464 | JGI IMG/M metagenome (GOLD analysis project Ga0209636, IMG submission 187464) | Marine sediment microbial communities from White Oak River estuary, North Carolina - WOR-1-52-54 (SPAdes) (version 2) | ecosystem: Environmental > Aquatic > Marine > Intertidal zone >... | reverse complement strand
CCACAATCGACCCGTATAGATATTCCCAGTTCGAAGCGATAGACGAGTTTAGAAAGGAGTACCCCAACTGGGAAAGGGTTGATAAATACCTCGATGCAATAGTGGATGCTATTGAGAAAGGATTTCCAGATATCATTATCCCGGGATCGGCTGAATACTATGACATTCTCGACTACGAGCTCTGTCAGGCACTTGCCGGGACAAAATCACCGAAAGAGGCCCTCGATGATGCAGCAGCTACCTGGGATGAGATTACCGCCAGACTGGGAAAAGAGACACAGAAGAAGTACTGGCATGCCCAGCTCCAAGCTATGAAATAATAAAGGGGCTCAAGTTCCTAGATTAAAAAAGAGATTTGTTACACAATACCCTGGGATGAATGCCCGGGGTATTGTGTTAATATTTTAAAAGGAAATACATGTATGAATGTGAACAGGCGAATACTTTTAAGAAAATATAATTACCTTCTTCCGGTAATAGTATTGCTCATTGCAATAACCATTTTTCCGTTAGTTTACTCTTTGGTTGTGAGCCTTACCAACCTGCGTCTTACAGCAATGGAAGGACCTCAATTTGCCGGCCTTAAAAACTACTATGAGATTCTTTTTCATGATAAAAGATTCTGGCGTTCTTTATACAATACCTTTACTATTGCTGTTCCTGCTCTGGCACTTGAAAGTGTATTGGGAATGGCGATTGCTCTTTTATTAAACAGGGGGATTCGCGGAAAGAGGATTATAACCGTTTTACTGATTCTGCCAGTTGTAATACCTCCTATTACTTCAGGCCTGATATGGAGGATGCTCTACCATGAGAAGTACGGCGCCATTAATGGATTGTTATACTATTTTGGTATAGAAAGGCAGATCACGTGGTTGAGCACGCCTGGTTTAACCAAATTTGCTGTTATTTTAACCGATGTATGGCAGTGGACCCCCTTCATGATGATGATGATATTGGCAGGGTTGCAATCGATTCCTGTCGAATGTATCGAAGCTGCTGAGGTAGACGGCGCGAGTGCATTTCAGAGATTTATCCACATCACGTTACCAATGTTGCGATACACAATAATGGTTGCCGCCCTCCTCAGGATAATGGACCTCATAAAAGTGTTCGATGTAATATTTGTGCTTACGATGGGAGGACCGGGGGGAACCACAGAAACCATCAGTATGTATACCTATATTGTCAGTTTCAGGGCTTTCAGGATGGGCTTTGGATCTGCACTCTCCTATCTCGTATTAATAATAACAGTGATTTTGTGTACTTATTTTATAAAAGTTGTAAGGGGGAGGAGCTGAATATGAGAAGAGCGGTTATCGCGAAAGATGCACTGACCTATGTTGCGCTTGGTGTGGCCTTATTTTTTGCACTTTTCCCAATTGTTTGGACGATTTCCATGTCTTTCAAAAATATCGGAGAGTACTATACTTTCCCTCCAGTTTGGATACCACGTGAACCGACCCTTGATAATTACAAGTATCTGCTCTTTACCTGGACTTCAGGACTGAAATATCTGATCAACAGCTCAATAGTTGCTTCACTTAATACGATTCTCATACTACTTATCAGTATACCTGCTGCTTATGCGATAGCCCGGTTCAGGATAGGGCAGAAAAATTTGTCTTTCTGGATCCTGTCACAGCGGATGCTTCCTCCCATTGCAGTGGTGATACCCTATTTTCTTTTATTACGGAGGTTGCATCTGATAGATACCTACTGGGGTTTGGTAATTGTGTATTTGCCCTTTAATGTCGGATTTGCCGTGTGGCTTTTAATTGGGTTTGTACAGGACTTTCCTCAGGATATAGAAGATGCGGCAATGGTTGATGGATGCTCCCGATTGAAAGCTCTCGTAAGGGTAGTAATACCTATCATTGCTCCAGGATTGGCTGTGTGCGCAATCTTTTGTTTCATATTTTGCTGGAACGAATTCATGTTTGCGCTTATTCTGACCCGTGAAAAAGCGAAAACCGTTACTGCACAGCTTGCTGCGTTTCAATCCCCGACGAAGATCATGTGGGGAGAGATATCTGCCCTTGTTGTACTGGCAATCATTCCTGTATTTTTTCTTGCCCTTTCAGTGCAGAAATATCTCGTACGTGGGCTTGCAATGGGAGCTGTTAAAGAATAGATAGACGATGCGTTGGCACAGAAGATGTTTATAGCCCTTAATTTTTGGCTGTCTCTTTAGCCAACTGGTGAGCATAGCAGAGCAGCCTCGACAAAACTGAAAAAATGAGCTAAATATAGAGTTATGATGATGAGGGTTACATCTCGGGTAATAAAAGAGCATCCCATCGAGGCAGGAAGAATCAAGGTATACCTGGTTTGGGCTGATTCGTACGGCGCAAAGTCAAGCTGTGTGTATATTGAAACGCCGGACTTGAAGTTACTCGTTGATCCGGGCACTGCTGCAATGCAGCCAAGCTACCCTCTCTATGCCGAGGAGAGGGAGCAGTTACGCCAGAAAGCTCTGGATACGATTATTCAATTTTCCCGGTCTGCAGATACAGTTTTTGTATCCCACTATCATTACGATCACCATACCTTACCTTTAGAAAAGAAACAACTTTACATCGGTAAAGAGCTCTGGATCAAAAACCCAAACCGATGGATCAATCATTCGCAGTGGGAACGGGCAAGACTGTTTGTGGGCCAACTGTATGAGATTGTAAGCGGAGAAGATCAGAGTACAATTTATACGCAACCCGAGAGCAATGTAACCTTTGATGATCCGCTAGAACATTTACCCATCGCTTCGGCAAAGGACTATGGTGATTATCAAAGGAGAAAGAACCAGCTGCTCGCAAAGGGCAGAGCTTGGTTTGAAAAAATGGCCTCAATGTGGCGGAAGGAACGCTGGGTTTCAGAGTCCACACTGCGATCCATGAGAGTGTATTTTGCCGATGGACGTTCTTTTAAAAAAGGATCGACTGACATCAGATTTACTGAGCCCATGTTTCACGGCATTGAATATGATCGGGTAGGGTGGGTGGTGGGGTTGACAGCGGAACATAAAGGGAGTAAGGTAATTTATGCATCCGATTTACAGGGGCCACACATCGAGGATTATGCACACTGGATCATCGAAGAAAATCCCGATATACTTATTCTAGATGGACCGGCAACGTATCTTTTCGGCTATATGATAAACCGGATCAATCTACAGCGAGCGATTGATAATATCTGCGCAATCTTGAATAACACTACCGGCAAAGTAATAATTTATGATCACCACCTGCTCAGGGATTTTCGTTATAAAGAGAGGATTGCTCCAGCATACGAGGTAGCCAGCACAAAGGGCAAGACGTTTTTATCGGCTGCCGAATGGCTGGGATATACACCCTTGATTTTACAATTAAAATCCACCGAAGATGAATGATGCAAAGATAACAGAGAACGGCGCGGTATTGCTTGGAAGGAGTCTCACCTGTGATGCGCATTATGACAGGCCGATTCGCATCATCACCCATGCGCATTCGGATCATCTGCTGCATTTAAGCAGGAGTGTGAAGTACTGTAAGAAAATAGTTACAACGCCGATTACCAGGGATTTCATTGGTGTTTTAAAAGGGAAAAAAGTAGCTGCTCACATTATGCCTTTGGACTATGAAACTCCCTATGAGTATGAAGGGGAGAGAATAACCCTCTATCCTGCCCATCATATTGTCGGATCTGCTCAGGTGCTGTTGGAAAACAGCGAGGGGGAAAGGGTTTTATACACAGGCGATTTCAGATATCCCCCGGCTCAAGTCATCAAGACAGACATCCTCGTGATGGAAGCTACCTATGGGAATCCCTCATATGTGAGAAATTTTAAAAAAGAGGTGGAACAGGAACTCGTTGAGCTGGTAAAGAAATCACTTAAAGAGGGCTCCGTGTATATTTTTGGCTATCATGGAAAACTACAAGAAGTCGTAAAGATATTGAATGCGTCGGATATTGACACTCCTCTGGTTGTTCCTGAAAAGGTGTTCGAGTCGCTCAAGATATGTCAATTCCACGGGATTGACGTTAAGAATTTCTATCTTTCAAAGAGCGACATTGGACTGGAGATTCAGAAATCACCCCACATCGGTATATACCACATGGTAACAAATAGGTGGGTGGGTAAGGATGCGGTAAAAATACTGTTATCGGGATGGCAGTTTGATGTGCCCTGCAAAATGATCGGTGAAAATACTTATCAGGTGGCTTTGAGCGATCATTCTGATTTTAACCAGTTGATTGAATATTGTTCGCAGAGCAATCCCGGATTGATTATTACTGACAATTACCGGGCAGGTGATGCGCCCGTCCTTACGCAAGAAATTAAAAGTCGTTTGGGAATCAACGCCATTTCAATGCCCTATTGAAAAGAGCGCTATTGGAAACGCCGGAGCGGATTTTAAATGCGGATCTTTATAAAGAAAAATGTGTTCAATAGGAATAGGGGGAATAGGACTCAAGAAGTTCGTCTATCATATTCTGCTTTGATTCATACGATCAGCGTCGCATAACTAAGATGCAAATTACCCAAGTGATTCAGAAATTACTATTTTAAGGATTTTTGCAGGGCAGTCCCAGCAGGTGATATACAAGAGGCCGCCAGAAGGATCGAAGGCAATTTCATTCGCATTGTTAAAACCTGCGGGGAGGAAGTAAGTTGCTTTAATATTTAGATTGAGATCGTACCTTACGATTTTCCCTGGAGATCCCCTAAATACTCCCCAGATTTTATCATTTTTTGTAAAAACTCCATAGCAATCTGTATCGCTGACTTTTATAACGCTCCAGGTCAAATCATTATTGATTTTGTAAATGTAAGAGGTGGATTTTTCGCTCCCAACAAAAAGGGAGCCATCTACATAGGCCATATCATCGCATATTGGGTCGTCGTATAATGAGACTGAAGCATAATCAGAGGGATTGTGTGGATCAATCCTTAGGATTTTATTTTTGACAATGTCGTGGGTTTCCGTCTCGTGATCTTCAAAGTCAGGAGAAGAAGCCCAGAGGTACTCTCCTCCACTCTTCAATGCATGGAACTGTAAATCACCAACAGCAGATGAGTAGTCATAAATTTGATAGCTCATGTCGCCTAAATTGATTTTGGCAATTTTTCCACAATGCCCCCCAGCCCAGAGATGTCCAAAGGCATACTCAAGAGAACCCCCTCTCCACAGTTCATTTTTCTTGAATGTGAGAGTGCTTTCCCATTCCATGGTTTCTGTATCCACACTTATTATTTGTGTAGGAGTGGTATTGAGAATTACCCATATATAACCATCTACTCCTATCAAATCTTCCCCATTATTGAAACCTACACCCAGTTCAATCCTCTCGTAATTTAAAGTGTCTGGATCTATTTTCAATATTCTACACGGATCAGTTCGTGTGGATGCCCATAAATACCCCTTGTAATATGTAAAGCCATGAATGAAATTATCACCCTGCTCCATTATTCTGTCGTTGAGCACTGCGGAAGGTGAATAATCGGCCCTTGGCTCTGAGGCCAGGATTATTAAGAGACAAGAAAACCCCCCAATTATCAATGCTTTTCCTGCATTTATTCCCTTCATATAGAATCCTGACTTGAAAATTTGTTATTCTTTCTTGAGATCTGCAATCTCTTTTTCTACTTCCTCAAGCTCATGCTTAAGATCGTCCCTGTATTGCTCCAGCATTTTCAGATACTCCTCCCTGCTGGGAAACCTCCACGGCCAGTATACATGGCACCCAAAGGGAGAAAATCCGAAGCCGAAGTCAGAGTAGAACCGGTGTCTTTGATACATTTCTACTCACCCCTTTCTGAATCATTAATACATAAAAATATGATAAACACTTGCATGCCTGACACCGTAAACAAAATTACTCTATAATCTAAATTACAAACAAATATCTATACTGAGCACTATTATTATGAGAGAACAATGTACTCTTGATAAGGTTTTCCATTGACAAGGAAAATTCGGTATTCTATAATTTTTAATTGAGATATTCATATAACATGAATAAAGGTCGATTTTTTACTGAGAAACATAGTTTAATAGCACCTGTAGAATGGGGAAAAAGTGACCGAAAATAGGTGGCGCATTTTTACCCCCTTTAAAATCAAGAATGTAGCACTAAAAAATCGCATTGTACTTGCTCCGATGGGCAACCACCTGCAGACCTCCAAAGGGGAAGTAACCGATGCGTTAGTGAGCTATCTTGCACAACGTGCAAAGGGTGGTACCGGCCTTATTATAACCCCCTTTGCTTCTGTCTCACCCAATCACCCAACCTTCGGGGCATACTCGGATAACTTGCTGCCGGGTCTAAAAAAACTCTCTCAAAGGATTAAAGAATACGAGACAAAAGTATTTCTCCAAATAGCTCATCTGGGGGCCATGAATCCATCCAATCGAATTGCGCCTTCCAGTTTCTCCAGCAGGCTTTACTGGAATGAAATAACCCCACGGGAATTGGCCATCGGTGAAATAGAGGATTTAATTAGGGCTTTTATCAGCGCCGGGGCAAGGGCAAAGGAGGCGGGTTTTGATGGAGTTGAATTTCATGGAGGATATACCTATCTGGTGGGAGAGTTCTACTCCCCCCATTTAAATAAGCGTCAGGATAAGTATGGAGGGAGTTTCGAAAACCGAATGAGGTTTCTGGATGAGGTAATTGAAGGATTAAAAAGGAGGTTGGGTGAAGCTTTCCCAGTTGGTTTTAAACTCAATGCCCATGAACATGTCGATAGTGGGATTGATACTGAAGAGGCAGTTAAAATAGCGAGACATCTTGAAAAGCTGGGAGTTTCCTACATTCATGTCGTGTCAAGTTTCCCCCTCGACGAAGTGTGTGAGTTTTCAGGCCTGCCAACAATGTATGAGGATTCATATTCTCTTGTGGATCTCGCCGGGCTTATAAAAAAAGAGGTGACCATACCAATCATTGCCACAGGTGGAATAGTAAGACCCGAGCTTGCAGAGAAAATAGTGAGAGATAACAAAGCGGATTTAGTTGCTATAGGGCGTGGACTTATTGCAGACCCCCAATGGGTACACAGGGTTGAAAAAGGAGAAAAAGTCCTGTCGTGCATCAAGTGTAATAAATGTCATATTCGCGAAGTGCTTGAAGCTGAGGCAGTTCGCTGTACCGTAAATCCAGAAGCAGGAATAGAAAACACTACAGTTCATGAGAGAACAGGCCAATCAAAAGAGGTACTTATTATTGGTGCGGGGCCTGCCGGAATGGAAGCGGCTCTTGTTTCAGCCCAAAGGGGGCACAGGGTGCGGCTTTTTGAAAACAACAGTTATATTGGTGGTAAGATGGCCTTGGCGTCGATGCTTCCTTTTAAAAAGCCGGTCGCTGATTTTATTGACTTCTTTAAAGAAAACCTTTTTCGGGTAAAAGAGATACGAGTGGAATTGAATCACGAAGTGACAGCTTCTGAAGTCAGTGATTTGGGAGCAGATGTTGTTATATGTGCTGTTGGAGGAAAACCCAAGTTTCCCGAAGCTTTAGGTATTGATAATGAAAGAATTATTCTTGCCACAGAGCTTTTAACAAAAATTAAGTCTGATAGTACTTTAAACGGCATAGATAATTTTATTGTTTTGGGGGCCGGACTTGTAGGTTGCGAGTTATCGTTGTATCTGAGACTAATAGGGAAGCAAGTAACACTGGTGGAGTTACTTGGTTACGATGAGATTCTTCGGGATGAACATCCACTTAATCGGGCATGGGTGTTAAAACAGATAAGAGAACTGGGTATACCGTTTCTCTGTGAGAGAAGATTGATAAAAATTAAGGATGGAAGGGGGAGTTTTGTAACTGAATCAGCCAGAGAAGAACAACTTGGGTTTGATCATTTTGTTCTTGCAACCGGGTACATGCCTGACAGCCAGTTCTGTGATGATGTTCGACGAAGCGTAAGAGGTCCTACGGTGTATCAAATCGGTGACTGTCACGCCCCACTCGGATGTTACAATGCGATGCATGAAGCTTTTCAGTTAGTCAATGAACTATAGAGAATATCCTGGGCCCAAGCAATAGAGCTCAGGATTTTAATAAAATCTTTTAAATTGAAGGAGGGTACACATGAAAGTACAAAAAAGAACACTCATAATGGTGGTTCTTGTGCTGGTTTTTGCACTTGCTTTCTCAATCAGCTATGGGGAAAAACCAATGGAAGTTGAAGAGGAGGAAAAGCTTATTGAGAAAGTGAAACCACAGCTGGTTGACACGAGCCGGTACAAGAAGGACCCGCTGTTCACCATCGGGTTTGATATCTACTGGCTGGGTAATTCGTGGTCTGTACAGTTCGCCGAAGAGTTTGAACTGGAGGCTTCGTACCACAGAGATGTCATTGGTGACATTGTTATCACTGACTCTGAAGGCAAAGTAGCAAAGCAGGTGAGCAACCTTGAGGATCTGGTGGCTCGAAACGTGGATATTATTGTCGTCACGCCTCTATCGGAATCGGCCCTTATTCCCGTCTTCAGAAAGGCAAAGAATAAGGGAATCCCTGTTGTTTCCAACGCAATTTTCGTCAAGAGTCCTGAAGGGAGAGCTTTGGTAACGAGCCAGGTAAATGCGGGGGACTTTGAGTTTGGAAGAGTCATTGCCCAATGGCTCGCTGACGAGCTAGGTGGAAGTGGAAAGATAATTGCTATTTCTGGAATGGCAGGTGTAGAAACGACTGAGCTTCGCTGGGAAGGTGCCATGTCAGTCTTCAAGAAGTATCCAGGTATTGAAGTTTTGGCTCGTGAATATGCTGACTGGTCCTATCCAAAAGGTAAATCAGTTATGGCGAGTCTTTTGCCTGCTTATCCTGAGATAGATGGAGTGTGGTCAGGCGGAGCTGCAATGACTCGAGGTGCGATTGAGGCTTTTGAAGAGGCTGGTCGTCCATTGGTTCCCATGACTGGTGAAGATAATAACGGATTTCTCAAGGTATGGCTGGAGCGGAAAGACACATTTAACAGTATTGCTGCAAGTAAGCCAACTTATATTGGGAGTGAGGCGTGCAGGCTGGCTTTGAAGATTTTACAGGGAGAACCGGTGAATGATATTAACATTGTGTCTGTACCAATAATCACAAATAAAGATCTTGAAAAATATGTCAGACCGGACCTTCCTGATAGTTTATGGCTAAGAACTCGATTGCCTGAATCGAAGATTCAAGAGATTTTTAAAGAATAAAAAGGGAATCTGAATCATGGCTCTGTTGAGAGGTAAGTTGTAGCTTTCAGCAGAGCCTTTTTCTTAATTAAAAAGAAATAATTTTCTTTCGTAGCCAAGGAGATTTCCTATGAAAAGCTCTCAGGGACCTGGCGAAGTAATTTTACTGATGAAAGGGATCAGTAAAACCTTTCCTGGGGTGCAAGCTTTGAAAAAGGTCGATTTCGAGCTGAAAAAGGGAGAGGTTCATGCCCTTGTTGGAGAAAATGGGGCTGGAAAAACTACACTCATGAATATCCTCAATGGCATGGTACAAAAAGATGAAGGGGAAATATTGATAAGCAATAAGGAAGTGGAAGTCCATACACCCCTTGATGCGAGAAATATGGGTATTTCATTCATTCATCAAGAGCTGGAGCTCATACTAAATCTCACGGTAAAGGAAAATATTTTTCTCGGTCAGGAATTGCGCAGAGGTTTATTTAGATTAATAGATTGGAAAGCCATAGGAACACAGACAGAAGATTTTTTAAAAAAGTTAGGAATCCATGTAGATCCCAATGAGAAAGTCGCTAATCTGACAATTGCTGAGCAGCAGTTAGTTGAAATCGCTAAGGCTTTACATATAAAGGCAAAGATTATTGTTATGGATGAGCCAACATCATCCCTGACAGGTGATGATGTAGAAAACCTCTTTCGGATTATTCGGGATTTGAAACGTCATGGATATTCAATTATATACGTCTCCCATATAATGGAGGAGATATTCGAAATAAGCGATCGTATTACCGTGCTAAGGGGAGGAAATTACGTTGGTACTGAAGTTACTAAGCACACTTCACAGGATAAGATATTTCAGATGATAGTTGGAAAGGAAGTGAAGAAAAGATATATAAGGGAAAAAGTAAAAAAAGGTGCTATCGTACTTGAGGTGAAGGGACTTTCCGGGAATGGTGCTTTTCAGGACATTCACTTCGAGCTCCGGAAAGGTGAGCTTCTTGGAATCGCAGGCTTAATGGGCTCAGGAAGAACAGAGCTTCTTGAGACTCTTTTTGGTGCAAGAAAAATTGCTCAAGGCGAAGTTTTCGTAAACGGTAAGAAGGTGAAAATAAAGGACCCTGAGTCAGCTATTAAATGCGGCTTTTCCTATATATCTGAAAACAAAAGGGATAAGGGTCTCTTTCCCACCCTTAATGTGACAAAAAACATTGTTGTTTCCACGTTGGATCAGCATTTGGGTGTTCTGGGGATCAACGAATTGAGTGAGAAGAGCGCAGTGCTCAAGTTAATTCAGCAATTAAACATAAAAACGCCCAGTCAAAAGCAGATTGTTGCTTATCTGAGTGGTGGTAATCAACAGAAAGTGATTCTGGCAAGAGGTATAAAAACAAAGCCTACTGTAGTTATGTTGAATGAACCTACCCGTGGAATAGATATAGGAGCAAAAGTAGAGATATACCGTCTGCTCAACAGGTTGAAGGAAGAAGGTTTAGGTATAATCATGGTTTCGTCGGAGCTTCCTGAGATTATGGGAGTTTCTGATCGAATCATAGTCATGAGTGCTGGAAAGATTTCCGGATTTTTTGAGAGTTCATCGGTTACAAAACAGGAAATTTTAGAAGCGATGTTTAAATATATAGGGCAAAGAGGAATTAATGAAGATAATTACTAAGATATTTCGGGAAGAATTCCAGCTATTCTTGTTGTATGGAGTATTGTGTACAATTTTAATTGTGGG
>Ga0209636_10007824_pt1 | contig 10891 bp, 7 predicted proteins | sample DeeMarSWOR152_54_FD_187464 | JGI IMG/M metagenome (GOLD analysis project Ga0209636, IMG submission 187464) | Marine sediment microbial communities from White Oak River estuary, North Carolina - WOR-1-52-54 (SPAdes) (version 2) | ecosystem: Environmental > Aquatic > Marine > Intertidal zone >... | reverse complement strand
CCCTGGCTGAGGGGTGTTCTGTTGTCTGCCCTTATTGATCGAGAAATCCACATTATGTTGAAGGCATATCCTGCACCCAAGAATTCAACAATACGTGCAAAAATCGATCGTACAGCCAAATTAGATTTTATTCAAGGTTTCGTTTGGTAGTCATAAGTTTCTCGGCCTTTGAATTATCCACAATCATAGCAGCTAGTCATAAGTTTTGTGGAATTCCAATTATTACTTATACAGAAGCTATCTTGAAATCTAATCACCCTTATGAAATTCCGGATAAAACTTTTTTGCACACTCCGGACATATGCTGTGACTGAAGTCAGCTTCAGAGTGATCACGGATATAAGCTTCAATCTGATTCCAATATCCTTTATCATCTCGTATCTTTTTACAGTTAGCGCAGATGGGTAGCAAACCACTCAATATTTTTACCTTGGCAAGAGCATCTTGAAGTTTGTCTCTCTCCTGCTTTAGTGCCTCCTCTGCCTGCTTTTGCTCGGTAATGTCTGCTGCATAGCCAATAAGCCCAACTACATTTCCTTCCTTGTCCTTGAGTGGGGCTTTACCGGTTCGAGCCCATCTTGTTTCTTCAGGACTGTCATAGTGCTCAATAATGTCCAATTTCGGCTTTCCCAATTCCATGACTTTCTGGTCATCCTTCATCATGTCTTTCCCATGCGCAGGGAAGAGTTCATCAGTAGTTTTTCCTATAATCTGCTCTTTCGATAGTCCAATCATATTGTCAAAGGCTTGATTTGTTCGGATAGTCTTTCCATCTCTGTCTTTTTGGAAAATCATTACCGGAACTACATTGAGAATTGTTTGCAATTCCTCCTTTGACCGTTTGTGCTCAACGGCTTCCTTTTCTAACTCCTTAATCCTTTGTTCCAATTCTTCATAGGTTGGTTTCTTGGTCATTTAAGAATCTCCCGATTGTCCTATAAATAACAACCCTCGCCAGGACGAACTGATTCATCCTGATGAGGGCGTAATTCTGATAGTAAGCCTATATCCTTTTCTCAAATTAAAGATAATAGAGGTCAGGAAATATGCTTAAAATCATCTAAAAATAGACCACAGTTAATTTCCATAGGAAAGGGGGAATTGTCAAGGTTTTCTTTCTGTGAAGCGTAAGATACTACATATTGGGATTTGTGCCTTCACCAGAAAAGTTATGACTACTTGCCATATCATATACCTGCCAACCGATCAAATTTATTACAGACTTGATTTGGTAGTCATAAGTTTTTCGGCCTTTAAATTGTTTCCAATAATAGCGAGACTGTCGGAAAACCCTAAGACAATAATTTTGGGCCTTGTAAGTAGTTGATTTTACAATATGTGAATTTCGATAAGAGGCAATATTTGGACTTTTTCGACAGTCTCAGCAGTAAGCTATACTCTTGGGAGAGATTAGGTATATACAGTATATTGAAATTCTATTATGAAATTGAACCCAATTCTTTCTCAGCTTTTTCCACCCAACCGTCTGCACCACATTCCCTGAGGATTTCTATTGCCTTGTCCAGATTCTCTTTGGCTTTTGATTGATCACCTTTTCGTTTGAGCAATTCAGCATAAAGCACGGTATCCATTCCTAACTCAAACAGCATACCATGTCTTTTATCCGCTTCGATAGCCTGCATTATCCATTGCTCCGCCTCCGGTATGTGCTCATCATCAAGGTTTAATAAGATTTCTCCCATAAACCTTTTAATAGAGCCCGAAAATCTCTTTACTTTATTTCCAGACGCATATGCAAACAATGTTCGCAAAGCAATGTCCTTCTCATTGTTCATAGCCTTTGCAGATGCCAGAGCTATTCTAGTGAGATTAAAAAATGAAGGTCCGAGGATGCCAAGTTTTTCGAAGGAAATTGCATTGTTATAACAGTCCTGCGCTTTTCGATATTCTCCCCTGCAAACGTAGAGAAGGCCTACAAACAAATTGACCACGAAAGTATACAGAAAGAAATTGGCACTTTCGGCAAATTTTCTCCCCTTCAAGAGATGTTCCTCGGCTTCATCCAGGAATCCCTTACCGTAACAGCAAACACCATGATTGATATGCGCTTCTGTCTTTGATAGTATATCGCCACTCTCTTCGGCCAGCCGTAATCCCTCTTTACTGGTCTGATAAGCTAGATCAATCTTTCCCTGCTGAAAATAGATAGTTAAAGCTATACAGGCTTTGTGCAACGATATGCTCCAGAGAAGATTGCCCATCTGAACAATCTCCAAACCCTTCTCTATATGATGACGGCCTTTTTCAAATTCGCAAATATCGGCGAGAGCATGACCCAGCCAGTGATTTGCGAATATCAAGGAAATGAGATCATTCGTCTCTTCTGCCACCTTTATGGCCTTCTCCAGATAATTGATGGCCTTGGGGAAATCCTCCTCAATCCAGTAACTATGTATTCCTACGATCGTATATATCTGAGCAATCCTCCTTTTGTAATCGCGATCCAGGGCAAGTTCAATGATAGGGTCTATAGTCTCTTTTGCCTCGGCAAAGTAATTGATTTGAACGTCATAAAGCCCCAGAGTAGTTCGTGCATCGATTATTCTCTTCTCCACATCTTCTGTCTGGGGTAGCTTTTCGAGACAGGCCACCCACTTCTCAGCATGGGTAATCGCATCGAGAAATGAGACCGCTTTTTCAGCTTTTCTTGCCGCTAGCCTGCAACACTCAGCCGCCTTCCCGTAATTCTCACTCGCAATATAGTGCTCTGCCAATATTCCGTAATGCTCATCGATGTTATCTTTACATAATTCCTCAATGGCATTACCGATATCCTCGTGAAGCCCCTTTTTTCTTCTGGTCAATATCGAGTCATAGACCACTTCCCTGGTCAGAGCATGCTTAAATATATAAGTGGACTCTGGAAATATCCCCCTCTCAAAAAGAAGCTCGGAATCCTTCAGAACGGAAAGATTCGACAATAACTCTTTTTCCGATAAACCCGTAACTTTCTTTATCAACTCATAGCCAAACTCCCGCTCGATTACAGAGCCGGTCTGGAGAACTACCTTTACCGCCTCAGGCAGGGAATCAACCCTGGCCATGATCACATCCTGGATCGTAGAGGGAATGGCTACATCCTTTATATCCTTTGTTATGCGATATCTCTTGTCTTCTCTCTCTATGATATTCAGGTCTTTGAGGGATCTTATAAACTCCTCGATGAAGAAGGGGACCCCCTCTGTCTTCTCCAAGATCAGCTCCTCAAGATCTCTGTCGATGTCTTCTGTTCCCAAAAGATGGGCTACCATGGCAAGGCTCTCACGGTTGGAGAGCCGGTTCAAAGTCACCTGACTGTGAAAGGACTTGCCGCCCCAAGTGTGCACAAACTCAGGACGGTAGGTGAATATCAACAGGACCCTTGCCCCGGGTATGCTCTCTAGACTATATTTCAATACATCCTCTGAATTCTTATCAACCCAGTGGAGGTCCTCATAGGCCAGGATCAGGGGCCGTATCTCCGAACCTTTCAGAACAATTCGCTTCACTGCCTCCATGGTTCGGTCTTTTCTCCCCTCAGGACTCATAGGGATTCTGTCGATACCGCTGTCCTTCACTGACAGAAGTTCCAGAATATACGGAAGTGTAGAAGCTTCATCTGCTGCCAATATTTTGAGACCCTTTTTGACCTTTTCCCTGATCTCCAGATCCCCATCGCCCTCCTGGATATTGAAGTTTGACTTCAAGATATCTACAATTGGATGATAAGCAACTCCCCTGCTATAGGAAAGGCATCTACCCTCTAAAAAGGTCGTATCCTCGCTTGCTACGGCCTTTCTGAACTCATAGAGAAGTCGGGATTTGCCTACTCCGGCTTCGGACACGATGGAGAACGCCTGACCCCTGCCTTCCTTTGCACGCTCAAATCCATCAAGGAGGAGCTCAAGCTCCCGCTCCCGTCCTACGAAAGGGGTCAGTCCCCGTTCGGCGCTGACATCAAAGCGCGTCCTTCTGGTACTAGGTGCGATCACCCGGTAGATTTTGACAGGCTCTTCTTTGCCCTTAATCTCCTTTTCACCTAAAGACTCAAACCTAAAGAGCCCTTCAGTGAGTCTGAAGGTCTCCTCGGTCACATAGGTCGTGCCCGGCTCTGCTAACCCCTCCATCCTGGAGGCGAGATTCACCGTATCCCCCACTGCCTTGAACTCAACCCGGAGGTCATTGCCCAGGGTGCCTACGACCACAGGGCCGGTGTGGATCCCGATGCGCATTTTGACGGGTCGTACGCCTTCTTTCTCCTGTTTTAATTTCTCGCTGAACCTGGCCATCTCCCGGTGGATGGAATAAGCGGATCGGATTGCTCGTTGAGGGGCATCCTCCAGAGCGATTGGAGCCCCGAATAAGGCCATGATCCCATCCCCGGTCATCTCGTTAACTGTGCCTTCATAGGCGTGCACTTTGTGAATGAGGATCTCGTAGACCTCATCCATGATCGAGTATGCCTCCTCAGGGTCAAGTCTTTCAGAGAGATTTGTAAATCCTTCCATGTCGCAGAACATCACCGTGACCTGCTTACGTTCGCCTTCTATTTTGTCTCTTTGAGATAGGATTTTTTCGGTTAGCCCCTTGGGGAGATACCGTTGAATCTTTTCTAGTTTCTCGTCAAAGGAGAGATCTTTAGGGCTTGGCTCAGAGGGGACGGTTAGGTTGTAGCCACATTTGCCGCAGAATTTGAAGTGAGGTGGATTTGAAAAATTGCATTTTGGGCAAATTCTTTCTAATTTAGCCCCACACTCACCACAAAAATTCATGCCATTTAGATTCTCAAACTGACATTTTGGACATCTCATTTTTGACGTCCCTTTGAAAAATTCTTGGAGGATTGAATGGATTCTTGACAGATTACCTCTCAGAACAGATAAAGGTAAAAGATAGCTTTCGGTTTGCTGGAGATTCTTCGCTCAGAAGTAGCTATATCAGAAAATCCAAAACATGAATGAGAGTGTCAATCGATCAACTGCTGGCGTAGCTACATATTTACGGCCTTCTCAGCTCTTCGAAGGTAGTTGCAGAGGGAGAGCATGATCCTTTTCTGCAGGCCTGGAATCGTGTCAAGTAGATGGCCGAATGACCTTCTGTGCACGAGCAATATGCTCATATCGGTTTCAGCAATAACCGTTGCTGTTCGCTCTTGTCCATCGATGAGGGATATCTCCCCAAAAAAATCGCCTGCAGAAAGGTGACGGATGACCTTCCCGTCCTTTTTCACCTGGGCCTTGCCCTCTACGATGAAGATAAACTCCCAGCCTCTCTTACCCTGCTGAGCCAAAACCCTACCTGCCTTAGGTAGTACCTGGTCTGCATGTTTTGAGATCTCGTTCAGATGGCGTTTGCTAAGATTGCTAAAAAGAGGTACCTTTTTGAGAAGATCGATCATTTGTGAACGGTGACGGAATAACATTATGCTTCCTCCTCTGGTAGAATTCTTTTTTGAAAGGTTGCTTTATCCAGACGATTGAGCCCCCGCCAGAATAGCCACATTCCGTTGGAGGCAATGTAGGCACATTTTGAGGGGTTTCTCCATCTTGAAACAAAAAGGCCCCCACTCGACACAGTCATGGGACCCTTTGAAGGCCTGGTGAAAAGCCTTCTGATTACCTGCCCTCTATTTCTTCCCTGTCAGTGCCGACGGGGTCACTAGAGCGGACTTAGGATAATCAAAAAGGTTAATAGATACTGCCCCGACCACCGGGGGGGGCCAGCCATGGACCCGGTAGATACCTGCCTCACGCATTATTACTGCGGTCTTGGACTTAGGGTATCTGCGTATCTTTTTTTTTACTAATTACCAAAGGCCTCAATCAAAAGTCAAGGAAAACCGTTTGTGGTTCCACGCGATGTAAATTGGCTTGACCTTGCCTCTATTTTAACTCATGCGCCCTATTTTAATCCCTTGACTACTGTTTCAATAACTCTTTAGTGCCAAGCGAGGAGGTGATTTTTCAAAATTAAGGTTTGACCTCCACTGACTATTTCTTTTTACCTTTTATACCATACTGAGCTTTGGGCTCCTTTACCTCAAATCCTATTTTTTTTCTTGGTTTTTCAGGTGGAGCCATCAAGGCACGAATGGCGTCAAAAACAACTTTGAACTGTTCATCATATTTTTTCTCTAATGCAATCAGCTTTCGCTCAAGATCCTTATGTGCGGAAAGCATTTCGCGTAGTCGAACAAAGGCTCGCATAATTTCAATGTTAACCTGAACCGCACGTTTACTTCGCAGAACACTTGAGAGCATAGCCACCCCTTGCTCGGTAAAGACCATAGGAGTATAACGTCTCCCACCCCATTGAGGTGAACTTGAGGTCACAATTTGTGACCTCAAGTAGGCAAACTCTTTGTGTGTAAGCTCAAACATAAACTCGGAAGGAAATCGATCAATGTTTCTCCTTACGGCCTGTTTAAGTGTTTTTGTTGGCACGCCATACAGATCTGCCAGGTCATAGTCGAGCATTACTTTATGGCCACGAACAAGCAATATCGACCTTTCGATCCTCTCGACAGATATACCTATTGCTTTTTCACCAATGTATATTTTCCTGTTTATTGAATTGTGTGGATGTCAGAATTTGTAACCTATGCAGAATTCAGGCTCAAATTGTGAAGCGGGACGCCCTCAAAGATCTAAGAATCGACATCCATTAATTGATGATTGTATACACCTCTATTGCAACCTCTTATCATTTTAGATCCGTACTTGCAACATATGGAGTCTTTAACCGAAATGGTGAGCCGTCAGGCAATTCCTGCACGGATGTCCCCTCTCATACTCAAATTTTGCTTCTAATCCGATATCACCTTTTTATAGCTTTTTCTGAAATGATCCTTTCTATGTTAAGAAACGTGGAGATCAGCTATCTGGAAATCGCGCAGCGGTTTTCCAGGTCAGCTGGATTGACTGGTTAGCTTCACAATTCCCATATAAGATATTCGTCAATAAATTTCCGAGGACTTAGAATCACTATCCCTCGATAACTAGATACTCTCAATAAATGTTTGTCTCCACTAACAATCAGCTTGGCCTTACTTGCAAGGGCACATGCCAGAAACTTGTCATCATCAGGATCATCGCACACTGGCTCGGGCAAGCCTGAAGCTAGAATCAGTTCTGCCTTGACAGTAAGAAGTTCAAGGATTGGGCCTAGATCAATTCCCGGAAATTGCTGGGCCAAAGTCTCGCCAACTCTTTGCTATTCCTCAATTGTTTCCTGTGAGATCATCGATTGAACCTTGCCATCACTGGAGACATATAGGATTTCTCTCACACTTTCATATTTCATCTAAATCTCATGAATTGAGCGTGATAGATTCCTGCCCAAGATAACAGCTAACTTCAAATGAAACACTGCCAGGGTGGTAGGTGATAAATGATTAGTTCTTCCGCAAATCGATAAATTCAGCAAGGTGGGAGGATACTCTGTTAAAGTTAAGATTTGCTCAAAGCCTCATGCCAAAGATGAACCGTACTGCATTAATCCGTTTGATAAACAGTTCATACAGGGCCATGATCACAACAAACGAACTCGTGCTGATAATCAGGTATTTCAACGGAATGGACATGCGAGCCGGTATAACATACCAGCCCGCGAGCAAAATTATGGTCTGGTGGAGGATGTAAAAGGGGAGGACCGCCTCGTTGGCATAGGCGAGTACCTTGCTGTTGAAATTTAGATGCTTTGCTCCAACGGCAAGCACAAAGACGACCCAGCTCCAGCTGGCAATGCTCCACACGATTTGGAAGAGCAGATATATCCACGAGAAGGACTCGCCGGCTAGAGGGCTATATCTCAGTTCAATTGACATAAAAGAGACACCTCCAAATCCAGCGATCCCCAGCACCAAGCATACCCACCCATGCCTTTTAAAGCCTTCTGTGAAGCGTTTGTTGGTCGGTATGAGATAGCCTATGACAAAGAAGACCGCGTATTCGGTTAAATCGGCCCAGGTATGCTCTCCCCCAAAGAATCCCCTGAGACAGATGCGGGCAAGGGCAAGGGGAATCAGGAACAGGAATATGCCACCCCGGAGCTCGGACCAGCAAGCCAGTCTTTCGATTAGGCGCTGGCCAGATTCCGATTTAAGATAGAGAAGTAGTGGCAGAGTGAAGAGAGATAAGAGAAACAGATACTTAAGAAACCAGAGATGGCCCGGCCAGAAGGAGCCGAACATGGGACTTGGGCTAAGATTCAAGGTTCGCCTGAAATACAGCGGGTATGACGTCCAGAATGAATCCGTCCACGCCCTCTGGGTGACAAGTTCCCAGTAAAGCTGAGGTGGAAGCAACACAAATGCACCCACCGTGTAAAGGGGAATCAGGAGGCGCTTGACTCTATCAAGGAGATACTGTCCGCTGCTCCTGGTTTTTAATGCATACCAGGAACCAACCCCTGAGAGCAGGAAGAAGAGCGGCATTGTCCATAAAGCGAGCAAGACAATGAACAAAGTCACCATCATGCTTTGCTCCGCATTTTTTATGTGCCACCCTAAGATATCGAAGAATCTGGCATTGTGGAAAAAGAAGACCGCCAGCATGGCGGTGACCCTCAGCCAGTCAATATCATAGCGTCTTTGATTTTGGCCTGTGTTTGGAGTGACTTTTTCCATTTCTAAAAGGATCACTATTTTTTACGCAGGAAAGTTTCTGCCGAATACAATAAATATAGAAAATTAGCATGCATTGAAACATTGCTCAATATCAATGGTAATGGGAAGGGAAGACCTGGGGAAAATCAATAAAAAAAGATGCTGTTATTGAATACAATGAAATAGCGCCTTGGAAAGCAATGATCGATATCTAATATTTGTACGGCAGCCAAACAAAGCTTTCCGGTCTTTAGAAGGCATAAAATTCATCTCCACTTAAGAAGTTGTGATAACTTGCCAATACCTTCAGCTTCCACAATGTTCTGTTATCGGAAAAATATCCAACACTGGCTCGGGTTTGCACGCTGCCACATATCAGCAACCTAAAAACTATAGCATTCTTTGATGATTGTGCATAATTTGGCTTTGGTGAAAAATTCAGGTTTCCTGCCATAGTTGAAACCCACGACCAGGAAATTCTATTACAGACTTGATTTGGTAGTCATAAATTTCTTGGTCTTCAGATTGTTTTCAAATATAGGAGGAGTTGTTAGCTTCGCATTACGTGCTTAGGGCACAACACATGGGAGTTTTACGAATTGTTGTACTACTGACCCGACTCTTGCGATCGTGGAGCTGTTGATGATCCTATCCCTGTTTACCCCAGGCCTGGCTCAGTTCTCGCCAGGTAGCGTCCATCTTGACGGGCACCTTAATCTGCTCGCCGGCGGGTTTGCGCACCAGGGTTAACGAGCCAGTTGGACAGGTGGACACGCAGAGCCCGCAGCCCTCGCAGGTTTCGGGCTCATGCCTGGCCATGAATGAGCTGGCCACCACTTTAGATGGCCTAGGATGGAGCTTGATACGGGTCAGAACCCCACAGCAGCAACCGCAGCAGCAGCAAATAAAAACGATGTCCTTGGAATTGTTGGGTTGGAGCACTAAGTTGGCTTCGTCGGCCCGAGTGAGGATCTCCATCACCCCGGCCTGATCGATGTAGCGTCCCAGGCCATTGCGAACATAGTAGTCCGCCCAATCGCCGAACATGAGGCAGGTCTCCATAGGCGCATCGCAGCCAGCACCCGCTATCTTGGCCTTCTGGCGGCAGATGCAGGGGGCTACCGCGAACTTCTCGTGGGTCTTGACGAGCTCCTCGGCCCGCTCATAAGTTAGCGTTTCCAGCTGAGGTTCGATGCTCTGCCCCACAGGGATAGTGCGCATCTGGGGGATGGGTTGCGGCCGCGCATCCTTACCCCTTGTGGAGGCATACTCGTTTAGATCCTGGACGAAGCCCTCATCCAGTCTATTCACCTGGAACTCATAGATACCGATCACCCATGGGACAGCGTGGTAGAGGTTAGGGCCACTCTCTGGTTCGATGGAAAATATGAGCCCTTTGCGGGCCATCTTCCTGAGCCTTTGCTCCGCCTCAGCGAGACCGAGCCCGGCCCGGTCAGCAATGACCTGGGCCTCCTCCCGATCCAGGGTCAGGTGCACGGCCAGCTCCGCCTCTTCAGGGGTGAACAACCTTTTGAGCAAGCGCAATTCCACACCGCTGTCGCTAGGCGGAAACCCCCCGGGTAGCTTGTCTAGATGACGCGCCAATTTCTGGTAACTATCCGTTTCCATGATGTCCTCCTATGCGGCTGGGCTCGTGACCGCCCTAATAATAATATGATAAAGGGAGACGTTCATGCAGAAATTGCACAGCTATTCAAATATACACCTCTATTGCAACCTTTATCATTCTAGATCCGTACTTGCAAAATACGGAGTCTTTAACCGAAATACTGAGCCGTCAGGCAATTTCTGCAGGAACGTTCCCCTCCACATGCACTCACATATTGGTTTTAGCCCCGGAATTTGAGGATGTGATTGTGTTCATTGTAGAATTGTTGTCTAATTTGCGCTAGGGACACTGACAAATTCTCGTATGCGGGTATGGGTCACAAGCTGATCCAGCGAAGCCATAGTAAATACTTTGCCAGGATGGGGGACGTCCTTAAATAATTCAGTATTTCTCAAGCAGGAGTTGGAGTGGACCTTAACAGATTTGGCTATTGTTCATGAAATGAGGCCCTCACGATTGGATTATGCAGCTGAAAAAGGAGAAGTCATAGCTGAAGACAATGACTAGCAATTGATCAATGCCTTTATTGAATTATTTAAGGACGTCCCCTTTCCCTCTGACTAGTGTTTCAATAACTCTTCACTGCCAGGCGAGGAGGTGATTTATCAAAAATAACGATTTGACCCCCGTTCCCCTACTCTGAGGAAAGCTGCTGT
>Ga0209636_10007823_pt1 | contig 10895 bp, 10 predicted proteins | sample DeeMarSWOR152_54_FD_187464 | JGI IMG/M metagenome (GOLD analysis project Ga0209636, IMG submission 187464) | Marine sediment microbial communities from White Oak River estuary, North Carolina - WOR-1-52-54 (SPAdes) (version 2) | ecosystem: Environmental > Aquatic > Marine > Intertidal zone >... | reverse complement strand
TGCCCCCCACAACTGTAATGGTCCAGTTGCAACGGCCGCAACCATACAGCTTGATGCTTGCACCACGAATTTCTTGATACAGGAAATCTTTCCCTTTGATCCGCCATGGCACTATGACCTAGTAGATAAAGCCTACGAGAAGAAAATCAAAAATGGGTACTTGGAGGTGCCTAGAAGACACGGACTCGGCGTAGAGCTTAACGACGAGGAGATAGCTAAGCATCCGTACAAACCCTTGTATGATGTGCGTTCTGCCCGTGAGCGTATGGCCTATTGGATAAGGTAAAACGTGCGCATTCAGATTGATTAGGTTTTTACTTCTTATGGAATTCTTCTGCTTCTTCTTCCATCTCTTCAAGTCTTGTATAGTAATCTGGAAATTCGTTCAAGTGTGCCAAAGCGATCTTGCCAGTTATTATCGGATCATTATTTGTGACATTGGTGTTAGGATCATGGAGACCATGTTCTAACTCTACATCCATACCCTTCCTAAATTGCTCGACATCAAACTTACTCCAATCAATCCCCAGAGCCGCGCCAATTCTTTTAGCTTCTTCAGTTGTGAAATGTTTCTTGTTGTTCATAGTTTTGATAAGGTTAGTTAGAAAATAAGAATCTATCTGACCAACTGCTTGCACCAACGTCAAAAAAGAAAGAGTTCTGGTGTTTACCTAATCGTGCATGAACCATTTCTTGCATATTTAAAAAAAGTGGAGTTTTGCGGGGGATATCGCCACACCTAGCTTAACTAGGAAGTTAAATAAACTTTACAGCTTTGTCAAGTAAACTATCCGTATCTTCGTTTTCGGATAAAGATCACGACTACCAAAGCTATTATGGCAGCGACTACACCCAGGATGATGTACAATAGGTTTTGGTTCATCCAAGTGTCAGTTACAAAGAAGAGCACCAATTCACTCTGAAATCCGCCTCGTAAATCGTCGCCATCAAATTTTGCTTGAACACGCCAAGTCCCTATGAAATGTGGGCGAAAATTAACAATAAAAGTGCCATTTGAGTTTGTGTAAACATGCTGTTCAATAGTTGAACCATTTGGCATTGTAAACATTAATACAACGCTCATATTTTCCACGATAGGACTAACCGATCCGAATACTGTAACATTCTCTCCAATGATTAGCTGAACTCTGCTTACGTTACAAATTGCTGACATTGGAGTTCGGTTTACAGTGAAGTTTTTGTAACTATTGGATGCGCCATAATAACTCCCGTTGCCACTCCAACTTGCTAACACTGTCCAGAGCCCAGTTTTGTTTGGCATGTAAACATCGTTAAACAAACCGCTGGAGTTTGTGGACACCACCTTAGACAATCCTACACCATCAACGGTATAGTTTAACGTCACTGTTGCTCCGTTTGGGGAGATTATGCCAGTAACCGTGATGTTTTCGCCGTAATTTATAGTGGAGTTGGACAAATTGATGGATATGGTGGTTGGGGTCTTTACCATGTAACTACTTTGCACTTCAGCGCGGTTATCAGCTATGTCAGTTGCCAAAATTTTGTATTTAACTGTGATTCCGGCTGGTTGTCCAGTTATTGTTCCGACATACGTTTGGTTTTGTGATGCTGACATCACAGTTGAAGTCCATGTTGCCCAGTCATCTATGGTATAATTCAACATCACTCTCTTCAAGCCAAATTCATCGCTTACACGGGCGGTTATTGTTGTTGCATTGTTGGAATATGCTTTTTCTATAGGGTTTTCGACACTCAAACTTGGGGCTTCAAAATCTGTTTTAACTGTAAAATTGAGACTGCCAACTCCGTTTTCAGCTATCAAAACTAGATGATAAAGAATGTTTTCTTCATAAGGAGCTGTGTAATTGATTAACATGTCTTCTCCTGGAAACTCGCAGCTTGCCATAGCATCTGTGTGCCTGAATCCTGTGCTACTCAAGTTGTATCCGCCATAGTCTCCTGAAATGTCGCCGTATAGTCCAGGTTCCCAAGCTAAAGGCATAGCGTTTAATAGGTCTCCCATGCCTTTTGATGGGTTCGCCATGAGATATAGTCGGGCTTCATACATGTCAAGAGTGTCTGGCACATCAATCCATACCTCTACATGCTTGCTTGTTGTGTTAAATTCGTACGCCCAAGTTGTATTTTCAACTGGCTGGTCGTTCACTTTTCCTGTCAAATAACGCTGATACCATCTGTTGGGCTCAATGTTTTCAATCAGCATGAAAGTACCTTCTTCTGCGTCTTGACTTTCTCGTGGGTCATTCTTTATAAGGAAACTATAGTTACCTGTTTGTTTTGGAGTGAAAAAGGGCTGATCTACTGTGGTTCCTAAATGTTCAGGTAAGCCTGCTGCTTCAGTGTGATACGACTCTAATTCTCCACTTGGGTTGTAAACGAAAACGTCATAGTCTGTTTTAGGATCAATGGGGTTAACCCATTCTCCATAGAAGTAAACGTGATAAGTGTGGTTGGCGTTTAAAGCGTAAACATAAGTCCAGTTAGCACCTATCGGAATTTGAGAAGCATTTATCTTTAAAGGAAGAACCGGCTTACTCACGTAAGTCCAGTTTCCGAGATTATAGGGAACTGACGGTTGCGCTGAAACTTTAGCAGCCATTGTAAATGGCTCTGCCATTGTTGCACAATAGGTTAAAATAAGAAAGAAGAGACTTAACTCTACAATTAACTTTTTACGCAACTTTTTTTCCCATTCTTGAACGTGTTGAATGCAGATCTGCTGATTATATGAAAAGTGTTTGTGATCAGTAAAAATTGTTATGAATTGATGGTTACGACTTTGAATATGTATTAATCAGAGTCGAAGTCTAAATTGGATTTTAAACCCATCGCACAATCAAGCGTGCAACACGTTAGAATTTAGTCTTTCAGCTCCTTCTTCGCCTTCTTCAATATATTCCAAATTTCTTCTTCAACATCTTTTTCTAACGGTTCAACTTCATGAGATGATAAAATCTTCTTAGCTTGCTCCCTGGCCACTTCGCATATATCTTTACTGCCAGCTTTAACCCAGTCTCCTCTAGTTCCCCTATCCAACAGTGAGGGTCTCCACTGGTCACTTAACACATGATCGCACGTATGTTTCTGAGCCAAGTAGTGACCGCCTATTCCAACTTTTTCTATAACTTCAAGAGCTAAGGACTCTGCGTTTACGTGCACGCCTTCCAGAATTCGATAAACTGCTCCTATTATCTCGTTATCGAGAACCAACTGCTCGAAACCATAGGTCTTACCAGAATCCAATATGGCAGGACCAAATATGAGATTAGCACCAGCCAACGTAGGAACGATGACTGTCATAACCTTCTCAAACATCGCTTGAGGTCCATAAGCCTTGGCGTCGGTTGAACAAGCTCCTACCCAAGATGGAACTCCATAATATCTCGCTAGTTGAGCGCATCCCGAGTTGATTAAAGGTCTTTCAGGTGCCCCTAACGCCAGTTTGCCCGTTTTCATGTCCATTGTTGATGATACGCTTCCGTAAAGCACTGGGGTTCCAGGGTTTACAAGTTGAACTAAAGCTATTCCGCTGAGAACTTCAGCGTTAATCACAACTAACTCACCTGCAATTGTGAGAGGCGCTGTTCCTCCCCCCATTGCCATGCTTAGTATCAAAAATGGTAAGCCAAACTTAGCGAATTCTATTAGGCACTCGGTGTCTTCCTTTGAGTATTGTAAAGGGCTTATGGGGCATGTGCCAGCGGAGATTAATGGTTTCTTCCTAAGCTCATCTTCTCCTCCCGCAACTGCGGCTCCTATCTGAATATAACGTTTGATTTTATCGACGCCAAAAGCGACAGATGACACGTGTTTTGAAGTGTTTTCCAGTGATATTACGAGTTCATGGAGACTTCTAATGGATTCTGGAATGTCATGCGCTGTAACTGGAGGCTGATATACATGGAGGTTTTCTAAAGCATCGAATAGTCTCGCGAAATTGATTATATCTTCGCTTTTTGAATCTCTATGCTGTCCTGTATCTAAGTCATACACTTTTATTCCGTAACCTGAGTTGTTGAAGTAGGTTTTTCCAGGTTCAAGTTTAACTGTGTGTTTGGGATTCCTAGCGAAAAGTGTAACAATTTCGGGAGCTTTACTTATTAACTCCTTCAAAAGATATTGAGGTATCTTCACAATTTTCTTGTTGTAGTCAACGTTTGCTCCGGCTTTATCCATTAGTTTCAGTGCTCTTTCCTCGTAGATACCTACGCCGACTCGTTCAAGTATGTCCAATGTAGCTAGATGAATTTCGTGAAGTTCGTCTCTGGTTAATAAATTGACTGTAGGCTTCATATATCATACCTCAATCATAATATAATATCCAATCCAAGCGGAAAAAGGATTTTTGTATAGCAGACTCATAACCACCATTGATGTTTAACGCTATTTATAGAATTCCGTGGTTACCCTTTACCGCTTTTCCAGTTAGTTGCTTCAAAAACTTCACGAAAAATTAAGACCGAAGTTTTTCTATGATGACTTTGTCGTCTCCAATTTTAAAGCTCACTTTGACTCGAACAGAATCTTCCGTTTTAAATGGAAACTGAGAGTCTGTTGCGAGTGCCAAAGGGATGTAGACAAGATATTTTCCATCTTTCCTTCGGAACAATCTTCCTTTGCCTTCAGCGCCCATGCAATTTCACCTACTCAATTATTCCTAGTACAACACATTCCTATTTATTTAAATCTTGTTGTTAAACGGATTCAGAACAAATGATTTATCATGCTTAATGCTCAACGAAAACAGTAGTCTTTAACTTTATTTAGGTAAATGACGTATTTCGTAACCAAACTTGACGGAGACATTAATGCTTGAAGCTGATTTACGTAGTTATAGATGGTATGAGCGACCTTCCAATAAAGGAACTGGGAAACAAAACTCCGCTAGAGGCTGCGGAAACTCCTAACATGGATTTCCTAGCAAAAAATGGGAAAACAGGACTCATGTACACCGTAGGAAAAGGGATAGCTCCTGAAAGCGACGTGGCAGTTATCTCAATTTTAGGATACAACCCCTTCAAATACTCCACGGGAAGAGGCGTCGTTGAAGCTGTTGGCGCTGGTTTAACCATTAAAGAAGGCAACTTAGCTTTGAGATGCAACTTCGCAACAATTGAGCATGAAAATAAAATTGTTGACCGAAGAGCAGGCAGAGACCTAACCACGAAAGAGGCTACGGAGCTAGCCAAAGCCATAAATAATCAAGTGAACTTGGAATCATACCCAGTGGATTTTGAATTTAGAAACACGGTGAGTCACAGAGGAGCTTTAGTCATACGTAGCAAGGAAAAACCTCTTTCAAGCGAAATTACAAACACTGATCCAGCGTATTCTAGACTAGACGGAATCGGCGTGGCAAAAACTCACGTTGAAATGGTCTTAAAGAAAAGCGAGCCTATGGTAGACACTGAAGAAGCAAAAATTTCCGCAGAACTTGTCAACGAGTTCGTTCAGAAAAGCCATCTGGTTATGGATAAACATGAAGTAAACAAAAAACGTGTTGCTGAAGGAAAACTAAAAGCAAACCTCATACTCACTAGAGACGCAGGACATCGCTTACCCAATTTTTTCAACATAAACGACCGATACAACGTTCGTTTCGCCTGCCTCGCCGACATGCCCATTGAAATAGGAATATCTAAACTCGCTGGTATGCACGTAATAGAACTTCCCACGCCAACCCACGACCTTGAAAAAGACTGCACCTTCAGATTAAAGAAACTATTCGACGCATTACCGCTTTTCGACTGCTTCTACATACACATAAAAGGACCAGACGAACCAGGACATGATGGCAAAGTTGAACTTAAGAAAAAACTTATCGCCATTATTGACAAGCATTTTTTTGGAAAGTTGTTGCCAAAAATCAAACTAGAAGACAACATCATTTGTGTCACAGCAGATCATGCAACACCATGTAAACTAAAGACCCATAGCGATGATCCTGTGCCGATACTCGTATCAGGGGACAAGATTAAAGGCGATGGAGTTGACGGGTTTTCTGAGAGAGAATGCAAAAAAGGAAGCTTAGGCGTTTTAGAAAATGGAACAGAACTTATGCCAAAACTTATCGAGTTTCTTAAGAGCTAACTTCCATACTCTATTTTCTCCCTCCCCATGCAAACCTCTTCCTTTGAAAATACAAGGAACTTGCGCGGAAAGTGATGGGAGAACACAATATTCTTTTTGGAATAAAAATTTCAAAAAAATATTAATGTTAGAACTTAATGCTAACCTCTAAACATGTTTGTGAGGAATTGTTTTGCGCGAGAAAAAAACTTTGGGAAAGAAAAGTAAACAGTCAATAGCTGAAATTAACGAGAAGATAAAGAAAGGAGACGTTCAAGTTCTAACCGCTGAGGAAATGAAGAAGCTTGTGGAAAGTAGCGGTGTGGAAGTCGCGTATAAAGAGGTTGACGTAGTTACCACAGGAACCTTCGGAGCCATGTGCTCTTCAGGAGCCATAATAAATCTTGGACACTCAGATCCACCCATAAAGATTCACAGAGCTTGGATAAACGATGTTGAAGCTTGTCACCCAGGAGCGGCTGTAGACCTTTACCTTGGTGCAACAATGATGTCTGATATTAAGCCCTTTGAATACGGTGGAGGCCACGTGATAGAAGACTTGATTATGGGCAAAGAGGTTGAAGTTAGAGCGGTCGCCTCAGGAACCGACTGTTACCCCAGAACCAAGCTTAATACAACACTTACAAAAGACGACTTAAACCAGTTCTACCTGTTAAATTTCCGCAACTGCTATCAACACTACGCTTGCGCGACGAACAGCCGCGACGAAATCATCTACACCTACATGGGCAAACTCCTTCCCAAATTTAGAAACGCAACCTTCTCTGGCTCAGGAGCTTTGAACCCCCTAATGAACGATCCAGACTATGAAACCATAGGCATCGGAACTCGCATCTTCTTGGGAGGTGCTCAAGGCTACATAATAGGCGAAGGAACCCAACATGACCCTATAAACCGTTTCGGGACACTCATGATCCGAGGAGACTGTAAGAAGATGGACCCCCAATTCATTCGCGGGGCATCCATAACAAAGTATGGTACAACTCTTTACCTTGGCATCGGCGTGCCCATTCCAATACTTAATGAGGGGTTGGCTAGAAAAACGGCGGTACTGGACGAGGAAATCATAACCAACATTGTTGACTATGGTATTCCACGTAGAGAACGACCGAAACTAGGAAAGGTGAGCTATAAAGAGTTGAAGTCAGGCGCCATAGTCATCAATGACAAAAAAGTTAAGGTCAGTCCACTTTCAAGCTTGAAAAAAGCAAGGATAATTGCGGAGACGCTGAAGTCTTGGATTGAAAATTCACTCTTCTACCTGTCTAGTCCTATTGAACGCCTCCCAACAGACACGGTGTTAAAGCCGATGAAACAAACAGAGGAAATAGCCTTCGTTAACACTGTGATGCACTCTGCTGTCACTTGTGCGGAACATGATGAAGTAAAGGAGGTTGCTAATCGCATAATAAGTCGCTCAGTTAATCACATGGTCGTAGTTGACGAACAAGACAAACTTAAAGGAATAGTGACGTCTTGGGACATCACCAAAGCCGTTGCTGAGGGAAAAAAGAAACTGGTTGACATAATTGTGAGGAAAGTGTTAACCACAACACCTAACGAATCTCTGGAGGCAGCTTCAAGGAAGATGGCGCAACATAAAATATCCGCTCTGCCAGTAATCGATCATAACCGAAAAGTTTTAGGAATAATCACTTCAGAAGACATCTCCAAACTCCGAGGAAGGTGAAAAGACCATGGCTAGAATTCTACTGAAATTTTCAGAAGAAATAGTTGAAAAACCAATAACGGCTCAAGTAATCCTTGAACAAAAAGTTCCAATAAGCATCATAACCGCTAAAACAGATTCACAAGGCGGAGAAGTCCTCATTGAGGTATCTTCAGCAGATGTTGAAAGAGTGATTGACGCCTTCCGAAATAAGGGTGTGACAGTTAGAATCCCAAAACTAATTGAAATAGACAGCGAAAAATGCTTTGACTGCGGCGCCTGCCTCTCCCTCTGTCCTGTAAGCGCTGTCACGCTCAAAGAAGATTTTTCAATAGCCTTCGACGACAAGAAATGCATAGGTAGTCCCTGTGGCATGTGTGTTGACATATGCCCCGCTCGAGCCATTAAACTTGTTGAACAAAACAGTTCTGGTTCAAAATGAAAACAAAAAACCTATTCAAACAAGTTTTCCAAGTTAAAGAAACAAACTGCACCATAATATCAGACAAGAAAAGCGCAGTCAACACTGCAACATCCTCAATAAAACATCATAGAAAAGAACTTGAGAAATACCTTCAACATCACCCAAAATTCCTTTATTCACTTAAACCAGTCCCGGCGAACGACGGTCCTGTAATAGTTAAATTGATGGCTGAAGCGGCTGAAAAAGCCAATGTGGGACCAATGGCTGCGGTGGCGGGAGTGCTAGCTGACCTCGCTGTTAAGGATATGGTTCTTGCTGGAAGCAAAATAGCCGTTGTCGAAAATGGCGGAGAAGTATCAGCTGTCTCAAACAAACCCATCGACGTCGCTCTACTGGCAGGAGACGCGCCCCTATCAAGACAAATCGGCTTCAGAATAGAGAAATTTCCAACAGGCATTGCCACGAGTTCAGGTTTATTTAGTCATGCATTAAGTTTTGGTGAGGCCGAGGCAGTCACGATTTTCTCTACAAATGCAGGTCTAGCAGACGCAACGGCCACTGCTGTTGGAAACCTTATTAAAGGCAAAGATTGGCGTAGAGCGGTTGAACGGGGAATTGAAGAAGCTTTGTCCATAGATGGTGTTAGAGGAGTATTCATCGTTTATAGAGGGATAGTCGGAAAGGCTGGAGAAGTTGCTGAAATAATTAAGATAAGCGCAGAAGAAGCTGATGACAGAACATCGTTGTCTTCTCTAAAACAAGTTTCTCTGCAAACAAAACAATCATAACCAAAAATAAGACATAGATTGTGTTAAGTTTGCGCGCGCATGGTTGGATTGAATTTCAATTTCGTTTTTGGAGTGCACTGTTTACTCGATTTCGATAATATCTATATTTAGTCGTTCTCTGATATTACCTATCCTTATCCTATTCCATTAATATCCATTAGATGTATGTCAAATCTGGTATACAGTTTTCTGGAAGCTTTTAATTGGTTGTCCTTGTCCCGTCGTACGTTAACCGTCCTTGTTAAATTTTAATCCCAAAACTCAAACTCCAATCAACGCTAGACACGTAACAACGCCTCATCTTCTATCTCTCTGTCTTTGTAATCTGTCAAGCTTCTTCTGTTTACGTTTCATCTCACGATTTTTCTTCTTACTAGGTTGAGCTTTCTCTCTTCCTCCTTTTTCTCCTCCTCTCAACTGTCTGTCTTGCCCCAAATACTCCACCTCCGTCAGTCAAGTATTTGCCAGTTACCTTATCATTAAGAATATACTGAGATTTTCTAGAAATATTTTTTTGTTGGCATGCATGCATTGAATAGCTTGTAGTATCCGAAAAAAATTTACGATTGGCTCATGTTAGTAAAGGTTAGTGGTGTAAAACCTTGTTTTCTCTTAGATCTCTCGCTCCTTCTTTGACTAGAATCACTATTGCTGGAGCTGTTGGGGCTGCGTTGCACGTCGGTCAAGGAGATCCGAATCTTATAGATTCTAAGGCAATTATGTTTTCACGGGCTGTGTTAGATCAAACCGAAGTTGACGGTGAAGTAATTTCGTGTGAAGGACCTAAAGACAATGCGCCGGCATTTATGCGCAGAGAAAAAGTTGGAACCGGAAAGGGTCCCAAAGTCGAGTTTGTGATAGACCCTGTTGACGGCAGCACAGCTGCCTCTAAAGGCAGGAAAGACGCTATTTCCGCCATTGCTTGTGCACCCGCTGGCTGTTTTCAAGTGTTTCCAGACGATGGATACTACTTTAAAGTAGCAACTGGTCACCATTCTGTTGGCAAAATTTCTTTGGATATGTCCGTCGAAGAAATTGTGCGCACAGTGGCCAAGGAAAAGGGGTTGCCTCTTGAAAATTTCACGGTTATAATGTTGGAGCGCGAAAGACATCAGGAGATTCTGAAAAAAATAAGAAAACTAGGCGTAAGAATAATCTTGATTCCCGACGGCGATATTGCAGCGGCTGTCGTTGCGAGTATTCCCAGTTCGGGAGTTGACCTTCTCATAGGCGCTGGTGCTGGACCTGAAGCAACTATTGCAGCCACTGCAGTGAAATGTCTAAGGGGCGCCATGCTTGTAAAGGTTTGGAGAGATGAAAAGGATGATCCTGGTCGACTGAGCAGGCTGATGGCAGAAGGTGTCGATGTAAACAAGACTTATGACGAAGATGAGTTGGCTGAGGGCAACGAACTGGTTTTTGCAGCCTCTGGGGTTACGAAAGGTGAGCTCTTAGACGGTGTACGCTTTGTTCTAGACGGAGCAAATGTTAGCTCCATTTGCATGAGACTGCCAAGCGGAACTATGGAAAAATCGGATACAACTCTGCGGTTTAAGGGACACCCTGTCTATCAACAATTCTTGCGCAGCCTATTATAGTGCATGCATGCTGCGCGCGCTCAGGTATCAAGTTCATTGCGAGGGGTAAGTTTTCTCTAATTTTTTACCTCTCACTCTATTAGAGTGTATACTCGATTTCGATTACACATAGTCTGTATTCTCTATTGGTTCCTTCCTTTTCTTATAGTAGATAGATAGTACCTAAATCCAGTATACAGGTTACAGGTCGTCCGTTAACCGTCGTCCGTCGTTTGTCCCGTTCCCGTCGTTTGGTCGTCGTTGGTCGTTCCGTCGTCCGTCGTCGTTCCCTGTTGGTTGGTTGGGTTAAAATTTAACCCCCAAAACCCCAAAACCCCAACAAG
>Ga0209636_10007820_pt1 | contig 10896 bp, 6 predicted proteins | sample DeeMarSWOR152_54_FD_187464 | JGI IMG/M metagenome (GOLD analysis project Ga0209636, IMG submission 187464) | Marine sediment microbial communities from White Oak River estuary, North Carolina - WOR-1-52-54 (SPAdes) (version 2) | ecosystem: Environmental > Aquatic > Marine > Intertidal zone >... | reverse complement strand
TTATAACGTGAAAATAACTTATAACAAAGCAAAAATTATTCATTCAGACCTTTCCGAACATAACGTGGTAATTACACCAGAAGAAGACATTTTAATAATTGATTGGCCACAGTTTGTCGTTATCACTCATCCAAATTCCGAATTTTTATTAAGGAGGGATTTAGAAAACATCATAAACTTCTTTCACAGAAAATTTCACATAGAAAAACTTGATGTTCAAACGGTATTAGAATATATATGGGAGTAAATTTTCCCTTATAGAGGTCGAGGTAGTTTTTTTCTTGCTTTGATGTTCTTTCTTCTTTTCCGCTGTGTTTTTTCGTTTTTCTGCGTGGAAACCTGTTTTTTCATCATTTTAGTTTCTTTTTAAAGGTTGTTTTTGTTCTTCATTGTTTTTTCTTTTTTTCGTGAACTTAGAATTTAGAATTTCACTTTCGCTTTTTTTAGTTTTTCTTTTTTATTCGTTTTTAAGCCTAATATATTCCCTTTTACCCCCCTCTCCTACATAAATAAAAAGGGAGAGACGGAAGTAGAGGATATAACCGAACCGTCGTCGGGGTTCAGATCCTACCTCGTTGACCTAACACGTTCGATCCTCGAAAACACTGAAGAACTACGTGAGAATCGTAGCACCAGCCGCAAACAGGTACTATGCGGTGTCGTAGATCTTATAAAGAATGAAGGTCTTTTTACCTTCGAAGGTCAACGATCCAAAGAAAAAACCCTCAAAGGATCAAAGCCTTTAAAAGAGCTCATAAAGGCTTCTGAGGGCGGTTTTCCAGTACCGAGGTAGTACCTTTTGGCGAGTTTTGAAAACGAGGATGGAGAACACCTAGGTGTGGACATACTGGGCGTGGATATATTAGCAGGCTCTTCTGTTTTTTCAAGACCAAGATATGCCGCGGTTCTTCTGCAAGAAGGTGAGATAATTGACCGTTATCCCGATCTCAGTAAGCGGAGACTTTTAAGACTGATAAGAGAGTTGTCCCCCTCTTATGTGGCTTCAGACAACATTTTTGAACTGGTTGATGATAGAAGGAAGCTTAGGGCCTTATGCGCTGCTTTTCCGCTCAAAACGAAGCTGGTACAAGTTACTGGAAGTCCCTATCACGGGTTTAAACCCCTAAGAGAGATCAGTAAGCTTTACAACATCCCCTTCTCAGGGAAACCTAATCCGATGCAAACAGCAGAAATTGTAGCAAGGCTCGTAGATTTAGGAATAGGTTTCATAGTAGCGCCTTTCACAGATGAAACAAAAATAATCGTATCAAAGAGTCGCCATCTAGGCCCTGGAGGTTGGTCTGAAAAACGTTATGCCCGAAAAATTCGGGGCGCAATACAAAAAATGGCAAGAGAAATAACTGAAAAACTTGAAGAAAAGTCCCTAGATTTTGATTATTATGAAAAACGTTCAGAATTCGGTCTTGATAAAGCGGTTTTTCATGTCTATGCCCCGAAAAAAGAGATTGATTCCTTTATTAAAAGAATGCGGACAAGCTTAATACAGGTCAAAGTTGAACCAGTGCCAAGTAAAACTACAACTTACCGCCCTATTAATGAAGAAATATTAACGGATTTAGACCTTTTTCCTTGGCCTGTTGGAGGAGAAGAAGAAAGGAGGCTTTTACCCTTAATAGTGGGGATAGATGCAGGCACTACGACCGCCATTGCCATAATGGACTTTTCAGGCAATCTCCTTCACTTGTCAAGTAGTCGTGAATGTTCGAGAAGCGAGATAATAAAACTAATAATAAGGTATGGAAAACCTGCAATAATCGCGTCAGATGTTCCCCATACCCCCTCATTGTTAGCGAAGTTAGCTGCAACCTTTCAAGTAAAAGTACATAATCCTAAAGAGGATATCGCCGTCAGTGCAAAAACCGAACTAGTAAACAGTTTTCTCGAGGAAAATATCTTCATAAACGATAAACCAAGTAATGCCCATGAACGTGATGCCTTAACAGCAGCAATCCTTGTCTTTAAAAACTATAAAAACCTCTTTCAAAAAATAGATTCAAAAATAGAATTACAAAAACTTGGTATAAATCCTGAAGCTGTAAAAGTTTTAGTCATACAAGGAATGAAAATCAGTGATGCTATAATGCGAATAGCAAACGAAAAAGCAAAGGAAAAAGAACTCTTAGAAACTATAAGATCAAAAGAAGTTCCACAAGAAAGAGAAATCCAAAATGGAGAAAAAATAGACGAAGATACTGACCAGCGCTTAGTTAACCGGTTAAAACGGCGTTTGGACGCCTCAAGAAAACAATATGACTTCCTTGAACAGCAAAATGAAGAACTTAAACATAAATTAGAAGCAAATCAAAACCGCATATCTGAACTTGAAAAACAGTTGGAATATCTCCGATCAGAAAAAGCTAAAGATTTAACCATTAAAAGATTGCATATCCAACATCAATTTGAAGTAAAAAGGCTTGAAGAAGGCAAAAAGAATCTCTTTAAAGAGACAGAACTATTAAAAGATGAAATAAATAGGTTAAAAGAAGCAATATTATTAGCTTCAGATCCCGAATTAGTACCAATAAAAGTTATCCCTGACTTTTCCCTTGAAACAATCGAAAAAGCTATCACCGAGCTGAAAATCGCGGAAAAAGACATAGTTTTGATAAAAAGTCTTTCAGGGGCAGGTAGTTCCACAGCAAAAATCCTCGCAGAAACTGGCATAAAAACGATCATAGTCCCAAAATCATCCTCCATCCCTCAAAACGCCCTCTCAATATTAAAAGAAAAAAACACCATCTTACTTGAAGAAGAAAAATTAGAAATCCTGTTTAAAGAACCTTTTGCTTTCATGAGAAAAAACCTCTTTGAAGAGGCCGTAAAGCAAGCAGAACAAAAACTAGAAGAAGAACAAGAAGGACTTCTTAAAGAACGTTTAGGAAAAATGGTAAGCGAATACAGGTTTCTACGCCGAAAAGAACTCACAGAATGATCTCAATCCCTTTTAACTTCTTCGGCGAGAAGTCCCCTCGCGAAAGCTGGGGGATGAAAGCCGAACAATAATAATAAACTATTTATAGTCATAAGAATAACAAGATAGAAGAGTAGGACAGGGACTGTCCGAATTTACGCCTGTGAAGATGGATGAATAATGATGATCCCGTCGTTGAAACAGGAAGCTCCCTGCAAAAGCTGGGAGTAGTTCACATTAGTAGTCCGCGTCTCCACAATACCCCCTAAAAAACAACTAAAAACAAACCATCCATTATTCTTTATTCTAATCAATAAATGTTGAATCTATTTGTATCCAAAGCACATTATTACCCCGAAGAAAAACCTCTCCATACCTCGAAGATGGTTCTCCGTCTATGTATTCAATCGCATCATCAAGCTCTAAATTCATGAAATTATCCATCGCTCTAAGTTGCCCTTTGATTTCGCGTCCATCCTTTAATTTAACTTTTATTATGTTACCTTGAATTTTTTCCAAAACTTTTATTGGTTGTTTTTGAGATGAGGACAGCCTTTTACACCTCCATTATAAAACAAAAGATTTGTAGAGGACAATCTTTTTAAGCATTATGCAAACCACATGCTCCTTCTTTAACCAACATCTATTTTTTATTAGCCTTTCTAAGCAGTCTTCAAAGATCTTTAAACAGACTAAAAGTAAACAAAGACTACGAAAAAATTTTTAGAATATAATACACAAAGAAATAATTTAATAATATATTTATTTTCTGAGCTTCATCTTCTTTTTCAATTATTCTATTTAAAAATATACCGTTTTTTATTAAAATTCTTTTCTTCCTAATCTATCTATCCTTAAGTGATTAATTAAAAAATTTTAAAAATTTAAGGCAATTTCTCTGAAAAATACAATAAACTTAGCTTTTATATTGCTATTTAAGACTTAAAAAAAGTTAAAAGTTATGCCATCATATAATAACAGATGAGGGATGTCAGGATTAGTAGGCAAAAAGATCTACTCAGTAAAACAAAGAAACATGTAAAGGGGCGAAATAGGGACTGAAAACAATGAAATCTGAAGAAATAACTGAAGAAAAAACAGTCAAAGTAGAAGAGGAGGAAGAAAAAGAGGAGGAAATCATCAAGAAAAAAGGATTACGCTTACTTGTTGAACATTCCGACACCGAAGATATAATACTAGGTTCAAAAAACGAACTAAAAAACTATGAGGCTAAAGACACTGCAAGCATAATAAACCCCGCAGTAAAAGAAAATGTCTGGAAAATACGTTTTGATGTAGAATCCTCAAACACGAATATGAACCCAGGTTCCTATGCGGTTGGAGACATTTTAGCTGCAACACACTGGTCCCGAGGGTACGCGCTCAAAACTACTTCTCCCCTCTTAAACCTCAAAGAAGAGATAGACACTGACTTTTCAGACGAAGAGGAGCTAAACTTTGCAAGAAAAGACTTTATATTCAACAAAATGTGCAAAACACTATTCCGAATAACATTAGAAAATACCCATGAAAACCTCAAATTATCAAACATAAATCTTCAGAAAAAAATGCCCGAAATTCTTGATTTTCCACCAAGAATCCTAGAGCCCTTTAAAGGCAGTATCAACTTTGATGACTTAAACAACTCAATAGATTGGAAAATTAAAGAACTAAACCCCGGAGAAACATCAGTTTTAAACGTTGTGGGAGTAGGAAAGATTAACAAATCAGAAAAAATAGGCGCCGGCGACATAAACGTAGATTATGAAGTTCATGACGGCGATATATCCAACATAAAATTCTCCCTAGACTCTTTGTGTAGGATAATGTTCTATGTAGAATCAAGCGAAGCAGAAGAACCTGGAGTCTGGAACTGTATAGCCCAATTTGACGGCAACGATGAATTCGAAACCCTACTAGAACACGTAAAAATTACAAAAGAAGACCAACTAGTTCTTGATGAATACCCAAACAAAATAGTGTCTGCCGGAGGAAGTTGGAGTAGCGGATTCCAAGTTAAAAGCGAAGAACTACCTGTTTTCACAAAATCAATAAAATATCGCATACCTTGGGATATCAAACGCTTAGTTAAAAGCCATATAAGAAAGATTGGGGACCAAATTTCCGTAGTACGCATTACATGTCAAAAAACCTTTGTTCCAGAAACTGTGAGAACCTATGCAAGGACAAAAGTAACTATAACCTCCACAGTAACAAACCAAGGAACCTCTAAAATAGACCTCCTAAAAATCAAAGAAACAATCCCACCGTATTTCACCTTGGATCCAACTTCAGTCACCGTTACAGCAAATGGTTTTGATTTAAAAGACGCTTTTAGGCTAGAAGGCGGAACCGGTGATCCTTTGGAAAATAAACCTGTAACTTTCATCCTCGAAAATCTAATCAACAGTAATATAGGGGGTTTAAAGCCAGGATTAACCCTTGCCCTAAAATACGAAGTAGAAGCAGTAAAACCCGTACCCGGTGAATCATATCATTTTCCCTTAGAAGTTGAAGCTTTTCCTTCACCCTCTACAAAAAACCCTGCCACAGCAATAGTCTACACTCCAAAAGGAACGTCTCCAGAAGTCCAGGTCATATACACAAAAAGAAGTATAGGTGTAGGAAAGTCCATAACACATATAGCCGGAGGAGCTTTCGAAGTAATGCTCTTAATTAAAAACCCCGGCGCAGTAACCCTCGAAGAAATCTTAGTAGAAGACGCCATACCCTACGGCTTTGATTTTGAAAATTACGAACCAAAAAGCCTTGTTTGCGAATCAAAGGAAGAGGGAAAAGAAAAAACATTCACTTGGAAAATACCAAAAATAGATCCTGGAGCAAAAATCATCATAACTTACAATGTAAAAGGAGCGGGAGAACTCCCAAACAAAGAACCAAAAGCAACAGTACTAGGCTAAAACTAAAAATACCAAAAATAAGACATCCCTCAACCCCTAACTATCCTTTTCGTAAAACAAGAATATTAGGCGGCTTTTCTCCTTCTTTTTCCCTTAAATTTTTGAAAATCTTTTTAACTTCTTCGGCGAGAAGTCCCCTTGTGAAAACTGGGGGATGAAAGCCGAACAATAATAATAATCAACTATTTATAATCATAAGAATAACAATATAGAAGATTAGGACAGGGACTGTCCGAATTTACGCCTGCGGAGATGGATGAATAATGATGATCCCGTCGTTGAAACAGGAAGCTCCCTGCAAAAGCTGGAAGTAGTTCACAAACCATAACTTTTCTAAAAATAGCATATTACTCTGCCTTTTGTTCTGTTAAAAGACTCTTTTTTTAATCTAAAAGTTAAGTAAAAGAACCATATTATGGTTCATCAAGATTTCATACCGTTTTGTTTTTAAAGGTCTTTTACTCTTTTAGAGTAAAAAAATGCGGTAGAGGTGTAAGTTCAGAATTTGTTTTTTGTTCTTTTTGCGCAAGTCCTTCTCACGTTTGCCGGTAGTGTAGAAAAGTTTTGGATCTGGATTGGATAGAATGTCCTTATTGCGGTTCTTTGGTTAAGAATTATTGATCAAAAAGTTAAAAGATCACCACTTTAATCTGATATTTATCCGAATAAAAAAATGTTTTTTTTCAGAGTGTGTTAAAATGAGCCTTAATATTGAAAGTACTACAGTAAAAAAGCTTGCTGAAACAGAAGGAGTCGAAGAGGAGTTTATCAAGAAAGGCTTAAAAAACGGATACATCGTTTTGCTTCAAAACGTTGCCCGCGAAGATGTTAAAATTTGCGGGATAGGCTTAGGCTTACACACTAAAGTTAACGCTAATCTAGGAACCTCCGCGGACCTAATAGACCCAGTACTAGAAAAGGAAAAAGCTAAAGTAGCCGTGAAAAGCGGGGCAGACTCCATTATGGACCTAAGCTCCGCAGGATCCCTTGACGAAATAAGAAGAATGATCCTTAAAACGGTAAAGGTTCCCCTAGGCACGGTTCCAGTATATCAAGCAGCCCTAGAAGCTAGAGAACAAAAAGACGCCATAATCAACATGGATGAAGACGACATTTTCCGATCCATAGAAAAACATGTGAAAGATGGAGTCGACTTCATCACCGTCCATTGCGGCGTAACAAAAAACACCGTAGAAGAGATCATTAAAAGAGGACGTTTAATGGGTATTGTAAGCAGGGGAGGTGCTTTTCACGCAGCCACTATAATCCACACCGGAGAAGAAAACCCGCTCTATAAAAACTACGACTATCTCCTAGAAATCTGTAAAGAATACAACACAACTCTGAGCCTTGGAGACGGCATAAGACCCGGTTGCTTAGAAGATGCAAACGACTCGCCACAAATCGCCGAAATGCTAGTAATAAGCGAACTCGTAGAGAGGGCCAGAAAAGCAGGGGTACAAGCAATGGTCGAAGGCCCAGGACACATACCCCTCCACGAGGTTGAACCTATAGTTAAAATGTATAAAGCTTCATGTAAAAACGCCCCTCTATACCTCCTAGGCCCCCTTGTCACAGATATAGCAGCAGGATACGATCATATAGCAGGAGGCATAGGAGGAGCAATTGCTGCCGCCGCTGGAGCCGACTTTTTATGCGTTATAACCTCCTCAGAACACTTAGGACTCCCAGGAGTCGAAGAAATAAAAGAAGGCGTGATCGCCGCAAAAATAGCAGCTCACGCTGCAGACATAGTAAAACTAGGAAAAAAAGCTTCAAAATTAGATAAAAGAATGTCCATCGCAAGAGCAAACCTAAACTGGAAAACCCAACTCAAGCTCGCACCAGACCCAGAAAAAGCACGAAAAATCCACGAAAACATAAAAGCAGAACACGACCCAGAAACATGTTCAATGTGTGGAGACGTTTGTGCCATTAAACTACTTTCAGAAAAATTAACAAGAAAAAAAGAATAAAAAACCCTAACTTTATTAAGCGATTAACTTTTTTTCACGCAAATCGCGCATACATCCTCAACACTCGCAGGGAAAACATCTAAAACAGAAAGCCCTGCTTCCAAACAAACTTTCTTAAGTTCTTCACCATCCAACCTTTTTTTCAAAACAGTAACCACGACTTTTCCATCCTTTTTAACAACCCTACTCATCTCCCTTAAAGAAGCAAGAGGATCGGGCAAATTTTGCAAAACTGTAAAAGAAAAAACACCATCAAAAACAGAATCACGTAAAGGCAACCAATCAGAATCTCCCAAAACAAGAAAACAAGGAAATTTTTTCTCCCTAATAACCTCCAACATCCCTAAAGAAAAATCAAGACAAACAACTTCACAATCAGGAAGAAAAGGCAAAAGTAAACCAGGACCACAACCAACATCCAAAACTAAACCAAAAGAAGCCCCCCTAAACCTCTTTAAAACCTCTTTAATTTTTGCAGCCTGAATGTCAGAATAACGTCTCTCATAAACCCTAACAGTAGCCTCATACCTCATCCGAGCTTCATTTTTATCCAAAAACATCAAAAAATCAACAACCTCACTCAAAAAACCTCAGATGTAAAAGATGAAAAAATTGACTAAAACCTTTCCTCTGATTGAAACAAATTATCGAAAAATTAAAACCCTTCCTCATACAAAGTAAATATCAGGGTAAACGTAGGTGTAAAAAATGTCACTCGGCCGAGTCAAAAGATACAAGACATATATCACGGCTATTGACGGTATGTTACAGGGCGGAATACCTGCAGGAAGCATAATCTTGCTCCTTGGCGAACCGGGATGTTTAACAGAAACCTTTGCCCAACAAATAGTTTTCAATAGATCAAGGATGGGGGACATGGTATACTACGTAAACATAGACAAATCAAGGGAGGATGTAAAAGCAGATCTTGCCGTTTTCAACTGGGACATAACCCAATTCGAAGAAGAGGACTCATGGAACTTCATAGATGTCTACTCGGCAAGATTTATCACAGGAAATCAACCGAAAGGAATAATGGGGGAAGGGATACAAACATGGGGAGCAGGAACCATAAACATGCTTCGCACCCAATTTTTCCCAACAATAACCCAAACAAAAAGCAACTACACAACCGTAATAGAAACCATAAGCCGTCTCCTAACAGAATACTCAATAGACGTCGTACTAGAACTCATAGAATACCTAATACACCAAACAAGACAAAACCAAAGAGATGGAGGAGACGGCGGCCTACACCTCCTCCTCATGGGAAAAGGAATCCACGACGAAAAAACCGAAGCAATAATAAGCAACATGGTAGACGGCGTAATAGAATTCTTCTTCCTCGAAAGAATGGGCACCCTAGAACGATGCATAAGAATCAAAAAACTAAGAAAAACAATCTTCGACACAAGAACCCTCGTACAAAACCTAACAGAAAACGGAATAAAAATAGAAACAACAACAAGAATCTAAAAAAAAACAAAACAAACCCCCCCATCCACACCTCTCAAAAAAAACAGAAAAAGAACAAATATCCCCAACAACCTAATCCAAAATTTCTTAACCTCTCAACCTGTCCATAAAAACTTTTAAAATCCCTCCTTTTACATTCGTTTTCCCCACAAAGTTTATTTTATTTTTTGGGTAATTATTATTAAAGCAATCGATTTTTAGGGAGTGTTTTTAACGTGTTTTTGTCTAAGATTTCTAAGTTGTGTAAGCGTAGGAAGAGAGCTGTTTCTCCTGTTGTTGCCACAGTACTACTCATCGCTATAACTGTTGCCGCAGCCGCCATGGTATTCTTCGTCGTAATGCCCATGATAAGCGGTTCACCAGAACCAGTGATACAAAGCGTAACACCAAAAGACGACAATACTGATGGTTCATATGAACTTATTGATGTAAAGGTTAGGAATTTCGGAACTGCAGATTTCAAAGTAGATGATGCATCAGTAACCCCCACGGGCGGAACAAGTGAATCTTGGACGGTTGCAAGTGGTGGAACTGTAAAACAAGGACAAGCGGGAACCGTGACCCTCCAAGCACCCGCTGCTGGCTTAGCGGCAGGAACAAGCTTTACAGTAACCCTTGAAGGCTCAGATGAGTCTGTCACAAGCGAAACCATAAGTATTCCCGCAGCTGCTGCAGGAGACTGGGTTTTCTACGACCTTGCTACTGGCTACATAGCTGACATATTATGGCTAGGAGCCTTTGACAACGGTGGCAACAAGTTCTGCTCTCAACACGGAGCAGATACTTTAGGCGACGAAGTGGCTCGAGAAAACCTTGCAACCATTGCTCCAGCCGCTTTTGATACTTACTTCGGAGATACAACTTACGGTAATGAGCATTCAAAGTTCGGTGATGTAGACTATGAATGGCGTCATCTCACCTGGAGCACAGCCGTCCAGCATGGAAGCGTCAACTATGGATTCAACTGGGAGAAAGTCTACAAAACAGTGGGAGTAGGTGGCGGAGGATCAAATGACGTGAACGACCATTACGGCTTCGTATGGTTCGCCCTCAAGAACGAGGGATCAAGCAGCGCGACTTTTGACCTGAAGATAGGGAGCGACGATGCCTTCATCTTCTGGTATGCTAAATCAGGAGCAGCTGTAGGCACCGTTGATGATACATTTTCACACTTTGGTCACAGAGGCTTCAGCGGATTCCAGAACTCAGAATCAGTAACGATAGGTGCAGGTGAAACCTGGTGCTTCTTGCTTGCAGTTGACGACGGAAATGGTCCAAGTGGCTTCGTACTTGGAGCAGATGGTCAAACAGCAGATCTAGTAGTCGCCCTACCAAAAGGCTATTAACAAAAAAGAGATACAAATCTTTCTCAACTCCCCCTTATTTTTTTTGGTTAAGCGATCAATCAGCTGAGTTAACAGAGTTGAGGATCTTTTTTCCCACAAAGTTTATTTTATTTTTTAAGGTAATTATTATTAAAGCAATCGATTTTTAGGGAGTGTTTTTAACGTGTTTTTGTCTAAGATTTCTAAGTTGTGTAAGCGTAGGAAGAGAGCTGTTTCTCCTGTTGTTGCCACAGTACTACTCATCG
>Ga0209636_10007818_pt1 | contig 10896 bp, 5 predicted proteins | sample DeeMarSWOR152_54_FD_187464 | JGI IMG/M metagenome (GOLD analysis project Ga0209636, IMG submission 187464) | Marine sediment microbial communities from White Oak River estuary, North Carolina - WOR-1-52-54 (SPAdes) (version 2) | ecosystem: Environmental > Aquatic > Marine > Intertidal zone >... | reverse complement strand
CCTCCTCCAGATACTTTGCCGCTACAAACGTGTAGGCATATCGACCCCGCGCCCGATGACACTCATCAAAGACCACTAGGCCGAAGTCCGCCAGGCAGAGCCGCCCACGCTTCACGTCGTTCTGCACCACCTGCGGCGTCGCAAAATAGACCTTCTTGTCGTCCGCCCACAGATGACGCCGGTAAGTGGGAGGCACCTTGCCGGTCAAGACCGCCAGGTGCTCCGCTTTGACGCGTAGAAACCGCCGAAACGTATCCCGATGCTGAACGACCAAGGGCCGCGTCGGCGCCATCACCAGCACCTTCAGGTCCCAGTGCCGAGAGAGAAAGTGCGCCGCCGCCAGCGCCGCAATCACCGTCTTCCCCAGCGCCGTCGGCAAAATCACCATCGTATTCCGCTGCCACGCCCGCTCCGCTATAGTCGTCTGATACCGCCGCGCTTCCACCGTCGCCGGCCAAACCAACGGATGCGCCACATACTCAGGGCGAGAGACAGTCATCTCTCATCGGATCACACAGCCAGTCGACCCTCAGTATAAACGCCGTGACCAAGCTGACACGCACATAGAGGAGGGAGATGACTGAATCTAATCAGCAAACCTCGCCACCACAGATTCCAGAGCATATTATGGAAAGGCTTGCATCTTCCGCTGTTTATTCATATCGCTTTCTAATGATACTCTCGGTTTCTAGCGAAGGTATGGCTGCTTCTCGGAGCTAGGCGCGTGCCTATTTGGATCCAAATAACGAGGTCATGTTGAAAGGGGGAAGGGGGTAGGCGGTTCTGGCGACTGCAAAGCATTTCAAGCCATACACTCCTATCTATACACTGATACTGAACAGATTTCCCGCGGGCACCCTCCCTCCTTCACGTCGTCTACTGATGCGGCGACAACGCCGACCACACAATCTCCAAAAAGCCTGCCAAGCTTCGAGTCAGCCTAGGAAGGAGTTGTGGTGGTGCGCAAACACGGAAACGGCACCACAACTGCAGCCCCCAGACTAGCTACCCATCCTTCCTGCTATGAGGGCAATCATTAAATGGCTTCATTCCACAAGCATGCAAAGTTGGTTCCGACAACACTGGATCTAAGTTCATGTGCGGAAGAGTGGGGGTTATGGGGTTTCTTTAGTTACCCATATCCTAACGCGGACGTAGTTCCAGTAAGAGTCGATTTTGCCTCGGTATAATGTCAGGGTGTCCGCTATGTAGTCAACTATTCCCAAACCGATTTCGAGGTTTTCTGTAAGCATGCAGGTAGGAAAGAGGTTGAGGCGGTCACATTTAGTGAGTGCCATTTGTGAGTCTGTCTTTAAAGCATTTACATGGTTACATACAATTTAGTTGGAATAAGCTGGGAAAATGTATGAATCAACAACTCAGATTTGGGGTCATCACACTTCAACATCTTTCGTGGAAACAGGAGATCGCGCGCTGGAAACTTATTGAAGCATTAGGATTTGACAGTGTTTGGGTTGCAGACCACTTTGTCAACTATTTTCAGCCAAATGCTCCCTGGTTTGAGGCCTGGACGCTTCTGGCAGCCTTGGCTTGTCAAACCAATCGCATTAGAATCGGCACATTGGTTACTTCGATGCCTTTGCGCAACCCTGCTGTCTTGGCCCGCCAGGCCCTCACAGTTGACCACATATCAAATGGTCGGCTGGAACTTGGTCTGGGCGCTGGAGCATCAGGTGAGACAGATCCTGTATATTCAATGACGGGAATTGAAGATTGGGGTCCTCCTGAACGCGTAGCGCGGTTCCGAGAAGTGGTGGAAATAACCGATCAGTGCCTCCGCAACAGAGTCACAACCTATCGAGGACGCTACTACCAACTCAAGAATACAGCTATGGCGCCTGCGCCAATCCAAAAGCCCCGTCCGCCTATTACAATTGGCGCAATGGGACCGTCGATGCTTAAAATAGTAGCGCGTTATGCTGACACATGGAACTCCTTTGGAGGCGAATGGGGCGCGTCTCTAGACGTAATGCTGAAGAACACACAGCAGCGAAATGAAATGCTTGATGAATATTGCCAAAAGATTGGCCGTGATCCAAAGACTCTCCGGCGTTCTTTGTTGATATTCGGGTGTGAAGCGGGAACTGTCTTTAACTCGGAAGAAACATTTCATGAAGTCGTCAGTCGCTACAAAAATGTAGGAATAACTGAGTTCATATTTTTCTATCCCCCGTCTGACGACCAGGTTCCTATGTTTAAGCGAATAGCAAAGCATCTAATTCCAAAACTACGAGCGATGGGGAAGTCCAGCTGAATTGCACACATGCATCTATCAATACAAAAAAGGTGATTCCGACCATTTTCCGACGAATTTTCCGACCATTTAACATTTCAATGTTACAATGAGGTTTGCATGCGAAACTATAACAAGGGCGACGGCACGTCCTTCTCCATGTGATCGGGCGTGGATAACGTCTTCTTGGGCACTTCAGGCTGGAGCTACACGGAATGGATCGGTCCCTTCTACCGCCAAGGCGAGAAGAGCATGCTCCGCGCCTACGGCAGCATCTTCCAAACGGTGGAAATCAACTCCACCTTCTACCGCTACCCCACCGACAAAATGGCCATGGGCTGGACCCGCTACAGCCCCGCCAACTTCATCTTCGCCGCCAAACTCCCCAAACTCATCACCCACGACAAGAAACTTGATTTATCAGCGGGCGTCGAAGACGACCTCACCAGATTCTGCGAGACGATGCGGATTCTACTGCGCGACGGCAAACTCGGCTGCCTCCTCATCCAGCTCCCCCCCAAATACGCCTACGACCCCGACCACCTCGAAGCCTTCTTCCACATCCTCCCCAAAGACTTCCACTTCGCCGTCGAATTCCGCAACCTCTCCTGGATGCGAAACGAAACCTGGAAGCTCCTCAAGAAACACAAGGTCGCCTACACCATCGTCGACGAGCCACTCCTCCCACCTGAAATTCACCTCACCGCCGACACCGCCTACCTCCGCTGGCACGGCCACGGCAGACGCCCCTGGTTCAACTACCGCTACACCCCAGAAGAACTCGAACCCTGGATTCCCAAGCTGAAAGACACCGCCAAGCAAGTCAAGCGCCTCTACGGCTACTTCAACAACCACTTCCACGGCTACGCCCCCGAAAACTGCCTCCAAGTCCTCGACATGCTCGGCCTCATCGACAAACCCCAACAAGACGCCAAAGACAAAGTGCAGAAGTACCGACGGCGACCCAAACAGGCCTCCCTCGAAGCCTTCGGCTAAGCTAGCTAGCTTACGGCTCATTCATCTTCCCACTGCGAACGCTGCGTGTCAGAATCATGGGCCTCAGCGTCATCCCTGCAGATTTATTACAGCGCAAGAGATAGTGGTTCACCACACCCCCATTCACGATAACAGCTGTAGCCTCAGGCGAGAACGATGGACATTCAGATTCGCGGTGCCAGCGAGCACAACCTCAAGAATATCGACGTGCGCTTCGGCGACGGCCTCACGGTTGTAACCGGCGTCTCAGGGTCAGGCAAAACCTCCCTCGTCTTTGACACACTGCACCACGAAGCCCACCGACGATTCCTCGACATCTTCCTCTATGGGCGCGCGGGACAACGCCTCGCCCCAGCGAACGTAACGGAAATCGCCGGGTTAGGACCCACAATCGCTGTTGGCCAGAATCTACTGAACCGCAATCCCAGGTCAACCCTAGCGTCAGCCTCAGGGCTGCACCCCTTCTTCCGGCTCCTCTACGCGAACTATGGCGTGCGCCATTGTCTCCACTGTGGCAGTCCTCTCAGCGTGCTGACCGAGGATGAAATCGTGGACCGCCTCGTCTCCGTATCGAAACAAGAACCGCTCACCTTGGTTGCCCCCCTCCTCCATCAAGGGAAGGGCAGCCACACGACGCTGCTGACGGTGCTCGCTGACGAGTTCGGGACAGAGCAGCTCATCGTTGATGGCGAACGCTGGGATGCCGTTCCGCTTGACGCACTGGCGGCCCACAACATCGCGATCGAAATCAGCCGCATCGACAAGTCAATGTCCGCGAAGCAGATCCGTGACGTCGTCCAAGGCGCCATGGCCTTGGGTGCAGGAGCCATCAGCGCTCGGGGCAAGACGAAGCAAGTGATGTTGGCGACAACCCCGGTCTGTACGGTGTGCGGAACCGGATTCGGCGAGGTCGAACCGACCCACTTCAATCGGGCCTGTCCGTACTGTAAGGGAAAGGGCTGCGAACGCTGCGATGAAACGGGCCTGCATCCACAGGCCGCGTCCGTCCGTTGGGAGGGCCTGCGATTGCCAGAACTCTTGGTACGCTCCGTGGATGAGGTGCGGCAACTGTTTCTACAAGTGGAACTGCCGTCGACCGCGAATCGGCTGCGCTCGGAGATTCAGCGACGGCTGGACGTCTTAGAGCAGGTGGGGCTAGGATACATCTCGTTAGATCGGTCCGCCCCCACCTTGTCGCGCGGGGAATCGCAGCGGGTCCGCCTGGCCATTTCGTTATCCAGCCGCCTCGAAGACATGCTTCACGTGCTCGACGAGCCGACGATTGGCCAGCATCCCGCCGACGTGGCGCGGTTCCTGCCGGCCTTTCGCGACCTAGCCGGACCAGTGATTTATGTGGAACATGACCGCGTAGCCGCAGCCGAGGCCGATCACGCCATCGACCTGGGTCCCGGTGCTGGAAAAGAAGGCGGGGAGGTAATCTTCACCGGATTACGCGCAGACTTATGGACAGCAGACACCCCGACCGGACGCTATTTCAGTTGCCGCGACCGCGTGGTGACGCCAGAACCTCGTCCTTCCCCAGATCGGTTCCTCCTCGTGCGCAGAGCACAACAACACAATCTGAAACACATCGATGTGAAGGTGCCCATCGGTCGAGTCACGGTGATCACCGGCGTCTCAGGTTCAGGGAAGAGCACGCTTGTCGAACATGTGCTCGTGCCAACCCTGACGAAGAATAAGCCAGTGGGCTGTGAAGCAATCGAAGGGCCCCGCATCAGACCGGTACTGGTCGACCAGAGCCCCATTGGCAGAAACCCGCGCTCCAATCCGGCGACTTACACAAAGCTTGCGGACATTATACGGGACCTTTACGCTGCGGCTACTGGGCTGTCAAAGTCTCATTTCTCCTTCAACCGCCCCGAAGGCGCGTGCCCGACCTGCAAAGGAATCGGAGCAACGGAAATCCGAATGCGGTACTTGCCGTCACTGTGGATTCCCTGTGCCGATTGTGAGGGTCAAAGGTTCAACGACGAAGTGCTGGCGGCCACCGTTCAATTCGGTGAGCAGAATCTATCCATCGCCGATTTTTACGCCCTCTCCATTCAGGAGATCAGAGACCTCATTTCAGAAACGCCGTGGTTATCCCCTGCTCGCCGGAAGGCCGCCCACCGCATTCTTCACGCCCTCATTGACGTCGGCCTGGGCTATCTGGAGCTGGGTCAACCGTCACCCACCCTCTCTGGGGGCGAGGCGCAACGGGTCAAATTGACCAAATACCTGGGACGAAACACCCTGAGTAAGCAACTGATCGTGCTCGATGAACCCTCTACAGGACTTCATCCACAGGATCTTCACGGACTGCTAAAAGTGCTGGACCGCTTGGTGCGAAGCGGCGCAACGATCGTCATCGTCGAACACAACACGGACATTATTCGGGCGGCTGATTGGATCATTGACCTAGGACCCGGAGCGGGACCCGACGGGGGTGAACTCCTCTATGCCGGTCCCTTAGAAGGGCTCCGTGACATACAGGAATCAATCACGGGAAACGCCCTCAAAGAGGAATATGCGGTTCAACCACGAGAACCATCTAAGCTGGGTGAAAGCCAGGCAACACCCGTCATCTCCATCCGGAACGCACGGGCAAACAACCTCAAAGGCGTCAACTTGGACATCCCCAAAGGAACCCTCACCGTCGTTACCGGCGTTTCTGGATCTGGGAAATCGAGTCTGGTTCGAGACATGCTCCAAACCGAAGCGCGACGACGCTACTTAGAATCCCTTTCGATGTTTGAACGCCAAGGTGTTAAGGAAAGTGCAGAAGCCCCTGTCGATGCCATCACCGGATTAGGCGTTACCTTGACCGTGGCTCCGCATCATGCCCATTTATGGAGCCACATCCCCCAGTTCACCCGGCGAAACAGTGTCGGGGCCATTTCCGAGCTCAGCTTCCACGTAGCGAATCTGCTTGCCTCCCTGGGCGAACGCCGATGCCTCGAATGCGGCGCACAGATGAAACGGGACAAACTGTGGGTCTGTTCCGAGTGCCATGCCACCGCGTCGATAGCGAAGGCGCGACACTTCTCAGGAGCCCACTTCGCCAGCTCGTGTAGTAAATGCAGTGGCCTCGGGTCCCTGCAAGCGCCGCAACCTGATAAACTCATCATTCATCCCGAGAAGCCCTTGTGCGCCGGAGCGATGTGGTCACCTGGATACTGGCCGAAAACCTACCTGTGTAAAGATCAACCAGTCATTCCCGCCCTTGGCGCGCGGTATGGATTTGACCCCTTCACGACCCCATGGAACGCCATGTCGAACGAGGCACAGCAGGCCTTTCTCTTTGGTGACGACGAAACCTACGAGATCACGTATCAGAGCAAATCAACGGGCCCGATGAAAGGAAAACTGCGGACGCATCAGTGGACATGGCGAGGATTCTTCAGCAAGGACAGCTGGCTGTGGAACTGGGACATCCACGGAACCTACACCAAGACCGTAGTCTGCCCAAAATGCCAGGGAACCGGACTACGTCCCGAATTTCTCGCGGTCACCCTTCACGGACGCAACATGCATAAACTGAGTGAAATGCCCCTCGCTGACTTGGAGGAACTGTTGAAAGCCATGCCGCCTCCCCCATCCGCAATCCCCCTAGTCGAAACCAGCCTCAACATCGCCCTGAGGCGCCTGCGCTTCCTCCGTCAGGTCGGACTAGAGTACCTACACCTCAATCGCCCCACAGGAACCCTATCGGCGGGAGAAGCCCAACGCATTCAACTAGCCAGCCTCCTAGGCAGCGGGTTGACCTCGCTCACCATCTTGATTGACGAACCCTCACGCGGTATGCATCCCTCCGAACTCGCCGCGCTGCGTGACGCCTTGCAGGAACTGCGAGACGAGGGTAACACCGTCATCGTCGTCGAACACGACCTCCTGCTCATTCGCGCCGCGGACCACGTCATTGATCTTGGACCCGGGGCAGGTGCTCGAGGCGGAGAGATTGTCGCCGAAGGGACACCCGATGCGATCATCAAGGCAGACACGGTTACCGGCAAATGGCTTCACGATGACACCCTGCGGTTCACTCCTCAACGGAAACGCCTTCACGACTGGATTTGGCCGCCTCAGCGGCGAAAGCCACAGGGCTGGATGGAGATTAAGGGAGCGCGGGCTCACAATCTGCGTGGAGAGGATGTTCAGCTACCGCTGGGAACGCTCATAGGGATCTGTGGCGTTTCTGGCTCAGGCAAAAGCACATTATTGATCGACACCCTCGGTCGAGCGCTCGTAAAGAAGTTACATTCTTCATCCTTCGCCCGAGAACCTCTCGAGCCTGGTGCGCATGATGCCATCGAAAACGCTCCGAAACGCGCCTTCCTCGTCGACCAGTCCCGAAGAGGAATCCGAAGCCCAGCCAAGTTTCTCGGATTAGTGAAGCCCCTGCAAAAGATCTATGCTGACTGTGATGATGCGCACGCCCTCGGACTAGATGAACAGGCATTAAGCAAGCGCTGCTCGGCCTGCAAAGGACGCGGTCGAATCCGGATTGATATGGGCTTTCTGCCCAATGAATACGTGGAATGTGAAACCTGTAAAGGTACTGGTTATCGTCGAGAAGCATGGGAGGTTCGCTTCAAGGACGTCGCTTTACCTGAGATTAATGCGATGACCCTAGATGAAGTGTATGAGCTTTTCAAGGATGACGATCGGATTAAGAGACCCCTGACTGTTGCCAGACAAGTGGGCTTGGGCTATTTGGTGTGGGATCAACCTCCCTACACCTTATCGGCTGGGGAAGTACAGCGGCTCAAGATCGCCAAGGAGCTGTACAAGAAGATGCAGAATCCGATGTTATACATCTTGGATGAGCCAACCGTTGGCCTTCACATGGAGGATGTAGCCCAGTTAATTGAAGTCTTAAACCAAATGGTCAATGCAGGGCACACCGTCGTCGTCGTGGAGCATCATCCCCACGTACTCGCGAATTGCGATTGGCTTCTTGAACTCGGCCCCGGTGGCGGACCTGACGGTGGTAGAGTCATCGCGAAGGGAACGCCTGAAGAAGTGGCGAAAATGGACACCCCGACCGCTCCATATCTCCGAGAAGTATTGAAGGTGAGACCGTGACGTGGGCACCCTTGCTACTAGCTGATCCCTCCCCCAGTTTGCGCCTGTTGGTGTTACGGGATCTCCTGAACCGTTCGGAGGATGATGAAGAAGTCCGTGAACTCAAGAGGCTTCAAGAAGAAGACCCATTGATTCGAAAGTTCGTAGCGTTACAGAACCCGGATGGCTCCTGGAGGGGAGGCGAAGGGGGTGGCGCCATCCTTGGGAACCTTCGATTAACGGCACAGGTCCTTATGGCGTTAGGCTATATGGGATTGGGTCGTGAACACCCGGCCGTGAAGCGTGGTGAGGAGTTTATCTTTGCCCATCAGCAAGAGGATGGATCGTGGCCGTTAGTTTCGCAGGGGGCAGTACTTGACGGGGCTAACTTGTCTACTATCAAACAGGCTAATTTGTCTGATATCAAGTACCATATGATCCCGCTTCAAACGGCGCTACCCCTACTGGGATTGGCTTGGGCTGGTTATGCCACAGATCCTCGGGCCGAACAGGCTTATGACTGGCTCCTTCAAGAACAGCTAGCGCAGGGTGGGTGGCCTTCTGGCAGGCATCGGGAGAAATACATCTTTGCCGCGGGATACCGTCGCCTAGCGCATTCCAAATTCGGGTGCCGAACCAATACGACGGCAGCAGTGAGTGCGTTAGCTTTGCATCCTCGACGACGGGCGAGTCAGGCCGCGCGACGGGGACTAGACCTATTACTAGCTCATGAACATCGGCAAGCGCATACCCTGGGATTTGAAGTGGCGCGCATCATTGGCGCGGAGCGGCCGCACGGAGGCTTCACCTATTTCAAACGTTACGATGTCGCGCAGATGCTAGATCTCTCTTGGCGGATCGGGGCTAGCCTGGAAGACAGGCGTGTCGCGGATAGCGTCAAATTTGTGAAGGAACTCCAAGGTCCCTACGGATTATGGACGTATCAACGCCATCCCGAGATCTCGCGTTGGGTCACATTTGATCTGTTACGCTCATTATCACGACTAGACGAAGAAACCGACTGGTTGAGTATGGAACCACGGACACCCTTCCAGCCCTATCCAAAGAAGCCTCGCCGGTTTTAACAATCTAGTTGATGAAAAAGGAGCTGCTGAATAGTCAACCCATTATCCACAAACATGGCGCGCATATCCATAGTTCTATTCTTATTAGTTCAACGCTTTCTGGTTTCATGCACGCATTCGCGTTTTGTACACATCTCACCAAGCATTTTCTAACGGGTCACTATTTCTCTCCTTTTATCCAGCCTTTTATTCCAAGCTCTTTAACTGTGATAGTCACTGGCTCCGGCTCGTGAGACCTATACTTCCCCGTTTCATCGACGTACATTACTCTGGGCTTCAGCATGTAGGTCCCTTTGTTCGCTGGCCTGAGGACAAGCTTGATCTCCTCTGTCTTGAGCGGTGCAAGCTTTCTGCCCTTCATGTTCAGGTAGCTGCCTTCAACTCTGTACGTCTCGGGTGCCTTTCGAATCTCAAATTCTTGTGGAATGACCTCCTGAACTTTAATCAACAAAGCCGGCGCCTTCCCCGTATTGACCAGTTCGATTTCTAAGTCAACGTCTTGACCCACCTTCACCTCGGTCACCTTAAGAATGAGGTTCGCCTGAATATCCGCATGCTCAAATCGTTCCAGCCCCACCGCCTGTTCACGGGTCGGTGCAGGTGTCGCGAAAGAGGCTGTCGCCGAAGCAATCATCGGGACGTGGAGCACCTCGGAGAGAGACATTGCAAGTTGACGCTCCTCCTGAACGCTTCGCAGAAGCCTCCGAACCTCTTCACTCTTTTCAGAATGTTTCGCCTTCACATAAGACCCCGCCGCCGCCTGAAGAACCTTCTCAGCCATCTGGTAATACTGCGCCTTCTTCCTCGGGTCCATCTCCGTCTGGGCTTTATTCATATACATATACGCATCAAAGAGCCTAAAGGTCGCTCTGGCGTACTCTGAGGCGTCCTTGAAGCCCGCTTTGAGGTAGCATTTCGAGGCAGCTTCAACCTGATTTTTAGCTGTCAGATACGCGGCCCTTTCTCCGGTACTCTCGAATTCCGTCCCAGCCTGTAACGCCTTGCAGAAGCTGCTGTTGGCCAATGCCAGTAGGCTTGTTGGTTGGTCAAGGGTGTATTCTTTGGCCTCCTCGAAGAGCTCCGCCGCCTCACCATACATTGTGGGTGACGCCTTCGCTTCGGCCATCATCATCTTCTGCCAAGCTTGACAGAGAAAAACAATCGGCTGCAGCTCCTCGCGCGTCTGCTTTGACCCCCCCTTTCCTATTTCGTGGAGTGTTCTTGATGCTGCTGCATATTTTTTCGAACTCTCCACGTGGTCGCCTTGTCTGTCAAGGATCTTCGCGTCTTCAAGGGTGATTCTTCCTTGGCAGTATCCATGTCTTAGATCAGAGGCTTTGATAAGGTCAGAGGCCATGTCTTTCTCGTCGCTGTCTTGAATGTCTTTGAGTTGTGTTTTGATGGCGTTTTTGGCGTTGCAGAACATGTCAGCTGCCTCTTTGAAGGCCGCTGTGGCTTCCTCTCCTTGTTCTCGTCGGCTCAGATCCTCAGCTTCTT
>Ga0209636_10007817_pt1 | contig 10897 bp, 7 predicted proteins | sample DeeMarSWOR152_54_FD_187464 | JGI IMG/M metagenome (GOLD analysis project Ga0209636, IMG submission 187464) | Marine sediment microbial communities from White Oak River estuary, North Carolina - WOR-1-52-54 (SPAdes) (version 2) | ecosystem: Environmental > Aquatic > Marine > Intertidal zone >... | reverse complement strand
CTGGCAAAAGTTTTGGGATAATATTTCCAGACACCTTCGCCTCAAGTTCATCATCTCTGTTCCCCGTGTTTACAACGTCGATCTGAGGACAAAAGGGGGGAGTATTTCTGTGAGAGGAACAGAGGGTCAGGTCAAGAGCAGGACTTCTGGAGGAAGCCTGGACTTTCAGCAGATCGTGGGTGATATTTTTGGAGATACTTCCGGCGGAAGCATAAACATCGGCGAGGTCGACGGCGATGTCGATATCAACACCTCAGGCGGAAGCATAAGGATTGTCCGGGCCTCAGGCGAAGTGGCAGCTCATACCTCTGGGGGCAGCATCACAGTTGAAGAGGTGATGGGCGCTGTCCAGGCCCACACCTCCGGCGGCTCTGTTAAAGCTTATATCGCTCGACAACCAGCCTCCAGTTGTCGTCTATCGACCTCAGGGGGATCGGTTACCGTCTATTTGAATACAGACATTGCTGTAGACATCAATGCTCAGACGACAGGAGGCCGCGTCTACACGGATTTCCCAGTGGCCATCAGAGGAAAAATCGATAAAAGGTCCCTGGACGGGAAAATCAATGGAGGGGGCCCAGAAATTCATCTCCGGACATCTGGAGGAAGCATCTATATCCGCGAAAAATAGAGCTGTGGTTCTGATTCCTTCGATGATATTTAATACGAGAGGGAGACAGTCACAGCTCCAAAAACGTGTTCTTTTGTTTCAGTCTTGAACCTTTTAGTCCAGAAGACATAGGCATAACTGACGTTAAAGTATCCGATCCTCATTCCCGCTCCCACCATGAGGTCAAGGGTCCAGGGCTTCTTGTCGACCCTGTGGCTTTCCAGAAACGTATTCCCGTCCAGGAAAATATTCCGGGCTATGGCTTTCCCATCAATCCCAGCAAACAGATGAAGGCCAAAAGGCCCTTTACGTCGGAGACCAAAATTGCGATCACCTCCTGGACGAATGAGTGAGGGGCCAAAGTCATCGGGGAGGTTCCACCCAAGCCTGATCTGTGTTCCCATGCTCGCGTAGATGAACAAGTTCCCAAGGCCTGTTCCTACGTGGGGCATGAGATCAAACCCAAATCCTTTTTTTGATTGTAATCGGAGGGGTCGCCATTTACGCTCATAAATCAATTCCAGAGCGAGTTCATCCTTGAGCTGGTGATGCCATCCCCTTGGATTATCTCCATTAAATACTCGATGAATCAATTTTTGAGATTCCTCCGCGTAGGCATGGGGCCCGATGATGCCCAGGTTTATTTCCCAAGTCTCCATCCAGCGGGGGCCCATGCTGTGGATACCTAGAGCTAAATAGATAATGCCGGCGTAGGGGCGGTCGTCTTTGACCAGCTCCGGTTTGGTGATATCATCGGGTGTGTAAAAGGCTTGTCCTAGGGAGATGAAAAAAGCATGTTGGAATTCGTCTCTGTTGACAAACGGGAGCCACTTCAGTGAAGGTTTCTGACGATAATTTTTCAAATCTTTGGACATCCAGCCCAGTTTGATGCCTTGCGTAAAACTGCGGTCTGTCCCAATAAAAGTGTCATTCTCGAGGCAAATGCTGATCGCACCAAAGTCGTCATAGTCTTTCGATTGAGCAGAACTCAGAAACGGAGTTATGCCGATGAGAACGATGACGAGAATCAGTTTCTTTTTCATCCAACTGGATCTCTCGTTTTCAGCCAAACTCCACACTCCTTCCCTCTCAAACTATCCGAGGGATGTACCCTATAGGTTTAGTCGTAACTACTTCAGAATATTATATATACAGGATTCGATCGGCCAAGGCAATCTTTTTTGCGATCCTTCATTGACACTGGGCTATCCAGCTACATAGAAAAAATCTTTAATAACACCGTTTTAAAACGCTTCTGTGAGAGTGAAATAAAAGCCGACAGACTCTCTGCTGAATCCGATATCAAACCGGAGATTGAGTTTTTCCTCGGGCTTGAGGGCGAAGCGGATACCTGTTCCGAAGGCGATTTTAAAATTTGTGAGAATAAACCGACTGATTTTATCTGCAACATCTCCGGCACTTGCGAAACCGACCGCACTCAGCCTTCGCCACAGTGGCAGGCGGTACTCCATCTGGAAAACGACAGCGTGTCTATCGCGATACCGGCCTTGATAAAATCCTCTCATGATCATCGGCCCCCCCAGAAAAGGCAGCATCTGGAAGGGCAGCTCACCACTTGTGAAACTGAAAAAACCGTGGATGGCCAGAACATGATCAGGCAATAAACGGAAGTATGTCCTCAAGTCCAGATTAAACCGGTCAAAATGATAATCACTGCCAAAAGTTTTTCGAAAGAAGGTCACTGCAGATTGACAAAAGCTTCCCCTTGATGGAGAAAAAATATTGTCTCGAGAATCCCAGTTAACGAGGAGCGAGAGGCCTGAAACTTTGGCTCCCTCGCTTCCCAAGAATAGCCCTGTCTCCAGCAGCCCCCTCTCTTTGATTTCGGTGACATTGTTATTCTGGTGTTCATACTGCAAGGCAAAATTTAACCTGGAGAATATCTTTTTTTGCAGTTTTAGGAAGACATCCGTAACTCGATAGCCATAATCCTCCTCATCCTCCTCTAGCGTATCAGGACCAACGCCCCAAAATTTGCTCTTGAATTTACTGAGCATGAAGTTCCCTTGAAGTAAATACTGTTCATTCTTCAGATAAAATTCAGGTGAAAAAATGATCATCCATTGTTTTTTCTGGGTGTAGACCAAGAGTGTTCTCACACTCGATGGACGTTGCTTTGACTCTTGACCAGAAAGCCGAAAATAATACATGGCTCCTAGGCCGAAGGCCAAACTTGTCTCTGGCGTGTAATAGACAACGGGAAGAACAATCCATCCCCCTCCTTTCTTAGCTTCTTCCTCTTTATCTGCCGCTTGGCCGAATATCATCGGCGTCTGCCAAAAATGGATGACATTCAAGATAAAGAAGGATAAAAGGCAGGCTCTAGGTTTCATTCTTGATATTTTCAAGAAATCACCCTTAACGGCTTACTCCTTCTTTCTCAGATAACTGACAGCCTGCATTGCCGCCACACACCCTTCACCAACGGCTGTGACGACCTGCATCCCCCCACAGGTCACATCGCCGGCAGCAAAAACACCTTCTACGTTTGTCCTCTGGAACCGGTCCACTTTGACACACTGCTTATGGTCGACACCGATTCCGGCTTTGCTGAAAAGAGGGGCTGAGGGGGTATCCCGGAAGATAAAAACACCCGTGACTTCGAGCTCATCCTTTTTCCCTTCCCTATCGGCTATGATCCTCTCAACCCGCTGTTTCCCGACGATTTCTTTGACCGATGTTTTTGGATAGCTGGGAATCTTTTTGGCTTTGATCTCAGCAAGAAGCGGCGACGACACCTGCCAGTCCTGTTCATCGCCGCTGAACCAGTGGACTTCACAACCCATCTGCTCGAGAAGCAGGATGTCCTCTGCAGCCTCATCGGAGTTGCCCAGGGCCGCCACTCGTGAACCGCGGTACAGAGGGCCATCACAGGTTGCGCAGTAGCTCACTCCCATCCCCAATAGCCTCTCTTCTCCAGGGATGATTTTTGTCCGCGGCAAGGTCCGGCCCGGAGCCAAGATGACAGCCTTAGCTCCGATCAAGGTATCCCGTGTTGTTACGTACTTCGGGTCTGAAGTCAGGTTGTAATCGATGGCGTCGCCGGTAATAACCTGCGCCCCGAAATGTTCGGCATGTCCCTTAAACTTTTCAAGCAGATCCTGACTATTGATCGAGATAAACCCTGGGTAATTCTCGATCGTATACCCAATCGAGAGCCTCGAGGAGGTCCTCCCCTGGAGGACAATCGTTTTCTTTCCTGCTCTCGAAGCGTAGATTCCGGCAGCTAAACCCGCCGGCCCGCCGCCGACAATGATAATGTCCGCTGAAAGTGTTTTGATATCAGGAAGTTGACCAGCCATTTTACTCTCCTGGATTTATTCTGATGGACGGATCACAGTCATTCGCAATCCTTGTGATCATCCGTGATAGACTGGAAACATATAACAAAGGATGGGTTCACTGTCAATCAAAAGGGAATGACATAAATATCACCCTTTTCATGAAAATGGTAAGAGTGGGGTTGTCAGTCCGCTGATTTTCACTCCAAGGGTACTTTATCCGGAGAAAATTTTGGAAATTCCTCGTGTCCTTTGCCATCAGTCATCGTCTTGACCAAAGTCCTTGATGACTTTCAGTGCCCTGAAAGTGATCCATTTGCTCGGTTTCCCTTTTTGTTCGATGTTGACCTGGAAGCGGCCGTTGTAGGTTTGCTCTAGCAGCCACCAGCCTTCTTCGGTTTGCTTTGAAATGATTAAATCTAAAGCATCCTGCATCCGTCGGTCTCGATAACCGAGCTTGATTAAAATTTCCAAAATCTCCAGCACATCGGTATCCCAGACAGTGGGAAAGGCGAGTTTTAGCCATTTCGGCTTCGAAACCCGACGCAGATTGTGACTCCTCTTGTAGATATGATGTTTGAGTAGGAATTCCGATCCTTCCTCAAGACATAATTTTACCTCTCGGGTTCTCTTCTCTGGCGGGATTTCAGCTAAGGCCTTAAGCGCTTTAGCGACACCCGAAATACAGGTGTGTCTTCCCCAGCACTTCTCGAGTTTTTCGTAAGGCCAGCCTTTGGGGGGCGTCAGGATTCCATCATCATACCTTTGATGTCTCACAATCCAGTCTATTCCCTGCTGTATTCTTGGATCATCAAGATAACCGAACTTAATCATGCTCCAGGCCATGTTTCCTGTCAGGCAGGGCAAAACTTTGCTGTGCTGACCCCCGTTTTTCTGGGTCCCGTCATATGAAAACCCCCCGCTTTGACGGTCTTGAGAAATGGCCAGAATAAACTCAACAGCCTTTTGAATCCGTGGATCCTGACCATCTGCTCCCAGTTCCGCCAGGATAATGAGCTGCCAAACCGTTCCTTTGTACTTGGTTCGTAAGTAGAAGTCCTCGTGCTTCTCCCAGAATCCCCCTGGTTTCTGTTTGGCCAAAATATCGGGAATGGATCCGATTTTCATGATGTTCTGCTTGGCTTCCTGGACTTTTCGGTCAGCTACGGATTTCCCCAGGAGCTGAGTCAGGGTCAGGTACCGCACAGAAGAGTTGTCTTTCTCCAGAAGCCAGGGGATCAGGTCTGAATTAACGATCGGTTTCCGGTTGCCCATTAAAGTATTACCCTAGGTAAAAAACCACAGCCTTATAATATATCCTTCTTCTCGATGCCTGCCAAATTTTTTTTTAGAAGCATCCTCATTTCCGTGAAAATGGGGACAGGCAACTTTTTCGGGACTGGCTCCTTTTTTCACAAAAAGGTGCCTGTCCCTTTTCTCAAAAAGTAGCCAGTCCCCTTTTTCATGAGAGAACGGCGTTAACAATCTAAAGGGAGCAAAGCCATTCCCCAATACCCATCCCAAATCCCTAATCACGGAAATGAGGATGCTTCCTTTTGGAAGCTTTCGATTAAAATTTGCCTCGACCAGGTAAGCTTCAATATAATGGAATTAAAACCAGATCAAGAAACAGATTAAGATGATCGATATGACGTCAAAGTATCTAGGCTGTATGGTCGGGAGCGCCCTCGGGGATGCGATCGGAGAACTGGCCTTCCGCTATCGTGAAAAAGAGGTCTTGTGTCGCAAGCTGGAGAAGGCAAAAGAATTAAGCTATACAGACGACACAGCCATGGCCATCGGCTTAGCCGAATCAATCACAAGAATGGGTCATTTAGATCAACACGACCTTGGAGAAAAGTTCAGGTCTAATTTTAACCGAGAGCCTTGGCGGGGATACGGGCCAGGGCCACCGACCATATTCTCGATGGTTGAGCGAACAGGAATGAGTTGTGTCGAAGCTGCCCAAACATTGTTTTGGGGCCAGGGGTCCTTAGGAAACGGAGCAGCGATGAGAGTTGCTCCAGTCGGACTCGCCTACCATGACGACCCAGAACTTTATAAGAGAGCGTCTGAGTCGGCCGCGCTCACTCATGCCCATCCGATCGGACAAGATGGAGCTGCTGTCCAGGCTAAAGCCGTCGCCTTAGCCCTCTCACTCCACCCGGACGACCCTTTTCCCAGAGAATCGTTCCTAACAGCGCTCATTGATTTTGCCAAAATTGGGGAAATAAAAAATAAAATGATGGAGATCCAAAAATTGCTCGTTGCCGGAGAGAGCCCATCTCGGGCTGCTACCAGGCTAGGGCAATCCGTAACTGTCCATGAATCCCTGCCCTTTGCCCTCTTCTCCTTCCTTCGTCATCCTGAGTCTTTCGAGGACTGTCTTCTCTGTGCTGTATTAAACGGAGGGGACAGGGATACTCTTGGTGCTATGGCCTGTGCTGTCGCAGGAGCGTATCTAGGCCTGGAATCCATCCCTCGAGGTTGGAAGGAAAAACTCGAAAATCGTTCCTACTTGATGGATTTGGGCCTCAAGCTTTCAAAAATTCAACCGAAACGGTAAAGACTCTACTTTACTCGCTCTTTTCGAACAGAGAATCTTCCAGCCCTGTGTTTATTTTGACCTCTTCGATAGTGAATTTTAAATTTTCTTCGCCATCCCGGTATTGGACAGAAGAGTGAGCCATGGTTAATCCGTTCACTTTTTTGTAATCGGAGCTGTACTGCTCTACCTCAACATCTCCCATCGGCCCTGTCACAGATGCCCTGCTTTTTGTGATGAGATAAGTCTGAGAATCACAATAGATCGTTGCTTTAAAACCGTCAGGATAGGTCTGTTCGAGAACGAAATGGTCTCTGCCTTCAACCTGTTCTTTCCCCTTATAGGCAAATGTTATCCCATATTTTTGGGGATCGAGCAGGGAATCGAGGGGCATCGACTCTCTCTTCCATTCAGCCGCCCCTTGCTCAGGCATATCCTCAACAGCGCCAGTCTGAGGATTAACCATCCAGGCTGTCTCACCATTATAAGCCTGGGTGATGACCATTCCCATGACTTCAAAATCAAGACGCCTTTTGTTGGGTTCCTTCTTATAGACAGTGATCACTCCACTCAGCCCCTGCATCGTCAGCTCTGCCGTTCCAGATATGGTGAGGTCCTTGATGCTTTTAAGGACCTCTTCTCCACCCATGGCTTTGATCATTTTGGCCCTCACTTCATCCGCAGTCTGGCCTAATCCTGGGGAAGCAACCAGACACATCAGAAAAAGACCGATGAGCCCGACTGAAAATGTCTTTCTCATAATTTTTAACCTCCAGTTCAAAAAGCTGAAATCCTTTCTCATCCCATCTAAACACTGCAAAAATTCCCTGCTAATTTTTTAAGGCGGCCATCCGGTTTTTCGCGTCACTCAGTTCAGGAACTCCAGGGTCAGCGGCCTTCCAGAGGTCAAGAAATCTCTCATAATGGCCAACCGCTTTTTCCCTCAGGCCTTTTTCCTCGAATATCTTCCCCAGCCAGTAATAGCTCTTGGCATAGATTTCTCCATCTCTTATTCGATGGTAGGTCAGGGATTGAATCCTCTCATATTGTTCTCGAGCCCTATCCATTTGACCTAATTTGCAATAAGCCTGAGCAAGAGAGTCGAAAAACAGAGGATGGTAATCGATTTTTTCGTCAAACAGAGAATTCAATAGTGAGACAGCCTTCTCAAAATAATCAACGGCTTGAGCATATCTCTCTCTTTCAAGTTCTATCATTCCCAGCAGATGATAATAATGTCTCATTCTTTTTTTGCTCCTGCCTTTTTCGATTATCTGTTTTATCTCGGCTGCCATCTTGGATACGTCTTCCATGGACTTCAGATCAAGATAAGCTAACCCTTTGTAATGCAAAGCCCGGACTTGCTCGGATAAACTCTCGACAAGAACTGTATCCTTGAGCATCTCATCAAACTCTTCCAGGGCCATCTCGGGATTTCCAGCCTTAAGATAAGCACGACCGAGCAGTTCATGGGACAAAGACACGGCATTCAGCTGCTCAATGGCTTGGGTAAACCGGCCCTGGGAAAGATACAAAAGGGCCAAACCGGTCCGGCTGTATCCTGTTCCTGGTGTAAACCTGTCAAATTCCTGCTGGGCCTTGACGTAATCTCCCTTCAACAGATAATTCTCACCTCTCTTGAATACGCTTTCGATCTTAGCGCCTTGACTTAGATTCGAAGCCTTATCCAACTCAGCCAAGGCAAGGTCATATTTTCCTTGGCATGTGTCCAGCAGAGATAATTTGAAATTGAGGCCCTCACTATCAGGGTATTCCCCGAGGGCTTCCTCTAGGGTTTTCCTGGCGATATCATACAGGCCTTTGGCCATATAGCCTTCAATCAGATTCCAATAAGATATCATGCTGCCTGATTTATTCTGAATATTCACTTTAAAATGGTCAATGGCCTGATCCCATTGTTCTAAGGCAGCATACGTTCCCCCGAGATTGGTGTTGCCGATGCTGTCTTCAGGATAAAGGTCAAGGAGTTTTTTAAAGGCTTCGATGGCTTTATCGTATGTCCCTTCTCTCATCTTGTAGTAATCGCCTTGGATGATGAGCCGTTCTCTTTCCGAAACGCGATCGCTCAACTCGAAGGCCTTTTGGATGGCTTTCATTTTTGCTGGTCTCATGCCCATGTTATGGAAAGCCACAGCCACAGAACGGTAGGCCATGGCGAATTCTGGATCGATGTTCAAGGCTTTCTGCATAAAAGAGAGAGATTTGCTGTAGTCGGCCTGAAGGTGATATCGTCTCCCCAAGCTGTAGAATTTGAAAGCCTCAGGGGAGCTGGTGGTGATCTTCTCTACTTTATTATCAAAATCTGCGGTGATCTCTTCTTCGGTCAACTCAAAGTCTTCTTTGATTCTTCGCGTCAACTCATCCACCATCGCGTAAAAAGCGTACTCTCCCCTCCCCTCGACCCTCTCTGATCCGATCAGCTCTCCCGTGTCTCCGTCGTGGATCGTCATGTTGACCCGAAAAAGATCCCCAGCCTTGGTGTAATTCCCAATCAGGATTCTTTTCACCCCGGTCTTTTCCGAGACCTCCTTCAGAACTTCGGTGGAATAAGTCGTTGTCTCGAGTTGGTTCATCCGGTTAAGAACATCGAACAGCCGCTCTGCACTCAAAATCCTGAAGTACTTTGATTGGGAAAGATCGGTGATCAACAGGTCCGATAACGCTGTCTCCCAGTGGTCCAGATTTTGATCACCGGTATTGTTTTTAAAATACATGACCGCCAATGATGGCCTGTCTGAGGGGATGGCCAATGTTTCCTTTGGCGACAGCAGCTGCCAGAGAAGGACACCGATGGCTACAACGGCGATAACGATAAGGGTTGGAAGGAACATCTTTTTCAGCCCGATCGTCACCGTCAATTCCCTGGTGGTGAGCGGCTTTTTCTTGGGAAGGATTTTTTCAGAGGTCGGAAACCGCTCTTCTAACCCTGTCAAATCAGAAAGGAGCTCATCAGCACTCTGGTATCGTTTTTCCCTGTCTTTCTCCAGACAGGTGAGGATGACCCGGTTGAGTTCATCTGGAATCTGCGGATTGATTTTTTTAGGTTCCGGCGGTTTCTCGCTCTTGTGTTTCATGACCACACTCAAGAGTGTTTCGCCTTCGAATGGAACTCTTCCCGTCAACATCTCGAACAGAATAACTCCCAGGGAGTAAAGATCCGAACGCTGGTCTACATCCCTTGTCTCGGCCTGCTCGGGTGACATATACTCCGGCGTACCGATCAGCCCTCCAAGTCCTGTTATCGCTTTCGACTTCAGGGAGCGGGCAATCCCAAAGTCCAGAATTCTTGCGTTCCCATCCCTGTCGATGATGATGTTCGAGGGCTTTAAGTCGCGATGAACAACCCCCAGCCTGTGCGCTTCAGACAATCCTTGGCAAACCTGTCGGGCTATGTGGAGAGAAGCGCCTAAGCTCAAGTTTTTGGTCATCCTGATCATATTTTTGAGGTTCTCTCCAGGCACATATTCCATAGTGATATAGTGAGTTCCATCCTCTTCGCTCAAATGATACATGCGGCAGACGTTCTTGTGAGAGATCTGACGCGCCATCTTCAATTCGCTGGCAAAACGCTCGATCGTCTTTCTATCGGCTGCCACTTCAGGATTGATAATCTTCAAAGCCACTTCCTCGTTAATTTTCTTATCAAGGACTCTGAAGACCTTACCCATCCCCCCTCTGCCCAGTTCTTCGATGATCTCATATCTTTGGGCGAAGATGGCTCCCCGAGCCAACATCTCCTGAGGAGTCTCAATCGTCTTTGTTGGGGCGCTGTAGATATCTTCCGAGGGAGACAGAGGAGTTCCGCATTTCCCGCAAAACCTAGTGTCTTCGGGATTCTCAAACTGACATTCAGAACACTTTATCATCTGTCGTCTCCCATGTATTTATACGAAAAACAGTGGCTAAAGATTCGTTTCCGCCGCTGAAAAAGCTCTTCTCCTGTTTGTATGGATTGAATCATCATCAACAAATACAAAACAGACGATTATTCGCTGAGCCAGATCACAGTCCCTCAACCACTTTCAGTGAATAAATCTTATGGACAGGGGATAGCGAAATTTCTCTCCGCTGTTGGCTTTGACTGTGGCGATGATGACTAACACCAAGAACAGAACGCCCAAAGCGATAAGAATAAAAATCCCGATAATAACTAAGATCAAAAAGGCCGCAATGATGCAGTAAATGGTAAAAGAAATCTGGAAATTAAGGGATTCCTTTCCCTGATCATCAACAAACTCGGATTCATCCTTTTTGATAAGCCAGATAACCAGCGGACCGATGATGTTGCCAAAAGGAAAGATGAACATAGCCAGCGCTGATAGATGACACAACATGGCCCAGGTTCTCTCTTGGGACTCATCCATTTTCGCCATTTTCGAACCTCCTTCCCTCCAAGATGAAGAAAAAATATCTGTTGTC
>Ga0209636_10007816_pt1 | contig 10897 bp, 14 predicted proteins | sample DeeMarSWOR152_54_FD_187464 | JGI IMG/M metagenome (GOLD analysis project Ga0209636, IMG submission 187464) | Marine sediment microbial communities from White Oak River estuary, North Carolina - WOR-1-52-54 (SPAdes) (version 2) | ecosystem: Environmental > Aquatic > Marine > Intertidal zone >... | reverse complement strand
CTGTTTTGCTGAAGGCTTCCGAAAAGCTCTTCCATTCTATTTTGGTTAGGCGTTTGATCACTCCGCTCAGTGTTGCCCAGCTCACCTCGAGCTTTCTTTGATCCCGCTTTGGAAACGGTCGGCCGAGAATCATGGAAGTTGCGGGTTCCACCTCGTCCTCAAGTAGTTGCTTAAGAAAGTTCGCTACCAGATCAACCATGAGGGTGCGTTTGGAAGTGCCCTCCAACTTCTCGCAGAGTTCAGCTAAGGCTCGAAACTTCGTTTGCATAAATCTTACCTTTGCAGTTAGCTGTTGCCCTGCAGAATTTAGACTTTCAATGCAACATAAACGTTTTCGCGACTTGATCCTTACTCAAAAACATCTGGTTTTGTCACAAAGTTGAGAGTTTTTCTCTTGTTTCCTTTATCTTCTTCTTCAGCTCCGCAGCGTTCTTCTCTTTTCCTGTTGCCTTGTAGCAGTCAAGCGCATACTCGAGCGCGCTTAATCCGAATCGGTCGTAGCCTTTTTTGAAGGCAAGGTCGGCTGCTTTGAGAAACCTTTCAATCGCGGCGCTGTAATCTTTTAGTAGGTAGTTGCACTCGGCTGCCTTGAACAGTGTATACGACGCGTCGAAATGGTTGCCAACCTTCTCGTACAGCTCAGAAGCCTTAACAAACTTATCCACTGCTTCCTCATGCTTCCCAACATCAGAAAGAGTTGTTCCTTCCTTGTGAAGCTTTATCGGATCCTCCTTGACTTTTTCAACACCCATGTTCCTTTCACCTGCAATGGAATGATTTTGCCTATCAGTTGACACCCGCGCTTTTAGGCTTTCCGCCCTTTCACAAGCAACACCGTTAAAAGCAAAGAGCCTAGGATTCATATTTCAAACAACACAGCAGCTTCTGAGGAAGATGACTTGACCTCAACCGAGATGCTCCCAGCTAAGGGAATCTACACTCTAATCATTTTTTTGTCTAAAGAAGCGCGGTTGAAAGTGGGAAAACTGGGAATCCAAAGGTTTCCAGTAGGATACTACACCTACACCGGATCGGCGTTGGGCACAGGCGCCTCAAGCCTGAAGCAACGAGTTGCACGACACTTGCAGAAACGGAAACAGAAGTTTTGGCACATAGACTTTCTCTTGGATCACGAAAACGCAACCGTAACCGCTGTAATAGCTGCCCAAACCGATAGAAAAGCCGAATGCAACATAAATCGTTCCGTAAAGAAGGAGTTAGGGGCAAAAATTCCTGTTGTTGGTTTTGGCGCCTCTGACTGCAAGCAAAACTGTGAGAGTCACCTTCTATTTTTCCCCGACATAATAAAAGACGATATTCTACTCGAAAAAATCGCGCAATGCCACCGCCAGAGGGTAAACAAAGAGGTCTGTGTACTACGACCGCGCGCGCATATTAATTCTACCCCTCATTAGAGTCGGTAACAATATTCAAAACGGGATAGGCTCTTTTAAATAGCGCTAAGACGTAAAATATTGGAGGCAACGACTAAAAGTGAATCTCCTCTTTAAATCTCAGAAAAAATGGTTCTTACTTATAAACATCATCTTCACCACTACAGCCTTCGCCATAGAACGAGCGGGAATTTCACTGAAAATGTACGTTTACGCTAATGCTTTCTTCCATGTCTTCGATGTGCCCCTAATCATCATCGCTTATTGGTTAGTCATAGGTCACACATCGTGGGCGGCTTACAAGAAATTTGGTTGGATCACTGGACTTTTAATGGGTATAATCATCGACTTACCCGTTGAATTCTTGGCCTATCATCTAGGGTGGTGGACATGGATTCCCAGTTGGACTCCTGCAATATTTTTCAATGCTCCTGTAGCGAATTTTTTAGTGTATCTGAGTGTGAGTTTTGGGAGTATCCTAACCTACAAGCACATAATGAAACCAAAAATGTAACAAAAAAGGAGCTCAAAACGTGGCTCAAGCGCCATCAAGCCGCCTCTTCTGTTTGGGCATCGAATCGCGCGCGCAAATGTAAATTTTATTGTCACGACATAATGGATGCCACTTCTTGTGTTTTGGTGAAAAGAATATCAATCACAGGTCTCTACGCTCTGTGCCGACAAATTAGGATCTCGACCCCTCGTTATAGATCACCAAAAAAGAGCAGACTTTGTTTTCAACCCAAAAACCTCAAATTTTGTTAGATCTCTTTTCTTAAAGTATAGAGTTGAGTGGTTAGAGACAGTTGTCCGTCACCATACGGCAGGCCAAAGTTAACGATTTAGAAACGCTTTACAAAATTGAGAGAGAATGCTTCACTACAGAAGCGTTCACAAAGAAGCAGATAGCGTACCTATTACAAAACTTCAACACCGTAAGCTTAGTCGCACAAATAGACGGCGAAACCGCTGGATTTATCATCGGCTTAACCTACCGTGACAAAAAAGTGAGAATCGGCCACATTTACACGATAGACGTCGCCGTCAAGCATCGGAGAAAGGGAATCGGGCTGAGACTACTAGAGGAGCTTGAACAAAATTTCGTTGAGAAGGGCGTTGAAACTTGCTACTTGGAGGTCAGCATTGACAACGTGGCGGCGCGAAAACTATACCGCAAGCAGGGTTACATAGAAACGGGACGACTGAAAGGTTACTATCCTGTGGGAACCCATGGAGTTCAGTTTAAAAAGAAGCTTGGAGTCTAGGTTCTTCTCATAGGCTGGCTGGTCTATAGGATTTCCTTTTTAGGCCTCCTCTGCCTCACGTTTCGATGGTCCAAACAACAGTGTGAAGAAGACTCCAAGGAGGAAACCTCCTATATGAGCTGTATGGGCAACATGCGGGTTAACACCAGTGAAAACGTAAAAAGTCTCAAGCCCAACGGTCAGGACGACAAAGAAAATGGCGGGAAGTGGTACGGGAATGAACCCAACAAATGAAATCACCATTCTAAACGGAAACAATATGGCAAAAGCGGCTAAAACGCCAAAGATCGCTCCAGAGGCGCCTATTGCGGGAATAGAGGACATAGAGTTCATGTAAGTGTGAAAAAGCCCTGAACCAACGCCTGAGATAATGTAGAAAGCTAAGAACTTTGAGTTGCCCATAGCACGTTCACACTCATCACCAGCGATGAACAGAAAAAGCATGTTTGAAAACAAATGGATAAGGTCGAAATGTATGAACATTGATGTAATGAGAGTGGGAAGTCGCTCGCCCTGCATTATACTTTCGGGAACCAAGCCGTACTTGTTAATAAAATTAATGAAATCTAATTCAGGGAGGCTCATCATGTACAAGAACACCATAACATTCGCCAATATCAACAGATAGGTCACAACCGGAACCCTAGACCGCAAAGGCTTCCTCTCCCACAGTTTTTCACAAGCGTTTGATTTCTGTGACAATAGAGACCTTTTGTTAGGATAGCTCCTTTAAAATGTATCTGTCCTCAACAACGTCTGCGCATACCTTTTCGTCGCCTCGATCTTCTCTCTTCATTCGGCTTCTTCCCATCTCAGCCTTTTTTCGTTATACTCCTTCCGCGTCATGTAGGGGCGTGCCGGGGCTCCTATTACAACAGTGTTGGCTGGAACATTCTTCGTGACAACAGCGCCGGCGCCTACTACCGCGTTTTCACCTATCCTGACTCCAGCCATTATGGAGGAATTCGCGCAAATGATCGCGTTTTTCTCCACCACAGCCCCTGTTAGGCGTTTGCTAGTCGGATAGGGATCGTTAGTGAAGCAAACATTAGGCGCTATGAAAACTCCGTCTCCGATGACGGTTAGGTGGGGGATGTAGACGTTTGACTGAATGTTAACGTTTTTCCCAACCTTCACCTTGCCATCCAGCTGCGTTGAAGACCCAATGAGCGTTTTCTCGTCCACAACGCTGCCTTCTCTAATTAAAACGCTGTGCCCCGTCTCAACGCCGTCACCTATGGACGCGGTTTCGTAAATCACCGTGCCCGATCGGATAACGCAGTTTCTTCCGGCCTTGGCACCCTTGCTGATCGAGTCATACTTTTCGATGCTGAAGGGTGATGGGAACTGAAAACCTTTGATGGACTTTCTAGCAGGGTATCCCACAATCACATTTCTTCCTACGAGAGAGTTCTCTCCTATCACCGTTGGCCCCAAAATAATGTTCTCGCCCTCCAAACGTCCTTCAACCCGCGCTTTAGACGAAACGAAAATCATTCTTGCAACCCTCACAAATCCAAATGAAATGCATCTGTTTTTACAGAGTTCTAAATTATAGAAGTATATAGAATTAAAAAGTTATGAGGGAAAACACTACTCAATTGCGACCGGACGGTTTACCCATTGGATGAAGAGGATATTCGCAACCTCTTGGTGATCGGTATAGACGTTATTTCACTAGCGTCCTCCGCGAGGAAAGCTGGCTACCAAGTCTACGCTGTAGACTACTTCGGGGATCAAGACCTTAAACACTTGTGCCGCAAAACTCGATCGATCATTAAGCAGAGGGCAGGAGAAACCTGTGGACAAATAAACACAAACTTTCGTCCCGAAGCTCTCATCCAGCTAACAAAGGACCTTCTGAAAGACAACGAGATAGACGCCGCGTTGTTATCTTCCGGCTTGGAAGACTCCTCAGAGGTTTTGTTTGAGCTCAACGATCTGGTCCCCGTACTCGGAAACCCCCTCGACGTAATCCAGAAGGTTCGCAACAAGACGGAGTTTTTCCAAGAGCTTGAACGTCTGGGAATACCTCATCCGGAGACAGCAACAGCTGAGAATTTTGAAGAAGCTAAAGAAAAATCTAAAGAAATAGGGTTCCCGGTTGTGGTTAAACCTTCCAAGGGCTTTGGAGGTGCGGGTGTAAGAGAGGCGCAGAATACTCAAGAGTTGAAACAAGCGTTCCGAGACGCCGCTCTCTTCGATAACAAAGTCTTGATTCAAGAGCGCGTTTCTGGAACACCAGCAAGCGCCTCTCTGATGTCATCCGTCGACAAGGTCGTTGTTCTAACATTAAACGAGCAACTTTTAGGAATGCGCGAGGTTGGTCAACGAGAGCCCTTCGGCTACTGCGGAAACGTAGTTCCACTCTCAGCGGCCAAAGCAGTTATGGATCAGTGTAGAAGGATCGTTGAAAAGATTACCTTACATTTCGGTCTAGTAGGGTCAAACGGCGTAGATCTGGTGATCTCCAATGAAGGTAGGCCCTATGTCATGGAGGTGAACCCCCGATTTCAAGGAACCCTAGAATGTGTTGAAAGGGTTGTTAGAACAAACATTGTGAAAGCACATGTGAAAGCTTGTGCTCAAGGAAAACTCCCAACAATCGTGGGGGAACCCTTGGTTTTTTGCGTTCGATTGATCCTGTTCGCTCCACAACGTTCAATTGTGCCTGACTTAAGCACCTTTAAAAGGGTCAGAGACATCCCCTTGCCAGGAGTTATCATAGAGGAAGGTGAACCCGTCTGCTCCATAGCTGTAGAGGGAACAAATAGAGATTCTCTATTAAGAAAAGCGAAGAAGCTAACCAGATCGATCCTCAAATTGTTGTAGCCAATCTGCAGAAGCTACTTTTCTGAACGACTTAATGACTGGAAGCCCAACTATTGCTGTGACCAGAGTGGACATCGCCACCTTTATGGGAGTTTCAAAGGCTCCTGTAGCCCACCAGAGAATTAGGGTGTTTACATCCAAAGTGTAGAAAAGCTGGTAAGTCTGGCATGGTACTAAGATGAAAATCCTGAATAGTACATCAGCCTCTAACCCGATGATGGTACATATGGCAATAATGTATGGCAGTCCTTTCGATTTAGAATTCCATAAACCCTTCCTCACCATCGCAACGGTGACTACTAGGAGAATGACATATGCCAGATAAACATCCCACATTCCCCAGATGGGAAGTTGCCAGGCAACTGGAGTGATGAAATAGATTCCAAACAACGCAGTATAATAGATCATTATTATCTTCCACCTTCCTCTAAACAAAAAACCAGAAGCCATCGCGCCTATTGGAGCTCCAAAGGTAAAGAAAAACTCGTATACGTCTCTAAAATATATGGAATGACCAATTATGACCCCTATTAGGGTGGATAAGAATCCCGCGTAGGGGCCAAGCACTATACCAGTGATGGGCGCAACCATGAAAATCCATCCGGACCAAACATCGGTGCCTAAGATAGGCAAACCCATCAAAGAGTCAAAAACAATGTTGACAGATGCAAAAACTGCAACTAAAGATACAAACTGAGATCTCTTCATTTTTCTCCATTCATAACGCATCCTATGACGCCATCCTGAGTCTAGTGAAGTTAGCTCCAAACATTTTCTGCACACATGAAAATATATTCAAGATACATCACATTTCATCATGAGGTCAATTATATCGTTAACTAGACGATTGATAACGAACTCTTCGTTTACCAGTTCTCCATGCGGGTCATTTAGACCCCTACAGCAGGGAATAAGCTTCAGCACGAAGGAGTAAGGACTTACCTTTTCGAAATCGAAGGGGTAGAGCCTGCAGAGAGCTGGTCTAACATCGTAAATCGAACATTCGTGAACACCTTTCTCCGCATCAAACGTGAGGAAAACACATGAGCCGTCCTCCCTGTTTTTCAGGCTGCTACACCTAACCAGCAAACCCTTAAACTCTTTGTTTGACAAGGGTTCAAGAAAGTCTTCCAAAGGGTAGCCGGCTTGTTTTATGCGTTCGATGTCTCTCTCTGTGAGCTTTGGTCCGCCCAGTTTGCAGCAGAAGGTGGCGTGCCGCTGGCACCTGAATCGTAGGTGCTTCTGATGGAAAGTAATCTTTGTAATGCGTTTGGTTTTGGGGTTTAAAGTGATTTCCGCGATGTTTCCGCTTAATTCTAAGTTGAACATCTTAACGGTTATCTCCACGTCTAGTGTTTAAAGTATTTGTCCAACTCTCGAATTGTGCAATACGTTAAAAAAAATTGTAGGCGTCTATTTCCGCCTTAGAAATCGCCGTATCTCCGTTGCCATAATAGATGTGCGAACTTGCTCTTCTGTCTGGCGGGATAAATTTTCTCTATTATTCTAGAACCCTACACAAAACCTAAAAATAGACTATATCTAATTACTAAGCGAAGCGTTGAGGACGAAGGTCATAATGGGACAATCTGGAAAAAATGCCCAGAGTATGATCAAATCAATTGCAGTTCTTCTTCGAAACACCACTTGGAAGTGTGGAAGGGTTGAGAGGTTAGTCGTGAACTATCTACGACAGAAGATTCGAAAATGCGGCCGCGCACGAACCCCAATAAAGGAGATGCTGCAGCATTTCAGACTTAGTGGAAAACAGAAGAGCGAGTTCCTGGACGCAATAAAGCGCCTCGAAAAGAGGCACATAATCAAGATTGAGAGATTCTGAAGCATCAATGCTTGTTTTAGGTTGCAGAAATCCTAAAATCGATTGAAGATCTAGTAGGTGTGTCAGAAAGGCGCAAGACGCGAAAGCGAGGAAGACGTTTTGAAATTGAGGGCTTTCAACACGCTCACAAAAAGGAAGGAGGAGTTCGTACCGATAGAAAAGGGCAAAGTCGGCATGTACGTGTGTGGCCCCACCGTCTACGATTACATACATATAGGCAACGCGAGATCGTTCGTTGCTTTTGATGTAATCAGGCGCTACTTGGAGTACAAGGGCTACAAGGTAACGTATGTCAGCAACCTGACCGACGTAGACGATAAAACAATCAGAAGAGCAAAAGAAGTTGGGATAAGCCTCCAGCAACTCGGGGAGAAGTACAGTGATGCCTACTTCAATGATCTCACGAAACTCGGCATAAAAAAGCCTACTATTAACCCGCGGGCTACCCAACACATCGAAGAAATCATCAACCTAATTCAAACCTTGATTGATAAAGGATACGCGTACGTGGTTGACGGAAACGTTTGCTATGATATCTCAAAGTTTAAAGATTACGGCAAACTTTCTGGAAATAAGGCAGAGGCTCTGGAAGCTGGAGCCCGAATCGAGGTTGACCCCCGCAAGAGGAATCCCGCCGATTTTTCGCTCTGGAAGAAGCAGAAGTCTGGGGAGCCAGCGTGGAACAGTCCTTGGGGCAGGGGCAGGCCGGGGTGGCACATTGAATGCTCCGTCATGTCCACGAAATACTTGGGTGAAACACTAGACATTCACGCCGGCGGGAAGGATCTCATATTTCCGCATCATGAAAATGAAATCGCACAATCAGAGGCTGCAACCGGAAAACCCTTTGCAAAATATTGGCTTCACAACGAATGGCTCACAGTAAACGGGGAAAAGATGTCCAAGTCTCTTGGAAACTTCATCACTGCTCACGAAGCGATAGAGAAATATGGTTCACAGGTTGTGAGGTTGTTTTTGGTTTCCGTCCATTACCGAAGCCCTATCGATTTTAATGATAGAAGCCTGAAGCAGGCAAAAAGTAATCTTGAGAAGTTGCTCAATGCTATGGAGAATTTTGATGCATTAAGAGAAAGGGAGCGCAAAAGGGCTGTCGGCAAGGAACTCCTTAAACAGGTAGAAAAAATAAGGCAAAAATTCGAGGAGGCTATGGACGATGATTTTAACACAGCTCTAGCTGTTTCCGCGCTCTTTAGCCTTACAAGGGAAATCAACCGATACGCCAAGGATCATATGGAGATAGGGGCTGAAGTCAAAAAGAACATCAAGGGGATTGTAAAGAGGCTGGTGAAAGACGTACTCGGCATTAAGATGGACGGGAGAAAACCGGAAACCGACAAGCTTGTAGAGAATCTAATGAACCTAATCATCGACATACGGCGGCAAATGCGTGAACAGGAACATTGGAAGACAGCAGATGAGATCAGAGCCAAACTGCGAGCGTTGGGACTTGTTCTTGAAGACAAGCCGGAAGGGACCGAATGGAAAATTGAGAGAAAACTTTGAGAAATTATCTTGGAACGGCCCCACTCATAAATGTCGCAATATTCGAAATACAGAACACTCGTGAACATGTCCAACGAGCAAGACTTCATTGAAGTCCCTACGTGAAAAGTGTCAGGCAAAAGGCAACGTGCATAGTGTGAGCTGTTGAGATTGTCTTGTCTGCCCGTGCAAAGCCTGATTGTTCAACGTGGGTCGTCACACTTTGACAGAAGTTCCAAGTAGATGCTTTCACACTCGTAAACACCAGGTTCAATTTCTCCACATGATCCTTCAATTCGCAACCGCAGTTGCGCTCATCACCGAAGTCTCGTCGTAAGCATAGACGACCTTCACTTTCACCTTTAATATCCCAAGAATAGTTATACCCACGTCTACGTCTGCTATCTCCGTTTTGTCCCAGATGATGCAGGGGTTGTCAACGCTTTTGTGTGCAGCAATTCGCTTCGGGGTGTCGAACATCGCTGACGATTCAAGAACGTTTGTTTATAGTGCCGTATGACGCGTTGAAGCTCATCCATCCGGTTTTGTTCGTGAAATGTTCGGTTTCGTTTACTGAACTCAGGTTTCAACTGTTTCGGTGAATAAAAACTCCCTACATCAGAAAGAGAAGTAGCGAACGGAAGATCACGAAGCTTTGTTGTCTTCTCATCTATTAACATGCAGAGTCTGCAATAAGCGCTTCTTCGTTAATGCATGGAACGTTGGCTAGACTCAGCTCTTTTCACTAAAAAATTTGTTAATTGAAACATGCTTTTCCCAATCTCTAAGAGACTCATTAAGATGAGAATCGCCAAAAATGCTTTAAGATCAACTAGAAGATTCACCGTGGTCCCCTCCATGGGCATTGTCAAACTGATAACACCGCCATTGAAGACGGCGATAAAGTAAATGATCAGAATCAATGCTCTCGCTATGCTAAATGCATGTTCAAAGATAGTTCCAGAAAAGAACTTAACGACGACAGCGAAGAAAACAGCTATTCCCACGAACAAATAGAAAAACTGGTTGTACTTCAGAGGAAAAAGGTCCATCGGATATATGAGCCTTGGCAAGTAGTAGACGAAAACATATGTGAACGTGCCCCATAATGCTGCCTTGAGAACCCTTGGAATCAATTTATTCATGAGCCCTTTTCTTTTTCCCTCTTCAACCATATGGCATCCACAACTCCGTTGTAAACATAGGAATCTCAAAAATGAAGTGCACGTTCCCACTTTCTGTTAGTTTTGAGACATCTGCGAGGCTGAGGTACGTGTCAACCTGTTCATTGTATGTGCTTTGGGACCGCACATCTAGGCTGGTTTTTTCAGAGGTTACCAGCTCGTTCACATCATTGTATATTTCCAGTTGCATTGTTCCTGTTATGTCAAGAAAGGAGTGGTTTTCGAAGCTTACCGGTACTACTACTCTGACATGAGTGATGTTGAAGGGAAGATCGAAGATTTCTCCCACAGAGACATTGTAGAAGGGCGCTCCCCAAGGCACTGTGATATTCATGGACATCTGAACTGGAACAATACGTGCAAAATTCAGCGCGACAAATGTGTCAGATACAAAAAAGCTGTCGTTGAAGATAAGTTCGATGTACTCTGTGGCATCGCCTAGTTCAATGGAGATGTTGTGTGCTGCCTCAACGTTGCTACCCTTTGAGACCAGAGGAACAAAGGTGTTGGACACTGTTAGTAATGTTCCGTTGGAATCCTCTATGTGTGTCGTTACATTCAACTCGGATATATCATAGTAGCCACTGTTGTTGATAAAGAAAGGCAACGAAAGCACTACGCCTTCACTTGATGGAAAGAATTGGGCTTCTCCGAAGTCTATGCCTAAGTTCATAACTGAGTAAACAGCTGTAGCCGAAAAAACAATTAAGAGTATCCAAATTGTGGTTGTCGCTATGCCCAGCGCCCTTATGGCTGGCTTCATTTGTTCTTCTTTCCTTTCGTCTTCGCTGAGTGCTGTCTGGAACTTTTGGGGCTCTTCGTCACGGGCTCAACCTTTGGAACAGTTTCTGGTTTGACTTCTGGTTTGGGTGAAGTGAG
>Ga0209636_10007815_pt1 | contig 10898 bp, 8 predicted proteins | sample DeeMarSWOR152_54_FD_187464 | JGI IMG/M metagenome (GOLD analysis project Ga0209636, IMG submission 187464) | Marine sediment microbial communities from White Oak River estuary, North Carolina - WOR-1-52-54 (SPAdes) (version 2) | ecosystem: Environmental > Aquatic > Marine > Intertidal zone >... | reverse complement strand
GCCTCGCAGGCTTTTAGGCCCTCTTCATCTCGTCACCCGAAGCTTGCTGACCCTATCTAGGTTTTCTGGTTTCCTTTCGAAGTATCTCCGCACAGGTTCCAAGATCTTTATGAAGGCTTCGGCGACTCCCATCTTCAGGTCAAGGGGGTGGAGTTCCTCCGCCTCGTAGAGCTTGGCGAGTTCCTCGAAGCCCTCTACGGTTAAGTCTCCGCCGTACTTGGACGGGCGTTCTATCTCTAGGGTGCCGAGGTGGGGGAAGACGACCAATCGGGCGTGGTCCAGCACCGGGTTGCCCTCCACCTGCTTCGGGGGGCAGAACGCGTCCCTGTACTTCCCTCTGATGACATCGGGCTTGTCGGTCACCCAGACGGCACCCTTCTCGATGCTCTTTGACATCTTCGCCTTGATGCTCCGATTGATGGAGGAGTCCTCGTCGAAGACCCCCTCAACGGTGGCCTGCTGCAGCCCGGGTAGCAGAGGTGAGTGCAGGCAGACGGGCGTCTTGAACCCGAGCCGGGGCGCCACCTCCCGGGTGAGCATATGTACCTTCCGCTGATCCATGCCTCCCGCCGCAACGTCGAGGTCCATCTGGAAGATGTCGCTGACCTGCATCGGGGGATACAGGGTAAATGCGGCCTCAACCTCGCTGGAGTCGGCAGTCCTCCCCATGATGGGCATCGCCCGGAGGACGCGGCGCAGGGTCGTGGACTTCATCACCCTCACCACCTTCTCCCAGTACTCGATCCCGTCGTAGAGATCCGCGGCCCAGGGGTATCGGACATCTACCTCGGGGAGGCCGAGGGCGGTGAAGCAGTCCTTGAAGTACTCGCCGCCCACGCGGAGGTTCTCAAGGACGCCACCAAGCTTGTTGTTGATCCAGCCGTGCCAGTCAGCGAGATAGATGACCCAGTCGAAGCCGGCGTCAACCCAGTCCTTCATCTTCCTGCCGACGATGAGGGCGATGCCTGCGTGCATCATACCGCTGGGCTCGAATCCCACATAGCCCTTAGGGTGGTCGTTTGTCTCGAGTAGGTTCCGGAGTTCTTCCTGAGTGATGACCTCCTGCAGGTTCCTAGCGCAGAGCTTGTACCGGGTCTCGGTATCCACATGGATCGCCTCGAAACGGGTATTGGATGGGAACAGCGTTGATTTAAGGTTTGAGGGCAGGCGCCCCTGTCCCTCGCGGCAAACCCTCGGCCTCACAGATGGGGCGACGCCCCCCTCAGCCGAGCTCTCTCATCCGCAAGGATTCCGGCGCCCACCCGCCCACCTGTACCATGACTGGGTAACCCCGAATCACCGGCGACCCTCCGCGAGGTCCGTCTGCATGGCGCGTCGTCGATGGTGGGCATGAAAGACTCACCTCGCGCCCGTTTTAACCTTTCCAAACAAGAAAGATAATGGAGTTATAAGGAGTATTAACCCAGAAAAGTCTTACAGCCCCCATTACGGCGTGAGGTGAAGAAATAACTATTTAATTTGGTGTATTGCGACGATGAAAGATCCAACTAAAAAACGATCTTACGTTATCAATAACGTTGTTTAAAGCCCTCTACGCGTCTTGCGGAGGCTTTATTCCCAAAATCAACATTTCAAGGAAAGGAAGCAGACATGGAAGCAAGCAAGACTGGAGGTACGATGTTCATCGAGTTTAAACCAATTGAGGGCGATCTTGGTTTTGACCTCGCTGAATTCGAGCGGTATCTGACACTGATCGAGGAGATGCTTGATTTGATGGAGCTAGAGGACGAGGAATCCGAGGGTGCAGATGGACCTACGGAGTGGGTATGAAGATGGTGCGTAAGCACGCCTTCTCGATCGAGATGAGAGCCAGAGAGCATCTGAAGAAGATCACTGTGTCAAGCAACGCTCACGAGGGTATACTGATAGAGGGCTACCTTGGGGAGCTAGAGGAGATTGGCCTCGTTGAGGACGTCATCCTTGAGGTCAAAGGAGCGAACGGGACCCTACGAATAGACCTAAGTAAGCAGGAACTCCTAGAAATGCTTTCCAAAGAGAAAAGGAAAACAGACGACAGATGATGTCAGTTAAAGGCCTAAATCTTTCAAAAGCGCAGTAAGCAGAGGATTACACTCTGATTTCTCTTGACCTCTCCCAGTAGTGGTTGAACAGGTCCCTGCACCATCGGTGCATCCTTTCATCTGCGTATGTGAACCCGTGGAAATCAAATTCTCCGTTAGTCAAAGAGAAGGTGAGTATGGCCACCTCCTTCTCCGACATATACATGATGACAGGAGCCTGATCTATCAGCCTCTCGATGTACTGCCCTGTTGCACTCGTTCGCTGAATCAGATCTTCATCAATGGAGCGCTCCCTATCGTCAATCATGACATCCGGGACAGCCAAGTCCTCGGTTCGTAGGAACCTACACTCTACGCCTCTCTCAAGTATATCGCCGATGAGGGGGAAGGCGCTTGCTATGTAGGGGACATTGAGGTTCAGGATATACTCCTCGGCGTTCTTTATCGTCTCCTCAATCCTGTGAACTGTCACCATGACATCGTCGATGAAGGTGCCCCCGGATAGATCCCCCAGCCTGCTGACCAGCTCTGATGGCAAATCGGCAACTGAGTGGTCCTTGAAGTAGTCCCTGTAGCGTGAGGTGAACTCCAGCCCCTCTATCTGCTTCAGAATCAACTCGCCGTAAGGGGTAAGGCTGTAGAGGCCCTCAGGACTCCTCTCCGTGAGACCGACGTCACTCAGCCTTGAGACGTGCCTACTGACCTCCTGGGTGGTGATGTCCAATCTTCTAGACAACCCAGTGATGTTTAGAGACTCCACACCGAGTTCTCGTACGATCCTGAGCCTGTCCTCGTTTGAAATCTCGAACATAAGGTCACATAGATTCTCTACTTCAGACACCACGATCAGGTTTACAATTCACACCATTGTTGAATATATATTTGGCTTATCCCAGTGTCACGGGGTCTGACCCTCTTGCTTCGGATCGCATCCAGTAGTACTCGAAGACATCCCTACACCAATTGTAGGAGTTTTCATCGGTTGCTGTGAAGCCATGATAGTCGAAACGACCATCCTCTAGGGGGAAGCTTATCCCGGCCACCTCCTTCTCAGACATGGCTATGAATACATCGGCCTTCTCCAGAAGCCTACTTATGAACTGCCCCCTCACTCTCGCCTCATCAATTATGGGGCCCGGGCCCTCCCAGTTGGGCGGGTAGACGATGTCCTTGGGCTCGAGGAGCCTCACCTCAACTCCCCTCTCCACCGCTGCGGAGAGTTCGTCGAGGGCTGTTATTAGGTATCTGTCGGTGATCCTCCAAACATACTCCTCCGCTTCGTTGATTACATTCTCGACGTTATGGAAGATAACCATGACATCCTCGACTAGGGTGCTCTCTGCGAGCTCCCCCATCCTAGAGACGAACTCCTGGGGGAGAGAGGCTACTGAGTGGAAGATGAAGTACTCTCTGTACCCCGTTATGAACTCGAGGCTGGGGAGCATTCTCAGCATTAGCCCCCCAAAGGGCGAGATGCTGTAGGAGCCGTCAGTGTCCTTCAGTGTGAGGCCCACCTCAGACAGGCGGGAGATGTGCCTACTGCACTCCTGGTTAGTGAATCCGAGCTCCCTCGAGATACTGGTTACCTTCATGGGCTCCTCGACAAGCCTTCTGAGTATGCTAAGCCTATCCTCGTTAGAGACCTCGAAGAGAATGTCACAAAGGCGCTCCAAACTCGACACCTATGACCGATCTTAAACTCCAAAGACCGATATTAAAGATGCTGCATTCCTTCTCCTAAGCGAGCTTATAATTCTGACCCTCAAGAAATAACCACCCCACGCCTATTCCTCCCTAGTCTTCGGCTCCTTTACGAAAAGCAAGAACGCGATGGCTCCTATGAATAGGAAGATAGAGCCGACCTGGAAGGGGGTCTTCTTCGAAACCTCCTGGTAGAGGAACCCGCCCACGACGTTTCCCGTGCTCCAGAACAGGAACCTGATCACGCTGGCTACTGCATAGAACCGCCCCCTGTGCTCCCTGGGAGAGTAGTCTGTGTGGAGCGCCTGCCACGCAGGCCCGTCTATGCTCAAGAGCACGGCTATCGATAGCCTGACCAGTAGCACCGCCGTAAAGCCCTTCGAGTTTAGGAGGAACAGGATCGTGAGGGGGTATAGCAGAAGAGTCGGCCTGATGAAATTGAGCCGACCGTAGCGATCCGAGAGGGAGGCCGAGGGTATCCTTATGACGATGTTCGTCAAGGTCCAAACCATCACGGTCAGACCCCACTGGGCGGAGGAGAGGCCAGCCACCTCCTTGGCAAAGGTGACGAAGTAGGGGTCAATGAGGGACCAGCCGAGGGAGATGATGATGTCGATGACCAGGAAGACCCAGAGCCCCCTGGGGAGTGACCTGAAGGTGATCCTGAAGTCCTCCAGCATCTCCCCGATGACCCTTCTGAGCTCTACCCTCTCCATGTCCTCCGGTGCGAGGGTCTCCTCTAGGAACCTCCAGCGGATCAACGAGGCCATTATGCCCATGGAGAAGACGAATAAATAGGCCCACCTCAGCGCCACCACCGTGCCGTATATGTCCATAAATATCCCGATGACATACGGCGATACCACACCGAAGATGGGAGGTACCACGCTCCAGAGGGCGTAACCCATTGCCCTGTTCTCCGGCTTGGTGGAGTCGGCGATGAGTGAGGAGAAGGCTGGCTCCCTGATCCCTCCCCAGAGGGCTCCAAGTGCGGCCGAGAGGAAGAGGAGCTGGTAAGTCGGGGCGAAAACGTTTATCAGCTCGTTCACCGCGAGGAGGAAGCTCATCGAGAAGACTATCCTCTTCCTGCCGATCGAGTCGGCCAGGTACCCGCCGATAAACGTGGGGGCTATTCTGACGATGGCCCCCATCGCCGAGATGAGCCCTATGTCGACGTAGTTGCCACCGAGCCCCAGTACGTAAAGAGAGAAGAAGGGACCCGTCATCTGCCCGGCCAAGGTCCAGAGACCGGAGCTAAGCAGCATTACACCTAGGTTACCCTTGAGGAAACCCCATCTGCTCTTGGTTAACTGAGACATGGCCGCAAGATGAGCGATCTAAACTCCCCTTCGCAAATAAAAATGCAGCGTTTTCACCCGTCTATAAAAAAGGATCTTTGCAGGGAACTAACGTCAGGAATCGCGTTCCCAACGTTGGTTACGGAAATGAGTGGGCGATCTCCTCGGCGCCTACATGAGGTACTCCTTGAACCACCTGACCATGTGTTGCAGCCTCTCCTCCCTGTGCCTCGGCTTACCGCTCCTGCTCAGCTCGTGGTTCTCCCCGGGAAACCGGACCAGCTCCGTGGGGACGCCCTGGAGCTTCAGGGCTGTGAACCACTGCTCGCCCTGTTCCATGGGGCACCTGTAGTCCTCCTCGCTGTGGATGATGAGGCAGGGCGTCTTCACGTCACCGGCATACATGATGGGGCTGTGCCTGAGCTGCTCCACGATGTCCTCCCCCCAGAAGGTCTCCCTGCCAGAGATGCTCCTAGGCTGCATGTAGCCCATGTCGCTTACACCGAACTTGCTCACCCAGTTGCAGATGCTCCTGAAGGTAACAGCCGCCGAGAACCTGTCCGTCTGGCCGATCATCCAGTTCGTCATGTAACCCCCGTAGCTGCCACCGGTGACGCCCAATCTCGCCTTGTCTATGAACGGATACCGTTCCAGGGCCTCGTCTACGAAGGCCATGAGGTCCTCGTAGTCGCACTCGCCGTAGTGGCCCATCACCGCCTGGGCGTAGGCTTCTCCATAGCCGCCGCTACCCCGTGGGTTCGTGTAGATGACTGCGAACCCCTCTGAGGCTAGAACCTGGAACTCGTGGAAGATACCGTCACCGTAGACCCCTCTGGGTCCGCCGTGTACCTCAAGTACCGTCGGGTACTTCCCGCCCTCCTTGAAAGCCACGGGCTTCATGACCCAGCCGTCTACCTCCTCCCCAAGGGCGTTGACGAAGGTGAAGTGCTCCGGAACACTCAGATCCAAGCCCTTGAGCAGCCTGTCGTTGAATAAGGTGAGCCTCCTATCCCCGTCTCCGTCCCTGACCCAGAGCTCCGCCGGGCGCGTCGCGTCGAGGGCGTTGAAGGCCATGACCGAACCATCCGCCGACAAGCTGAAGCCGTCCACAACCATGCCGCCGACGACCACATCAACGGATCCTCCCCCAGCACCGACCCTGTAGACGTTGGCATGGGGAATACTGGCAGCCTTGAAGTAGATTTCCTCCCCGTCGGGGCCCCAGACAGCCCCCGGAGTCGGCGAGGCGACCCTGAGGTCGCTGCCGACGCCCATGTTGAGGGACCTGTCGAAATCCGATGTCAGGTTCCTCTTCTCACCGCCACCCGACGGCATCACCCAGAGGTCCATGTTGACGACCAGCTCTAAGGGTCTGTCGTGGCCGATGAAGGCGACTCTGTCGCCGTCAGGGGAGTAGGAGAGGTCGGATATCACGTGCTTGCCCTCAGTCAGCCTCCGGGGTTCCCCTCCCCTGGTGGGCACCTCGAAGATGTCCCTGACGCGGCTGATGTCGGCGTTCTCACCCATGTTGGATATGAAGGCTATACTCTTACCGTCTGGGGACCACCGAGACACCTCGACGTCGAACTCTCCCTTAGTAAGCTGTTTGGGCTTCCCGCCGACCCTCGCCGTGAAGATGTGGGTTCTCCTCCCTTGGAAGAAGCCAGCTGCGTTCAGCTTGTACTTGATCCTGGTGATGACCTTGACATCGGACTCGGGCTTCCCCTGGGTCCAGACCTTGCTGAGGAACAGGACGCTCTTCGAGTCTGGAGCCCAGACGGGCTTGGAGACCCCCTCGTCGGTCTTGGCGAATATTTCAGCCTCTCCCCCTGAGCGGGGGATGGACCAGAGCTGGGTCTTCCTATCCTCGGGATCCCGGCTCCTGGAGAGGAACAGGAGCCTCTTGCCGTCCGGGGACCACCGGGGATAGGTGTCGCTCCCGACGCCGTGGGTGAACTGCTTGGCCTTGCCTATTTTACAGTCAGCCACCCAGATGTGGCGCTCGTAGGAGTCGTCCTTGTGGTTGATGGTTGATAAGACGAAGGCGATCACCTCGCCGTCGGGGGAGATCTGTGGGTCCGAGACGAACTTGAACCGCCTAAGGTCGTCTATCTTGATCTTGCGCTTGGACATGTTATCATTAGAAATAGGGGGTGGGGAGTTAAGATTTGGGCTCCTTCAGGTAGTCGTCGAACCACCTTATGATATGCCTCAGCCTCTCCTCCCTGTGTTTCGGTTTCCCGCTGCGGCTAAGCTCGTGGTTCTCTTCCGGGAAGCGCACGAGCTCTGTGTCGACCCCCAGCTCCTTCAGTGCCACGAAGAACTCCTCGGCTTGACCCATGGGGCAGCGGAGGTCGTTCTCCGAGTGGATGAGGAGCGTCGGAGTCTTAATGTTGGAGGCGTACCGTATGGGCGACTGCCTGAGGAGCTTATCCTCGTCCTTCCAAGGGTATCCCATGTTGCCGGATGGGCCATGCCTGAAGCCCATGTCGCTGTAGCCATGGTGGCTGTGCCTGTTGCACGTGGACCTGCAGGCGACAGCCGCATTGAACCTGTCCGTCTGGGTGACGATCCAGTTGGTCATGTAGCCCCCGTAGCTCCCGCCGGTGATACCGAGCCTATCGGAGTCTATGAAGTCGAATCGCCCCAGGGCATCGTCAATGAAAGTCATCAGATCCCTGTAGTCAACGGTACCATACTGCCCCTGCAGCACGGCCCCGTACTCCTCTCCGTAGCCACCGCTACCCCTGGGATTGGTGTAGAGGACAACGTAGCCGCCCGCGGCCAGCAGCTGGAATTCGTGGAACACGGCGTTACCGTAGATCCCGAGGGGGCCACCGTGGACCTCCAAGACGGCTGGATAGCGCCTGCCCTGCTCGAAATCCGGGGGCTTCATAACCCAGGCGTCGACCTCGTCCCCAATCTCGTTCCTGAAGGTGAAAGCCTCCGGCGTGCTGAGGCTTAGGCCCCTGAGAAGCCTGTCGTTGAACCGGGTGACCCTCCTGTCCCCATCTTCGTCCCTGACGTAGAGCTCGGCCGGGTGCGTCGAGTCCATCGCGTTGTAGCCCATAACCTCGGCATCCCCTGACAGGCTGAACCCGTCAACGGAGACCCCCTCAGTCAGTCGCTCGACGGCGCAGGTCTCCCTGTAAACCCTATATACGCTGGATATGGGCACTGAACCCGTAAGGAAGTAGATGGCGGTGGAGTCCAGCGACCAGACCGCGCCCGGGTTGGGCGTCGAGACTCTCAGGTCGCTGCCTACGCCCCGTCCTATGCTCCTGTCGAAGGAGGCCGTCAGGTTCGACGGTTCACCACCCTCGGCCGGCGTCACCCAGATGTCGGTGTTCGTCGCCGTCATCGCGTGGAGGTCGTGTCCCAAGTAGGCGATCTCACCGCCGTCCGGCGACCAGGAGAGGTTGCTGATCAGGTGCCCCCCAGACGTGACCTTCTCCCAGTCTCCTCCCCTGGAAGGCATCCTGTAGATGTCCCTGATGTATGAGAGGTCCGCGTCCTCTGCTGGATTCGTGACGAAGGCGATCTGCTTCCCGTCGGGCGACCAGGCCGCGGCGTCGACGTCGAACTCGCCCTTCGTAAGCTGCTTTGGCTTCCGACCTGGGCTGACAGTGAACAGATGGATACGTTCACCGGGGAAGAGGCCTACGCCGTTCAGCCTGAAGTTGATCCGCTTGACGATCTTCACATCCGAGTCCGTCTTCTCCCCCTCCCAGACCCTGGCCAGGAAGAGCACCCTCTTGGAGTCCGGCGACCATACTGGCTTGGTAACGCCGGCGTCATCGAGCTCGGCGACGAGGCGCGCCTCTCCCCCTCCGGACGGTATAACCCAGAGCTGAGGGTTCTTCTTTTCCAGCTCTCTTTTGCTTGAGAGGAATAGGAGTTGGCGGCCGTCAGGAGACCACCTCGGATTGCTATCGCTGCCCTTTCCGTGGGTGAACTGCCCAGCCTTACCGGTCTCCCTGTCCCAGATCCAGATATGCTTCACGTAGCCGTCTTCCTCGTAGTCGACCTTTGTGCGGACAAAGGAAATACGCCTACTGTCAGGGGAGACCTGGGGGTCCGAGACGAAGATGAACCTGCGGAGGTCCTCAATCCTGATCTTACGCTTCGACATGATGTCTCACGATATGTTGGAGGAAACCCGATTTAACTCCATGGACTGAAGGTTAAAAGCTAGTCTAATGAAGTAAACCCCGAAAACACGTTTTCCAGACCGCCAATTTTAAGGCTTTTAAACCGATTTTACGAGTGATTTTTAATATTTCTTCTGCAACGTTTTTTCCATGTCTGCTGAGATCCCTTCTCCGAACGAGTTTTTCGGGCACAAGATGGGCGCGCACCAGAAAATTGCTCGATGGGACAGGATCGTCGAGTACTTCTGGGAGCTCGACAAGTCTCCCTGTGTGGAGGTCGTTGAGCTGGGCTCCTCCACTGAGGGCAACCCGTTCATCCTCGCTATGGTCTCGTCTCCGGAGAACCTCAAGAACGCTGAGAAGATTAGGGGTATGAGCTTCAGCATCGCCCACCCGAAGGGCCTGACCGAGAGGCGGGCTGATAGGATTATAAAGGAGGGTAAGACCGTGGTGGCGATGACCATGAGCATCCACGCCACCGAGATCGGCGGCGCCCAGATGGCACCGGAACTCTGCTACGAGGTCGCCACCAGCCCCGAGCACGAGGAGATACGCCAGAATACGGTGCTCCTCGTCTTCCCGAGCTTCAACCCCGACGGCCAGATCATGGTCACAGACTGGTACAACAAGTACCTGAACACTGAATACGAGGGAACGTCCACTCCCTTCCTCTACCACAAGTACACGGGCCACGACAACAACAGGGACGCCATCCACCTCACTCAGGTCGAGTCCCAGATGGTCTCCAAGGTGATGTACAAGGAGTGGTACCCCCAGGCCTACATTGACCACCACCATATGGGTGGCTACGGTGCAAGGTTCTACATCCCACCTTTCGCGAACCCCGTTGACGAGAGGGTAAACCCCCTCATCTGGACCGAGCAGCAGCTATACGGCAGCATGATGGCAACGATGCTTGAAGCGGACGGCAAGACTGGAATCGAGTCAGCCGCTACCTACCCCGGCGAGTTCATGCCCACCTTCAACTATATACCATGCTGGCACAACATCTGCGGCATGCTCACAGAGTCGGCATCGGCAAAACTGGCCACTCCGAGCTACGTCCACTACCACCAGCTAAAGCCCAGCCGTAGAGGTCGACCCGAGTACAGGACCCAGATGGGCTTCCCACACCCATGGCCAGGCGGATGGTGGAGTCTCCGGGACATCGTGGAGCAGCAGAAGATAGCCTCACTGGCCTGCCTCAAGGTGGCGTCGAGTCACAGGGAGATGATCCTGAGGAACATGTACATCAAGGCGAAGAGGAGCATCGAGGAGGGTAAGAAGGAGCCTCCCTATGCCTTCGTGGTTAAGCCCGAGCAGCACGACGAGCTCACCGCCACCAAGTTCATGAAGCTGCTCTCGGACATGGATGTCGCCATCAGTAGGAGTAAGCGGGAGTTCAAGGCTGAAGGAGTCACCTACCCAAGGGGCACCTTCGTCGTTTTCACCTCCCAGCCAGTTAGACCTTATATACTCTCCCTGCTGAGGAGGACTTTCTATCACGCGGGCCCCTTCAGCTTCAGAACTGATGGTACGCCCATCTCCCCGTACGATCTCTGCACCTACAACATAGCCGAGTTCATGGGCGTTGACCTTCACGAGGTGAGGGAGCCTTTCGACGGCGAGTTCGAGGAACTCCCCTCCGTCAGGTTCCCGAGGGGCTCCTACAGCGAGGAAGGCAACGGCTGGCTCATAGACTGCCG
>Ga0209636_10007813_pt1 | contig 10901 bp, 12 predicted proteins | sample DeeMarSWOR152_54_FD_187464 | JGI IMG/M metagenome (GOLD analysis project Ga0209636, IMG submission 187464) | Marine sediment microbial communities from White Oak River estuary, North Carolina - WOR-1-52-54 (SPAdes) (version 2) | ecosystem: Environmental > Aquatic > Marine > Intertidal zone >... | reverse complement strand
TTTTTCATTCCAAGCTCCTTCATGTGCCCGAGCTCAAAACCTCTCACCTCTCAGCACGGCGACGAGTTTCTTGCCTGCCATGATTGCCTGTCGAACCACACTCTCAAAGGTTCTGGAGCCAACGTGCGGGGGCAGAGTTACGTTTTCCAAACCTCCCTGACAAGAGGATCAGGGGGTCAGGGGGCTCATGTTCTAGGACATCTGTCGCATAATCCGGGAGATCAGTGTATGCATGTGAAGGAAAGACTTTATTGAGGAAATACCTGGGGTGCAACATGTACACCGTATAGGATTCCTCTTTGGTATCAACCCTCAGGGGCGCTCCTCTGTTTTCACCCTGAAGTGGGGGGGCTCCTTTTCAAAGATATGGATCTTATCCATATTCAAAACCAATTCGATCTCTTCGGAAGGCCTCGCTTGAGTCCGTGGATCAACACGGGCTACCAAGCCATGTTCCCCAGTGGTCACAACAAGCTGAACCTCAGGCCCCAGGGGTTCGACCACATCAACTACCGCATGAATAGAACTGCCTTGGATATTCTTTTCGGCAAAGAATTTCTCCTGGATGTCTTCAGGCCGCATACCGAGGATCAGCTCTTCATTGAGCTTACCCTGGAGGTACTTCTCCTTATGTGATGGTATCATGAGCTCAAAGCTTCCCGCATCAATAGAGAGCCCTGAATCCCGTGAAATGATCTTTGTCGGAATGAAATTCATGGCCGGGCTCCCGATGAACCCTGCCACGAACAGGTTCACCGGATACTCATAGAGCTCCATGGGGGCTCCCACCTGTTGGATCTCTCCATCCTTCATGATGACAATCTTCGTCCCCATAGTCATGGCTTCTACTTGATCGTGGGTCACATAGATGATGGTGGTCTTCAATTGTCGGTGGAGTTTTGAGAGTTCTGCCCGCATCTGAACCCGTAACTTCGCATCGAGGTTACTCAATGGTTCATCAAAAAGGAAAACTGATGGCTTTCTCACGATGGCCCGACCAACTGCAACCCTTTGACGCTGGCCTCCCGATAATTCCCTCGGCTTCCGATGTAGGAGATCCTCGATCCCCAAAATTTCCGCTGCTTCTCTCACCCTCTGATCGATCTCAGTCTTGGCGTATTTTCTGAGTTTCAACCCGAAGGCCATATTTTGATATACACTCATGTGCGGGTATAGGGCATAGTCCTGAAATACCATAGCTATGTTTCGATCCCTGGGCGGAAGGTCATTGACCATTTGGTCACCGATATGAATTTTCCCCGCAGTCACTTCCTCCAATCCCGCGATACACCTCAGCGTTGTTGACTTACCGCAACCTGATGGTCCAACCAATACTACAAACTCCTTATCATCAATCTCCAGGTCGAAATTCTTGACGGCCTCCACTCTTTCAAAGCTTTTTGAAAGGTTTTCTATAACTACCTTAGCCATGTCGTATCCCCTTCCATAGGCGTCAATAGTAAGCTATTAGAAAGGTAACTATCTGTCAAGAATTTTTCCCTCATGGTCTCAAAGAGGAAATGGGTAAATAACTGGATATATGAAAGGGGAAGTTCTGAGCACGAATAACGATTTTCCCATACCAATCCGCAGAGGAGCGGGATGGATATAGATTCACTGTTTGAGACCAGAGGGCAAGGGGGAAAAAGAAAATCCGTCTTCCGTTCTTCCCTCAAAAGGCGAATCAAAGATCCTTTCATGTTCTTCCCTTGCAAGATCCAATTAAACGGGAGTTGGTTGACATTGATGGTAGTCCAGGTTTATATGCCTTGAGGCCGATTACTTGTAAATCCCTTGGGAAGTAGGGTATTATCAAAAGCAAGATTCGCGGCAGAGCAAATAGGGACGGCTGAGGAAGAAAGCTTGAAGCTCCACAACAATGTTAAGCGAAGCAATGTGGGCCTCATCATGGGTGAGGGTTCGCTAACCTCATGCGTGCATGCACATTAAAGGGAGGTGATTATGGAGCGGATAGGGTTTATCGGCCTGGGCATTATGGGAAAACCCATGGCACGCAACCTCATCAAGGCCGGTTACCACCTGGTGTTGCATAACCGCAGCCGAGAGCCGATAAAGGAACTGGCCTCCGAAGGGGCCATGCCAACTTCATCCCCGAAAGAGGTTGCTGGGAACAGCGACGTGGTTATCACCATGCTTCCCGACTCCCCGGACGTTGAAGAGGTGGTCCTAGGACCGCAAGGAGTCATCGAAGGGGGCCTGCCAGGAATGCTCTTCATCGACATGTCAACTATCGCTCCGGCTACTACCCGCAAGGTATATGAGTCCCTCAAATCCAAAGGTATTGAGGCCCTGGACGCTCCGGTTTCGGGCGGGGAGGTGGGAGCGAGGGAAGGCACCCTCTCCATCATGGTGGGTGGGAACGAAAATGCGTTTCAAAGGGCCTTACCTCTCTTCCAGATAATAGGTAAGAACATCGTTCACATCGGGAAACCGGGTGCTGGACAGGTCACAAAGGCCTGTAACCAAATGGTGGTGGCCCTGACCATACAGGCTGTGTCGGAAGCATTGACCTTGGCCAAGAAGGCCGGAGTGGACCCCGCAAAGGTGCGTGAAGCATTATTGGGAGGGTTTGCCCAGAGCCGCATCTTAGATCTGCATGGTAAACGCATCCTCGATCGTAACTTCCAGCCCGGCTTCAAGCTCAAGCTCCACCGCAAGGATCTTGGTATTGCCCTGCAGACTGGGCGAGAGCTTTCTGTGCCACTCTTCGCCACCGCCCAGGCTGCTGAACTAATGGACGGGCTATTGGCCCGGGGCAAGGGAGATCTTGACCACTCAGCGCTGGCCCTTTTCCTCGAGTAGCTTCCATAGATCACAATTATCAGGTAATACCTAACTCATTGCAGGCCTCATCCGAAGGACTAAGGGCTCTCTTACGGGAAAGGAGAAATGATGGTGGAACTCTCGGGAAAGAGTGTAATTATTCTTACCAAGGAGCATTACAGCGAGCACGAACTTTGGTATTCTTACTGTAGGCTTCAAGAAGCTGGGACAGATGTTATGCTCATAGGCTCGGGAAGTTCCACAACTTCTAAGAGTAAGGGGGGATTGCCGGTAACTGTCGATACCCGCGCTGACCAAATTTCGGCAGCCGATTACGACGGCATCGTGATACCAGGTGGCAATGCGCCTGATACATGCGGGTGCACACTATGTTAATCAAGAGGTCGTAGTCGATGGGAACCTGATCACAAGCCGGAAGCCTGACGATCTGCCCGCTTTTATGGGGGCCGTTATTACAGGTCTTCAAGGCAACTCCCGATAACCACCATTTGGACAGTTCTCATCGAGTTCCACAATGGTGTAGAAATGCCTTTTGTCAGTTACAACGCATAGCCCTTTTCCACAAACCCCTCATCACGTGGAGAACGCCATCGGCTCGAGCGATTATGAGTTTAGATTGGGAAGGAAAAAAATATGGAAAAGAAAGTAACGGGAATCCAAACCTTTTTCTCACCCAACAGGATTCTATTCGGTATCGATGCGATAGAGAGTGTGGCGGCAGAGGTTAAGCAACTTGGCGGAAGGAAGGTCCTCATAGTAACGGATCCCGGGGTGGTCGAAGCGGGCCTCGTCAAGGCAATCACGGCCCTTTTAGATTCCGATGGCATCGCCTTTTTCGTTTACGACCAGGTGGAACCTGAACCACCAGCCCGTATCGTGGAGCAATGTACCCGATACCTCAAGGACGGGAATGGCGATCTGATCATCGGAATAGGTGGGGGAAGTTCCCTGGATGTGGCAAAAGGGACCTCCATCATGGCCACCAATGAGGGAAGCCTATTGAGTTTTTGCGGGGTAGATCTCGTCCCGAAAAGAGGCCTTCCCAAAATCCTCATCCCCACCACTGCCGGGAGCGGCAGCGAAGTGACCCGGGTCTTTGCCATCACCGATGAGGCCTCCAACCTCAAGAAGGCGGGTAGCAGTATCTACGCCCTTTCGGATGTTGCCATCGTTGACCCCATGATGACCCTCTCCATGCCTCCCAATATTACAGCAAATACGGGCATCGACGCCCTGGTCCATGCTATTGAAGCCTATGTTTCGGCCAGGGCAACACCGTTTTCCGACATCCTTGCCTTCGAAGCCATAACATTGATCTCGGAAAATATAACACAGGCCTTTGCAAAGGGGGAAAATATAGAGGCCAGGTATCATATGTCACTCGCCGCTACCATATCGGGCCTTGCCTTTAGCAGCGGAGGGTTGGGGGCAGTGCACGCCCTGTGCAACTCCCTTGGAATCGAATATCACCTCCCCCATGGAAGGACAACAGCCATGATGCTTCCCCATGTCATGGCTTTTAATCTCATCGGAAATCCCACTAAGTTCGCCCAGATCGCCGGTGCCATGGGCGAGGATGTGGAGGGGTTATCCGATATGGAGGCCGCTCCTTTGGTCCTTGAGGCGGTTACGGAGTTGCTCAACCAGCTCAAAATCCCCATCCGTTTGAGGGATTACGGCATTCCTCAAAAGGATATACCCAGATTGGTCGATGGGGCAATGAACTTTTCTCACCTTTTTGTGCCCAATCCCAGGAATGCAACCCGAGAAGACGTGGAGGAAATCTATCGGATGGCTTGGTAATCCCGTGGAAGAGGAATGAATGTCAAGGGAGAGTGAACGACTCGACCATATGAGGTCGGACAGTGATCTACCGAATCCGAAAAACGTAAGTACTGCAAAATGGAGGCTATGAGGCGGCTGTTACCCTCGTTTTCAGCTCTACCCATTTCTGAGTGATACGGGAAGAGTAGAGGTAGCCATTATAAGGCAGGGTGCTCAGCACAATATCGAAAATCGGATCTCCTTTAGAAGGAGATTGGTCGCTGGTGGCGCTTACGGGCTTTTCCCCCTTGACTTATCTTGTTTGAAATGGTACTTGATTCTCTGTCCGCATCGCATTGACCATTTTTTCATGACATCAAAATCGATCATCGTTAGGAGCTTCGCACATGAGAGCGTAGCATTTGTGAATACGAGCTTAATAGCTGTAAGTCATGGAAAAGATAAAAATTACATGGAGGGAATGAAATGGGTAGTGAAGTGAAATATTATCCATTTTACATCGGCGGTGTAAAACAAGTTTACCCGAATGTACATCCAGGAACACCTAAGTATGCCTCAGCCGTGGTCGTGGACAATCTTGTCTTTCTATCCGGTATGACCGCTCAGGATACTGAGACGGGGGCATGTTTGACGGACACCATAGCAGATCAGATGGTGGTATGCCTGGATAAGGTAAAGGCTGCTCTGGAGGAAGTAGGCAGCTCTATGGAGAATATCGTAAAAACCCTCATCCTTCTCAAAGACGTGAAGGATTATCAGATAATGCGGAAGACGGAGTTAGAGTATTATCAGAAGCATGCTCCCCGCTTGGTGAATGAGCCCCCAGCGAGTACCTTTCTTCAACCCGCCTCTCTCGCAAGGCCTGAGTTTTTAGTAGAGATAGACGTCATTGCTGTCGTCTCAAGAAAGTGAGTGAAGTCAACTCGCCATCGGGTAGAGGGAAAGATACTTGGAGGGGATGCCATGGTTTTTAGGGGCGTGAATGAGTGTTTTTTGAAAGACTGAAAAACGGGGTACCATGATGTCAAAATCAATCGTCTCTATCATTAAGGGAACGAATGTGGAAAAAATGCTCAACGAGGCCCTTTCCCTCTTAGGCGGGCTTACATCTTTAATCAAGCCGAATTCCACCGTGGTCATCAAACCCAATGCAGGTCATCCCAGCCCACCCGAAACGAGTGTTAACACGAGCCCTGGGGTGGTGGCTGGCGTTATTAAAGTGCTCCGCCAAGCCAAACCGAAAGAGATCATCTTGGCTGAGGCATCGGCCATTGGATGTGACACGCTTGAATGTCTAAAGGTGAGTGGGATCAGGAAGGCTGCAGAGGAATCCGGGATAGATAGGGTCATCGATATCAAGAGGGAGAAAGATCTGATAAAGGTTCCCATCCGTGACGCCCGATCCGGTTTAACCAAGGTCCTCCTGCCCAGGTTTCTTATAGAGGCGGATCACATCATAAACGTACCTATCTTCAAATCCCATTGTAGTATGGTGTTCACCTGTGCACTCAAGAACATCAAGGGCGTTGTTCAGGATAGGATTCACTCCCAGATGCACCAGACCGTTCTCGCTGATGCTATGATGGATCTTTGGTCCGTCATCAAAGCAGACCTCTCAATTGCGGATCTCATTCGACCCGCAGAGGGTTTCGGGCCCCACAACACTTCACCAACAGATTTTGGGTGTGTAGTCGCCGGCAAGGATCCAGTGGCAGTAGATGCCACTGTTTGCCGGATGGTCGGTTTGGATCTTAAAGATGTAGACTACTTTGGACCTGCGGTGGAGCGGGGTCTTGGGAATATCGATGAAGACCTCATCGAAATCCGCGGAAACTCAGTAAGGGAAGTATACAAGAAGCTGTGGTTACCATACCTGGAAGGGCTTGATGCCTATCCGGAATACAATTTCTACATAGAAAATGCCTGTAGCAGTTGCCAGGGCTTGCTGGCATTGACCCTGGAGAAACTGAAGGCGTTGGGCCAGTATGAAAAGAATCAAGGCATTGATATCGTGGTTGGTCCAAAGAAAGAACTGCCCAAGGGTGTAAGAGCTGGGAATAATCTTATCCTCGTAGGTGACTGTCTCAAAAAGTATCGTAAGCACGGCCACTGGGCATCCGGGTGCCCTCCCCTAGAACCCTTACCTCTCTGGGCGATAACGGATCGAGAGGATCAAACAGAACTTACCGTAGAGGGGAGAAAAAGATTGGAAGAAGAGGGGGAGGTTTTTGATAAATACGCCAAGAAAAAATATGGGCGGTAGCGGATCGAATGAAGTCCTTTCGACCGCAACCTGAGCAGCTTACACCCCTATTAATGAAAGAAGGAGGTACTGACAATGGGAAAAGTAAAACTGGTTGATTTAAGTCACCCTTTTGGTGACAAGTGTCCACTGTGGCCCTATTTTGCCGATGTCAAGATTGAGCGCATGCATTACCATGCCAAATCTGGGGTGCTCTCACAGGTGATTACTACCACGATGCACTGCACAACCCACGCCGATTCGCCGGCACATGTGTTTGAGGGAGGAATGTATACCGATGAGATTCCCTTGGAGAAGTACTATGGAACCGGCGTAGTCGTGGACATCCCCAAGAAGAAATGGGGAGTGATTACCCCGGATGACTTGGAGAAGGCTAGGCCCAAGATTGAAAAGGGCGATATTGTCATTATTCATACGGGTTGGTACAAGAAATATTCGGATAGCGTCGACTATTTTTGCTATTCGCCCGGGCTGTATAAAGAGGCGGGCGAGTGGTTCGTTGAAAAGGGTGTGAAGTGTGTTGGGGTCGACCAGCAAGCTTTGGATCACCCACTCGCGACGGCTATTGCTCCTCATGGACCGGGCCCGTTGCGGCCAGACATATGTGAGGAATATAAGAGAGAAACCGGACGCGATGTGCTAGAGGATTTTCCCGAGTGGGAGCCTTGTCATAACCTTATATTGCGCAATGGAATCATGGGGTATGAGAATGTCGGTGGAGACCTCGATCAGGTCGTCGGGATGAGGGTGACCCTTGCAGGGTTTCCTATCCGATGGACGAAAGGCGATGGATCTATTGTTCGGCTCGTTGCAATTGTGGACACTGGAGATCAATAGACCGCCATAAACCTCCATCAGAACATAGCCAGGTAGAACGAAACCCTCATAGCGGGCATTAAGGTTGCTGAAGGTCAATAGAGCACAGGAAGGTAATTGAAATAGGGAAGCTAGAGAAGCTGACTAGTGGGATATGGGGTGGAACGGTCTTCGTTTATGTGCAGGATGGTCGGATAATCCGCATCACCCTAATGGAGTTCAATGCCAGCGACGCGGCGTCCTGGGTCATCGAGGCCAGGGGCAGGAGGTTTTCCCCTCCGCGGAAGAGCACCATCTCCCTATTTTCGCTTGCCCGGCGGTCGATAATCTATTCGCCTAAGAGATTATAAGAATCAAACGGAGGTATGGACCGGCCGCTATTATAAGCACCGCAGGGTTTCACCATCTTTGGGGAAATATTGGTTACCCTCATAGCACCTACTTTCGATTCGTGAACCTTGTTGGCTTTATCTACACCGATTTTAATCCGGATTAGCTGAGAGGGGTGGCATGGGGGATATGCACAATAGGAGGTTTAGCTGGAGGCTTGGCATTCCCGAGCAGTACGATCTGCTGGAGGATGCGCTCAAGAATACGGAGATGATAGTATTCTGTTCGGATGACCCGGAAGCTACAAGCGGGATTTACGCTGCATTCGAGAGTACCTGTCGACGGTTCTGGCTGAAGGAATTAGGGGTCAAGATGGCATTCATCCTGCTCTAAAATGAAAGCCGCGAGGGAGTCATGGCAGGGATCCTTAGGGGGAGGAAGGAAAGCCATTGGCCTATGAACATAATAGTTTCATCCATTTTTTTGGTATGGTTAATTTTTAACCGGCTGGTGCTCAAACCCCCTTTCGCCCTCTGAAAAGAATTTCTGAGTATTCTAAAGTTTGGTTTGCTGCAAACCCAAAATTCGCCCTTTGGGCTCAAACATTGGGTTTGCGGCCGTTTCATTTCACTAAGAATGGTTAACAGAAATTCTTTCATGTTCGCTCCAGGGGATTTGGGCAATAACCCCTTAAACGACAACTTTACCATAAAGAAAGGAGAGAAAGATGAAAAAGGTTCAATTAAAAGATGTGAAACCCTACGAGGCTCCCAAGCATTTCAAAATGATGGCGCTGAGGCTTCACGGCAAAGAAGAGACTGGGGCCCAGAGGTTCTGGATGGGCCTTTCCCACTTTCTACCACAGGGTGGAGCTGAGTATGATGAATCACCGTTGGAAAAGATCTATTTTGTTCTGGAGGGAGAGGTCACTATCAAAACCAAAAAGGAAGAGATTGTCCTCGGACCCTGGGATTCCATTTATATCGGCGCCAATGAAGGGCGGGAAATCATCAACAATACCAACAAGCCAGCGAGCATGTTGGTGGTGATAAACTATCCTGATTGACCTTTTTTTGATGAAGTTCCCAAAGATAGGTATCAAGGGAGTGCACCCTAAGCACTGAATGGACAGCGTGCTAAAGGTGAGCGAGGCAAAAGCAGGTGAATGATCCATGGCTTCATTTCACCCTTTCGATTTGGGAGTTTAGTCCGGGAATGGTTTTCTCAAACGGGAGGAAGACGATATGCGCTTATTGCTTTATGAAATCTCTCCGCCGTGAGAGACAAAAATCCGGAAGAGATCTGAGGTTCGGTGATATACCCCTACTTCTTAATATACCCATACTTCTTATAGGAAAGGAGGCATTGAAATGTCTAAAGTAATCATTACAGCAGCTCTAACCGGGGCAATTCATACCCCATCTATGTCACCCTATCTTCCATTCACCACGGAACATATCATCGATGAGGGGGTGAGATGTCACGAGGCGGGAGCTGCCGTTGTACACGTGCATGCCAGGAACCCGGAAGACGGTTCACCCTCCTCTAGTGGTGAAATCTTTAAGGAGATCTTGAGCGGCATCAAGGCAAAGTCAAATGTTGTAATAACTCCTACTACCGGGGGAAGCCCGACCATGACTCCACAGGAAAGGCTTGCCGTAGTGAGCGCATTAAAGCCTGAAATGGCCACCTTTAATGCCGGATCACTCAATTTCGCCCTATATCCGGTAGTGAAAAAAATTGAGGAATTCAAGTATCCATGGGAAAAAGCATACCTTGAAGGCACTGAGAACTTTATCTTCTCAAACCACTTCCAGTCTCTCCATATCTATTCAAAAACAATGAACGAGGTAGGGACCAAACCGGAACTTGAGATCTATGATGTGGGCCAAATAAATAACTGTGCCCAGCTTGTAAGGGAGGGATATCTGAAAAAGCCTATCTATCTGCAGTTTGTTATGGGGATCTTGGGGGGTATTCCCGCGACCACGGATAACCTGATATATATGATTAATGAGGCGAAAAAGTTATTGGGGGATTTTAAATGGTCTGTCTGTGCTGCCGGCAAAGCTCAGTTTCCGATGGGCGTGGTCAATGTACTTGAGGGCGGGTTCTGGAGAGTAGGCTTAGAGGATAATCTCTATCTCGAAAAAGATGTATTGGCCAAAAGCAGTGCTGAACAGGTTGAAAAGGCCATTCGTATTATCCGTGAATTAGGATTTGAGCCAGCTACATCAGATGAAGCCAGAGAGATCCTCGGGCTTAAAGGGATAGATAACGTTAATTACTAAAAAGGCAGCATCTTGAGTCTGTTTTAGGGCATAAGGAATCAGGGGTAATGAAAAATTCTCATGTTTATCTGGCTTCGGAAACGTAGTTTTGTGGCCAGACGAAAAAAAAGGAGGAAAAAATGCGTGTCAAAAAGGGAATCAAAGAACTCAAGATACTCTTCGATCTCACGGGAAAAGTGGCTGTAGTCACCGGTGGTTCGGGCGGGGCTGGAAAGGCAATCTCTATTGGACTGGCCCTTTATGGGGCGGATGTGGTGGTCACGAGCCGAACGCTATCCACTTTGGAGGAGACAGCGGCTGAGGTGGAGAAGGTAGGTAAGAAGGCCCTTCCCATCTCCTGCGATGTAACGAACCCCAAAAGTGTTAATGAGATGATGGGCCGTGCCATGGAGGAATTTGGGAAAGTCGATATCCTGTTGACTGCCGCCGGAATCGCCTTACGCCATCCTGCAGAGGAGATGCCTATCGAAGAGTGGCAAAAAGTGATGGATGCTAATGTAAAGGGCACCTACTTGTGCTGTCAGGCGGCGGCAAAGGAGATGATTAAACGTGGAGAAGGCGGAAATATTGTTACTGTCGGATCCATACGGGGGCTTCACGGACACCCCGCC
>Ga0209636_10007812_pt1 | contig 10901 bp, 6 predicted proteins | sample DeeMarSWOR152_54_FD_187464 | JGI IMG/M metagenome (GOLD analysis project Ga0209636, IMG submission 187464) | Marine sediment microbial communities from White Oak River estuary, North Carolina - WOR-1-52-54 (SPAdes) (version 2) | ecosystem: Environmental > Aquatic > Marine > Intertidal zone >... | reverse complement strand
CGCTAGCATCAGTGCTATCGCCTTTCCAATACCTATCTGGCTCGCAGTACCGGTTATAAGTGCTATCTTCCCTTTGAGATTTAGATCCATTACTTCCTCCTTTTATTCTTTGGATATGTATTTTTTGGATAACTTGCTCTACGATGAGGATCGTAAATTAGCAGGCGCCTGTGTTTAACATATGCAGCCTGTTGCACAAACCAGTGCATAATATTCGTTATCGATCGATGAGCATTTCCGCTGGGTTACACGTGACCCACTGCCGAATTTTGCTGTATTTTAGCTTTACAATCCTGCTACCTATACTATATAAAGCTCTTCTAGCTTTTCAGGTAGGGGGACTCCATTGGCATCCCAGCCCATAGCAGTATAGTAATAGCTCTTAGCTTGCTCCATTTTCTCGCGGTCGGGAACTTCCTGCGTCGCCAGAACACCATCAGTCTTCTGATTGACGAAACGTTCTGGTAATGTATCATCCGCAGCGGTAAATCCCTCACGTATATTGAATAGCCTCATCACGGTCAGGATTCTCTCGCTAACCTTGAGTAGCTCCACCCAGCCGGTATTCCAGCCAGTAACTGCTCTCATCAGGTCAATAATTGTGTCGTAATCCGGAATAGCAAATGAGCACATAACCATGATATCCCGTAACATTAGCAGACAATGTGTTAGTTTGAACAGACTTAGTCTCTTTAGGCTGGTATCATCCGGCACGGGTTCAATCATTCCAAACTGATCTAATCCCCTTATTCCCCCGATCCAGCCGCTTGAACAATGGTCGGCACCATGAGAATTTACCATGTACCCGATTCCCATGTTCAGTTCTGTTCTCGGGTCTGGCATTGCAGATTCCAGACCTTTAACATTCATTGCAAACTTCTCCGAATCCTGCCCAATCTTCTTAGCTATCCGGGCGGTCCCTTCGGCAAGCAAATTACCAAACCCCTGGCGTCTGGCAATTAACTCGATGACTTCAAGCATGGCTTCGGCATCACCGAATCTGAGCTCAATACCATCCGTATCCTTTGTTGTTAGCAGCCCTTTTTCAAAACACTCCATGGCAAAGGCAATAACAACGCCCGTTGAAATTACATCAAGTGAATAGGCATTGCACCGTTCGTTACCTTTGCAGATGGCTTTAAGGTTGCTGACACCACAATTAGAACCCAATGCCCCCAGGGCTTCATACTCCGGTCCTCCATAGACAGCATCCACACTATACGGTTCTTCAAACTGGACCACTTTTTTGCAGCGTACCGGACAGGCAAAACAGCCCTCCATACCGATCCTGACAGTCTCTTTTATAACACCGCCATGTATCTGGTTTACTTCAGGGAATAAGCCGTCACGGTGGTTGCGTACCGGTAGAGCACCAAACTGCTCCATCATCATCATTTCCGGTCCACCTGTTCCCATTTCTGACATGCGGGATGGATTGGCTAACATCTGCTGTCTTATTTCCTTCACACGCCCACTATTATTTACTTTAGGCAATCTGTGCCCTCTGACGGCGATTGCCTTGAGATTCTTTGAGCCCATAACTGCTCCCAGTCCTCCTCTGCCGGCGGCATCATGAAGACCGGTCATAATGCAGGCATAGCGGACCAAATTCTCACCAGCCGGTCCGATCAAGATTGATTGTATCTTCTCATCGCCCAGTTCGGTCCTTATGGCTTCTTGCGTCTCCTTGGTTTCCTTCCCCCATAGGTGACTGGCGTCCTTAATATTTGCTTTCCCATCTTGTATCCACAGATACACTGGTTTCTCAGCCTTCCCTTCAATAATAATAGCATCATAGCCAGCCCGCTTTAACTCGGCCATCCAGTATCCACCGGACTCTGATTTGGCAATACCGCCGGTTAGCGGGGACTTGGCACCAACGCAATAACGAGCGGCACCCGGCAACAACAGCCCGGTTACTGGTCCCAGAGCAAAGATTAGTTTATTATCGGGACTTAGAGCATCTACCCCCTGCTTTAGCTCCTTCCACAGGAAGTAGGCAACGAACCCGGCACCACCGATATAGCGTCTGCAGATTTCGTAGCTAAGTGGCTCATCAGTGACACTTTTTTTAGAGAGGTTTACCCTGAGAATTTTACCATTATAACCGCCCATAGGAGGTGGCGGTGGGGGTTCAGTTCCTGGACCACCGGGTCTAACCATTTACATTTTCCTCCTTTTACTTTCTGGGAATTTGTCTGAGTGATACCTACATTTAGTGCGGTGAACTCCGTTTTTTCCTTCTTTCAGGCTCGACCAATCAAATATGCGGACACACTCCTAGGTTATTTCAGCTTTTGTCATATACCTTAAGCACAAAGACTTGTTCAATAGTATTGACTCAGTATGAGATGTGGGGCTTCATTGGAAAGCTGGTTGCTGTATTGCCCACATTAGAGGTAATCTACAACACTGCTTCCTCATTGTCAAGTGAATAAAACCAGTCGATTCACTTGCTTGACAGAGCCACGAATTTGGTGATAAAATACGCCAACTTTTAACTTCACGGAACGACTGCTACGTTCAAGGTTGATTAGCTAAGAGACGCGATGCTTAGAAGTCAGTACATGTATTTAGAATAGGAATTCTGACTTGACGATCTATGTTATTAGAAGATTACTGCTGATCATACCCACTCTGTTCATGGTAACTATTCTTGTCTTTCTATTAAGCCATTTCATTCCGGGTGATGCCATTGATATACTGGCAGCTGAACTGGAGCAGGTGACTGGTGAACAAGTTGACCGTGAGATGGTTGCGCATCTTTTGGGACTGGATATGCCTATCCATGAGCAGTACGGACGGTGGGTAGGGAATATTATTTTGCATGGTGACTTTGGGACTTCCTTACGCAGCCAGTATTCCGTTGGTGGGGAGATAGCTGCAAGGGTGCCAGTGACGTTTGAACTTGGCATTCTAGCTATAATAATAGGAGCAATAATAGCTATACCCATAGGTATATTATCAGCAATACGGCAGGATACTCTGGCCGACTATGTTGGGCGTAGTTTTTCCATAGTCATGATCTCTGTTCCCGTCTTCTGGGTGGCGACGATTGTGATGATTTATCCCTCAATCTGGTGGGGCTGGTCACCACCTATGGAGCTTATTCCCTTCATTAAAGATCCGATGGGCAATCTGGGGATGTTCTTACTCCCAGCATTCATTATGGGATTGGGAATGACGGGGGGAACCATGAGAATGGTACGGACAACGATGCTGGAGGTGCTGAGGCAGGATTACATCAGGACAGCCTGGGCAAAGGGGCTCAAAGAGAGGGTAGTCATCTTCAGACATGGCTTAAAGAATGCAATGATGCCAGTTGTCACCATCATGGGGTACCAGTTGCCTTTGATACTTGGAGGCTCGGTTATCATCGAGCAGATATTTTGCCTCCCGGGTATGGGTCGTCTTATGCTGCAATCTCTCAATCAAAGGGACTATCCCGTTGTTTCGGCACTAAATTTAATCATGAGTGCCTTTGTAATGTTTGTTAATCTAGCTGTTGATATGACCTACGCTTTTTTGGACCCCAGGGTTCGTTATACATAATAGAGATAAGGGAGCGGTTGATAAAGTGGTTAGTGACGCTACAGATATAGTCGTTGAAACAGAAGGGATATCAAAGAGATCCCCCTTCCTAGTTGATATACTCAAGAGAATGGTGAGGGAAAAGCCACTGGGCACCGCGGGAATGGTTATAACCTTGGCATTGCTTGTGGTTGGCATCTTTGCCAACTTCATCGCCCCCTATGAGATGAACGAGATCCACTTGATAGATAGATTGCTTCCACCATCACCGCAGTATTTCCTGGGCACTGACCAACTGGGGCGAGATATACTGAGTAATCTTATCTATGGGGCTCGTATTTCTGTCATTATTGGTCTTAGTGTTGCCGGTATTTCTACAGCTGTCTCATCTGTCCTTGGCGCTCTTTCAGCAACACTTGGCGGCAAATACGACCTTGTATTCCAGAGGTTTGTTGATGCCTGGATGTGTATTCCGGGATTACTCCTTCTCCTCACGATGATGTCCATAGTGGGGAAGGGCATGGTACAGATAATACTGGTTATGGCCGTACAGGGGTCCATTGGCGGTTCAAGGGTACCAAGGAGTGCTGTTATCAGTATTAAAGAGAATACTTATGTGGAGGCGGCTCGGGTTACCGGCTGTTCCACTGCAAGATTGCTTTGGCGACATATCCTGCCCAATGTTATGCCTGTGCTTATTATTGGGTTTACGTTAGGTGTAGGCGGCGCGATTATGATGGAAGCCGGCTTGAGTTTCCTTGGCTTTGGCGTTCCTCCCGGGGTCCCTAGCTGGGGAAGTATGCTGAGTCTGGAAGGACGCACATACATGGAGGAGGTACCGATGTTGGCGGTATGGCCTGGACTTTGTTTGAGTGTTGTAGTCTACGGTGTCAACATGTTTGGGGATGCGCTGAGAGACTTGCTGGATCCGAGACTGAGGGGAGGTCTGGGACGCTACGGAGGGGGTAGGGCAGAAAAAGCCAGGCTCGCCGCAGCATCCAAAGAGCAGACAGGACAGTAAGACGAATTTCTAAATGATATATTGGTTATACCAATAAGAGGGTGCTCCTCCTGCAGGAGAACAGGGAGGGCACCCTATATTAGTCACTTCAAATTGCATAGGATATCATTCCCTCTCCATGTTATACCGATTGGGAATTGGCTATACGAAGACACACAAAATTCCAACCGCACCGTGCTGCTCTGCCATCATTTTTTGCAGCCCCGACTTTTCATTCTGGTGCCTATATCAAGAGAACTACTTGGTAAAGCTTGGCTCTGCCCTGAGTAGAAAAGTACTGCTCAGGACAGAGCCTATAGTTGAAGCTAATCAAAATGGGAAAAATCTTTATCTAAATAGCCTCAGCAACCAGGTAACCATCACGAATAGCATTCATTATGAAGTTAGGTTCCTCACCATCACCACCAATGAGTTTGATTTCGCCAGTTTTCCCTCTAAAGGCTTCTAAAAACTCAGTGTCTATCCTGTATAGAGCCGGCACTATGGTATCTGCCTCAATGGTCTGTCTCTCACCTTCTTTGGTAGTGATGATTAGCCCCTTCTTTGTTATCTCCTCATACTTGACCTCACCCATTATAGTCATCTTCTGTCTGGATGGAGACATCATTCGTGCCAGCACTTCACTTCGCTGTATATCAGCCGTGTCCACAATTGTTACCTTTCTGCCCTGGTTAATCAGGAAATCAGCCAGAGTTAATCCCTCGACAGTGACACCCATGATAACAACTTTCTTCCCAATCGGAAGCCAGTCTTTCGTCAGTCGCCTTATGCCCTCTGGCCCTAGAGGTCTCAGATAGGGCTTGAACTTGCGGTACAACTCGTCGGCACTGATAACATTGCGTCTCTTGATTCCGGGTATCTCCGGTATAACAGGGATACGTCCGGGGGCCAGTATAACTGCATCTGGCTTAATCTCGTCGATTAGTGCGGGCGTAAACTTCTTCCCCAGCTTAATGTTAACACCCAGTTTGGTAATCTGGTTCTTGAGGTAGTCAGCCACGACTGTGGCATCGTTCTCCATGTCAAGCCCTTTTATCGCAGCGACCCAGGGCAACAGTCCCCCCAGTTCACGTTCTTTCTCGTAGAGTATTACTTCATGTCCTCTGATTGCTGCTACTCTTGCCGCTTCCATTCCTCCTGGTCCGCCGCCAACTACCACCACTTTCTTCTTGGTCGTCGCTGGCCGGATCTCATATTCCTGTTTGGTTCCCAGAGCAGCATTTATACGGCATCGTATAGGCTCAAACTCGGGGTCGCGCATCATTATCCAGCCAAAGCTCATGGTGCATACGCCGCAGGCTGGGCACGGGACGATATCATCCAGTCTGCCTGACGCAATCTTGTTAGGAATCTCCGGGTCAGCCATTAAGCTTCTGCACATGCCAATGAAGTCTGCCTTACCCTCTCGCAGTGTCCTCTCACCGAGCACAGGGTTTATCCTCCCTACCGTATAAACCGGTATCGAGACTACCTCTTTAACTGCTGCAGCCAGGGGCACCAGAGCTCCCGCTCCTTTATGGCTCCAATCAAAGCCTTCTGGTAATGGTCTCATGCCGGAATAATAAGCCCGCTCGGCCATATTTATGGACCCCCAACCGCGGTAGCCAAAGGCTCTGGCAAAAATGATATCGGCTCCGGCCTGTTCCATTAGTCGGGCAAATCCCAGACCCTCCTCCAGAGTTATACCCTCATCGGCCCCAACTTCAACGGCATTGATAAGCGCACTGACCGGGAAGTCTTGTCCCAGGCGCTTTTTAATCTCGCGTATGATTTCAACCACAAACCGGGCTCTGTTTTCCAGGCTTCCTGTGCCATATTTGTCCTTACGCTTGTTCCAGGCGCGAGATAAAAAGCTATTATCAAGGTGCATTCTAGCCGCATTAACCTCCACTCCATCAAAACCAGCCTTCTCAGCCCGCACTGCTGCACTGGCGAACTTGTCTATCAGCTCTTCAATCTCGGCAATAGTCAGCTCTCTGGGTACCATAGGCGCATCCAAGTCTTTCGCTTCGCTTTCGGTCAGGGCTGAAGAGGATACCGTCTGAAGACCTGGCCTGAGTCGTGCTTGAGGCCCGGCGTGGAAAAGCTGCAGAAATGTCGGGGTGTCATGTTTGTGCATAACCTCAACCAGTTTAGCCCAGGCCGGGATGTATTTATCATCTTCAAGGCTCCTGCGGGTCATGGGCAGAGTTATACCTAAAGGATAGTCAACAGCACAATCACCAGCCATAATGAGACCCACACCGCCCTTGGCCAGTGCCTCGCAGAAAGCCTGGTTGTACTCGGTTACATCCTCGGCACCCCCGCAGGTCTTGATTATACGATTCCTTATCTTCAACTTCCCAATGTAACCTGGTTCCAGTAGCTTCTCAAACCTTGTCTTGCTTGTCATCGGTATATCTCCTTATTTGTCAGTTAATTTAGCGAAATAACAGCGTTGGTTCTCCAGCTATATCCCAGCACATGCCCCATCCTGCTTTGTACAAAGGGAACTCCGGGATATCCGATAAGACCATTATGTGAATATAGTGGCCTGCCTGACACTATAGGTAGCAGCCCCTGAAAACGCTAACAGCTACCCTGCATAGCGATTCATCCCCTCAGATTACTGAGGGGATGAATCGTAATATTTTGACAAATCATATTTTACCCGGCTATAATACGCCCCTGCTCATGGGATCGGGCGCATTTCAGACGACCCCACATTTATGGCGAACCACCGGGTGCGCTACTCTAGTGTCCCAAGCTCTTCTTCATATCCTGGTCTATCCAGAGCCGTGCCACATTCGTGAAGTCCTTAGCCAGGACAATGTCCTTAATCCATGGTTGATAAAATGCAGTGCTGTATGTTGGCTGGACAGTTATTGCCCAGAACCGTGAGATTGAATACATGTCACACTCTCGACACAACCTCATTTGCTCATCTTCATCCATGGCAGCAACCGCATTCGCAACCAGCTCCTCATAGTGAGGGTCGTTTATCTGGTGAATTTCGTACCAACCATGACTAGTGGTATAGGTGAGGATAGATGTGGTAGGTGCACTGGGCAAGCGGAAGGCGATCACCCCAGATGTCAAATCTGCGTTTCCGGCAAATGCATAAGCCCTCGCAGCCGCAGCGTCCATCGCCTGAATCTCCATATCAACGTTAATGTCGCTAAAGTACGCTTTCATTATTTGCAGGAGGTCCATGTCAGCATAAGAAGGTGCTATTACAGTGCAACTGAAGCCATTGGGATACCCGGCTTCTACAAGAAGCTGTTTTGCCCCTTCAGGGTTATAGGCAAACCCATCTTTGACATCTTGTGGCCAATCCTCGTAGGGTGCTGAGAACCCCGGGTATGATATCACCCCCGCACAAGGCTTGCCATCCGGAATTCCACCGTAGTGGGTCTTGGCTATTGTTTCCAGGTCCAGCGACATCTGCATGGCTTTTCGCACCTTTATATTGTCGAAAGGTGGCGAGGTAACCTTAATTGCTATACCACCAGGCATCCCCATAGTGGTGGTGTACGCGGCGAGTTCAGGGTTCGTTTCGCTTACAGTTAGTCCCCGATCCGCAGCAACACCCGTTAGCCTGTCTACCTTACCTGTGCGTAATGCCGAAATAGCGGTCGTCAGGTCTGGTATAATCAACACCTTTACGTGGTCTACATAGGGAAGCTGGTTCTCCAGCGCCGGGTAACGCTCATCAGTACCCCAGTAGCTGGGATTTCTATCGTAGGTCATAGAAGCGCCGGGGATATAATCTTGAATGACAAATGGCCCGGTGCCTATGGAGCGTGTCCAGAAGTTAAGGTCTCCATATTGTTCTACTGCATCCTTTGGCGTAACATAAGCGTCACTTACCTGTAAGAACTGCGTTAAGTACCCTATCGATGCGTTAGCCGTCTTAACAACAACTGTGTATTTGTCGGTAACAGTTATGGACTCTACCGGCCCATAGCCCGGGATAGAAGCATAAGGGCTTGGCGTGGTATAGCCGCTACCTACCCCCAATAGCCGGTCCCAGCTAAATTTTACATCTTCAGCGGTCATTTCCCGACCATTTGTTGGTGGTTTATCATGGAAGTGAACACCCTGCCGAACGTGGAAAGTAAGAGTTTGTAAGTCCTCTGTTTCCCAGCTTTCAACCAGAAGGCTCATGGCATATGAAGCAGGATAATATATTTGCCTAAAGTCCCATGTATCCATGGGTACGTTCACCCAGTCTCCCGTGGCTATATTCTCGTAGGTCAAGGTAGCATGCATGCCCCAACCGTCAGTACCCATACCGAACCACCCCTCCCAGATATTAGGGTCGCTACCAACTCGATGGATAAACGTGCCACCGTATTGTGGTCCCTCTGGACTCACCTCTTCCTCTTCTCCTACTCCTTCTTCTTCACTTACCTCTACTTCACCTACTTCGACTTCTTCCTCACCAACCTCCACTTCAGCTTCTTCCTCTGCCGGACCGCATGATGCCATCACCAAGGACAGCACCATCAGACAACTCACTGCTACCCATACTAACTTCCTTTTCATTTCTCCTCCCACTTTCTAGTTTAATAATTGGTATTACTGAGACTTGTAAATTTATATTTCACACTTGCAATGAGCATCACCTCTCCTCTAGCCTTACTACTCATGCCCGCTACCCCAAAGGTTCCGGTAGCGGGAAGAGTATGACTGATATATCAAGCAGTGCCAGTTTTTTACCTGTGTCATTCGCTATCATTACTTTTTTTTGGATAAATAGCAGCTGTTTTCGGAAAAGTTTGATTCAGGGCTTTGATAGTCTGAAGACAGCTTCAATCTTATCAAGCACTGGTATCATTTAACTCGACTAAAGCTATAGACTAGAATTGGCATGAATGTACCATTTTTTGCACCATCTTGTCAAGTGAGTGAACTGGCTGTTGCCGATTGGTGATAGTTGACCAGCCTGGGGGACGTTATCCCGGGTAGAATACACCCGAACCATATTACGACCAAAAAGTTAGTTTTGCCGGCATATTGGGGTGGCCTGGTAAAGAAATACAAGAATATTATACCTGCACACGCTTTGTGTTAGTCATAGGTGCTGTGGCATGGAGCACCCTGAGCGATACCAGATTATCGTGAGAAGGTAGAACTGGGCCAGGAACTAACACGGTATGCCGTAACCTAAGGTTTCAGCTTATCGGTACGCGGTTGGTCACGGTTATGGTAAGTATTTAGCTATTTGGTATAGGTCCCGTAGGCTATCGGCCGCCCCATAAGTTCAAGCGGGTACTTAAAATTCATCTTAGCCAAAGCCACTATCTGCCGTCCGAGGTTATAGGTTGCCTTCATACATTCTTCCATATCTTTCACTTCGCCTTTAGGCCTGGCATAAGCGGCTATAAAGCCACCCGGGAGCATACGTCGTGAGATAAAATAGAAATACAGGTCTTTTAAGGCATCTATGATTCCGAGGCTGCCAGCGACAACGACTATGCCACCCACCTTGTTGGATAGGTTTCTCTCTGGATGGTTCAGCATAATTGTCCGGTCCATTACTGCCTTACAATAGGCTACCATGTTGTAGAAGTATATCGGCGTGCCGAAGATGATGCCATCTGCTTCTAACAGCTTAGGATAGAGCTCCTGCATATCGTCGTTGATATGACACTTACCTGCTTTACCACAACTGCTGCAGCCATCGCAGGGTGCTATGGATTTCCCGGCTACACTGAACAGTTCTACCTCAGCCCCATCCTGCTGTGCCCCCTGGAGCGCCTGATTTAATAAAATTTCGGTGTTTCCCTGTTTTCGGGGACTGCATGAAATAGCTAAAATTTTCAACTCTGTTTCCTTTCTTTCAAATAATCTGTGCTCTATAGTACTGGAACATGGGAACCCCTGTCAATCATCCCTCGCCTTCTGGTAGTGCCGATAGGATATTTCCCACCGACAGAAATCTGGACCCCCGTTTGGAGCTCCAGCGTTCAGGAATCAGGGTCTACTGAAAAAGTGATTTGTTTTTAATCCAATATAGCCAGAGGGGACTTTTTCCGAAAAAGGTAAAAAGTCCCCTGTTGTCAAATACAGAGTCAAAATGACTACTTTTTCAACAAACCTATTAACTCGGCCTTGCTCTCATTCTACCCGGACCACCGCCAACAGCGATGGCATCTTGCGTTGTATATGATGATAGTTCCGAGGCAAAGAACAGGGCTGCATTGGCGATGTCTTCTGGAGTACCAATTCTTCCCATGGCTTGACCTTGTGCCATCATGTCGTAAAAAGCGTCTACATCCTCTACATCACCGGCAAAAACAGCCGACATGCCAGTACGAATCATCCCCGGATTAATTGTATTTACCCGGACATTATATGACACCAG
>Ga0209636_10007811_pt1 | contig 10903 bp, 8 predicted proteins | sample DeeMarSWOR152_54_FD_187464 | JGI IMG/M metagenome (GOLD analysis project Ga0209636, IMG submission 187464) | Marine sediment microbial communities from White Oak River estuary, North Carolina - WOR-1-52-54 (SPAdes) (version 2) | ecosystem: Environmental > Aquatic > Marine > Intertidal zone >... | reverse complement strand
CTAAAGGGATAAAGGGTGATCTTGACATACCTGTTAGATATCGTCTCGCTACTAAGGGCATGGTCAGGAGAAATAATCGTCGTTGGGTCGCCGCTCTGGAGCACCTTCGTAAGGGGACATTTCCACAGGGGGGAGCTACAGGGATTGTTCCTGCCCTCAAAGACTTCGTAGCATCGCTTGCCAATGAGCGGTTTGCCTTCTGGCAAGCTCTGCCTCATAGCTAAATTGGCAAAGTTGACACGGTATTCCCTATCGATAACAAAGAGCTTATCTTCTATGCCGTCCATCACATCCCGCAAGTTCATGTCTAAACTCGCATTTTCCCCAGTTCGCTGAATTACTGCCTTCTTTTGACTCATTATTGCCTCGGCTCTTCTAGAACTCTGATAGGGATAAGGTATCTCAGAAGTGCCAAATTTGTCAAAATTGAGTGTAAACCGCCTGCTAAATGAAGCTATTTACCAGCGATTTTTCCAGAGAGCAAACTCGTGCTATACTTCATGAATTCAACTGTAAAATTAGTGGAGAGAAGAGCAATGATTGTAAAAATGTTAGTGGTCGGTCCTTTGGCCTCTAACTGCTATATCGTTGGTTCATCCTCAACTAAGCAAGGGATGATTATTGACCCCGGTGCCGAAGCTGGGACTATTTTGAAAGCGGTGCAGCAAATGGGATTATCCATATCCTTAATCGTGATAACCCATGCCCATATTGACCATATCGATGCCCTTCGTGCGGTTAAAGAAAGGACTAATGCCCAGTTTGCCCTTCATGAGGCAGAGAAGGAATTGTTGTCTGCTGCTCCCATGCGTATGCTAATACCGCTTGGCCTCACCCCTTTTAAGTCACCCCCTCAGCCGGATAGGTTACTCAAGGACGGTGACCGCATAGATGTAGGTGACTTGCACTTTGAAGTCCTCCATACCCCGGGACATAGTTCTGGTGGAATCTGTCTTTCAGGACATGGAGTAGTCTTTAGCGGGGATACTCTATTTAATTTTGGTATTGGCAGAACTGACTTTCCCGGTGGCAGCCACGAACGTCTGATGAAGAGCATTCGTGAAAAACTTATGGTTTTGCCTGATGAAACCATTGTCTATCCCGGCCACGGACCACCCACCACTATCGGCGATGAACGCCGAGGGAATCCTTTCCTCCAGTGATTAAGCCTTTTAACCTGGATTTCCTATATCAAGCCGGTTGCACAGACAGGTTTCTATGGTAAAATAAATTCAAAAGCCCCTTGTTTGGCCACATTAAACGGGGCTAATTGGAGGAAGCTAATGGGTGGAAAGGCCAAATTCTGCTTTAACTGGCGTCAGTATTCTCTTCTGATAATCACCATCGTGCTCCTGGTCATGTCAGCGCTACCCGGTTCTGGCCCTTCGATTGAGGACCTCTTAGCGGTTGGCTACACACCGCTGCCTGGGGATGATTGGGAGGTATCGACGCCAGAAGCACAGGGACTGGATCCGATGCTGGTGGCGGAGCTGTATTACAATGCGGCTGAATTAGAGACCCTCTATAGCCTGCTGGTCATCAAGAACGGCTATCTCATCGCTGAAGATTATTTCAATGAAGGTTCGGTTGACCAGAAAGACCGGTTACAATCTGTGACGAAGAGTTATACCTCGGCACTGGTCGGGATTGCGCTGGATCAAGGCTATCTGTCAAGCGTGGACCAGAAAATGCTGGATTTCTTTCCGGAAGTTGCCGACCAAATAACTGACCCGAGGAAGGAGCAGATAACGATTCGGGATTTGCTTCAGATGCGCGCTGGATATCCCTGGGAGGAAACCGACCCTGCTCTCTGGGATGGCCTTTTATCGGGTCACTATCCGCCTCTCATAGAAGAATTCCCTCTCATCGCCGATCCGGGAACCGAGTTCAATTACAGCAATCTATCGTCCAACTGGCTGGGGATTATCGTAGACCGGGCGACTGGTACGAATCTCAAGGCATACGCTGAAGAGAATCTTTTCTCACCGCTTGGCGTGGAGGCGGGCAAATGGGGCACGGATGCAGAGGGCCACAACAATGGCTGTGCGGATCTGCACTTGACGGCACGTGATGCGGCCAAGTTCGGTCTGTTATATCTCAATGACGGTGAATACGAGGGAAACCAGGTCGTTCCCGCCGATTGGGTGCATGATTCCCTGCAGAGGTACTCGGAGGATATCAATGTGACTGGCGGATTTCCGGCAAACTGGGGCCTTTCCTTTCGCGACGTCGGGTATGGCTATCAGTGGTGGTCTGCCAGGGTAGGTGAGCATCATTTCGACATCGCGTGGGGACATGGAGGGCAGCTGATTGTTTTGCTGGATGAACTCGACATGGTTATTGTCGTTACCTCTTACCCGTTTTGGCTGCAACATGATGCCGAGTCATGGAAGCACGAATTGGCCAATGTCAACCTGGTGGGTGAGTTCATCAAGTCCTTACCAAGTGGGTGACGAGCAGGCCAGAGCGACGTTTCGGCCTGTTAAGCGGTATTAATGATATTCCTCCTTAAAGGCTTCTTCTGTTAATACTTCTTCGGTGTTGCTAATACCGCTTCATTTACCAAGGGATTGTGGTCGAGCAATTAGGATATGTTGCTCAAATAATTACGATAATTTGCCAGGGTCTCTTTTAAGTTATCACCGCCGAATTTGTCCAGACAAGCATCAGCCAGGACAGTGGCTAACGTAGCTTCGGCGATCACCCCGGCGGCCGGGACGACACAAATATCGCTGCGCTCATAGTGAGCCTTGACCTTCTCACCGCTGCGAAGGTCTATAGAAGGTAGAGGACTAGCCAGGGTAGCAACAGGTTTGACTGCTGCCCTGATTATCATATCCTCGCCATTGCTTATGCCACCTTCGATGCCACCGGCATGATTAGTGGCATGTCGCCAGGGGAGCCCTTTCGCTTCGCTACGTGGACCGGGTTCGATAACATCGTGAGCTTGCGAGCCTTTACGCTCGGCTAAAGCAAATCCAGCTCCGATTTCCACCCCTTTCACGGCATTGATGCTCATTATCGCCTGAGCAATCCTGCCATCGAGACGGCGGTCCCAGCTAACATGGCTGCCTAAGCCGATGGGGACACCGGTAGCAATCACCTCAAAAATGCCACCCAACGTGTCCCCATTAGCTTTGGCCTCATCAATGGCTGCCATCATCGCCTTTTCTAGTTCGGAATGGGCACAACGGACTGGGGAGGCTTCTACTTGTTGCCAATCTATAGAACTTATTTCGCCTTGTTCCCAGTGATGTCGCCCAATCGCCATGGTGTGGCTATGAATAGAAATGCCCAACTCCTCCAGGAATCTTCGGGCTATAGCTCCGACAGCTACTCTGGCGGCTGTTTCCCGGGCACTGGCTCTTTCCATAACCGGCCTGATATCCTCGAGACCATACTTAGTCACTCCTGCCAGGTCGGCATGTCCCGGGCGAGGACAGGTTACAGGCTCGACTTCTTTCTCTACCGGGGAAACGCTTAACTGCTCCTGCCAGTTTTGCCAATCCCGGTTGGTGATAAAGAGTGCGATGGGGCTACCTGTAGTGAGCCCGTAGCGAACACCGGCCCTAATTTCCGCCTTATCCTCTTCCATCTTCATACGAGGACCGCGTCCATAGCCCTGCTGGCGACGCTTGAGTTCCTTATTGATATACCTTTCTTCCAGGGAAAGGGCAGCCACCATCCCTTCCACTATGGCTACCAACCCCCTTCCGTGGGATTCTCCAGCGGTAAGAAAACGAAATTGTCCCATTAGCTTTGATATAGAAATAGAGGTTGCCTATAGTTATGGCTTAAGATTTCCAACAAAATTATATCTTGGGCGCTCAATCCTGATAACCTCACCTGTATAGCATTGGCAAATCCCAACAGCGACCATAGTGTTAGTTTAGGTGGTTGATAATACTCCACTATCGCAGTTTCGAGGCCAGCCAGTTCTGCTGCCAAATTTATGGCTGTATCCAGCCCACCCAGCTTGTCAACCAGCCCCAACTCTTTGGCTTCGGTACCAGAGTAAAGTTGTCCCGTAGCCAAATTTCTAACCTCTTCCTCGCTTAGCCCCCTCCCCTCAGCCACCACATCGATAAATTGCTCGTAATACTCGTCGACTATTCCCTGCATGATTTCCTCTTCTTCCGGCGTCAGTTCCCTGAATCCCCAATACATATCCTTATACTTGCCGCCCTTGAAAATTTCTATCTGGATACCCAGCTTCTCCAAAAGCTCTTCGACGTTTATTACTGCAGAGATAACCCCGATGCTCCCCGTCTGTGTGGTTGGCAGGGCAACAATCTTATTCGCTTGGGTTGAGATATAGTAGCCGCCTGAAGCAGCCGTGCCCCCCATGCTTACCACAATGGGTTTTGTCTCCTTAACTCTTTCTATTTCCCACAGGATTTCCTGGCAAGGCGCTATCTCACCGCCAGGGCTCTCTATGCGGAAAACAATCGCCTTGACTGCCTTATCTTTCTCCACTCTCGCTAAATAATCTCTCACCAACTCCGGGGTAATGGTTGAGCCGGAGAACAGTGAAGAGCCCTCGGTGGTAATAGTCCCGCTGAGCGGGACTACAACAATTTTACCTTCTGCTGGTCTGGGAATTAAGATAAGGGGAATTAGTATCGCTGCGAGTACTGCTAATACGCCCACACTGATAATGATTGCCTTTTTTTTCAACTCTTTCCTCCTGTCAATATTTCCTTAGCCTTATTAAACATTATATCAACTGGAGCTTCACTTTCTGTCCATAGCTTGAAGGAAGCCGCTCCCTGATATACTAACATAGGTAGGCCGCCAAGTATATTGCCCCCGGCTTTTTGTGCTAGCCCTAACAAGGGTGTTAGCCAGGGGTTATATACCAGGTCATAAACCAAGACGTTCCTAGGAATCACTTCGAGGCTCAAAGGTGATTGTCCTTCTTGAGAACTGTGCTTCATTCCTATGGTAGTGCAATGGACTATTAAATCGCAGTTGTCAAAAGTTTCGGCCGAGCTTAGACTCTGCCACTGAAAAGCAGTGACATCTGGCTCTAAATCCTTTGAGCTTGGTGAAGCTCCTTTGATATACCTCACCAAATTTTCTGCCAATGCTTTGGCTCGCTCAAAGATACCATCAGTAATGGCTAGTGAGGCTACCTTCCTTTGCGCCAGAGCAAAACCCACTGCTCTAGCCACCCCACCAGCACCCAGGATTACCACCCGCTTTCCTTCAATGGCGAAGTGCCCTTCTTTGTCTAGCGCCTCGATAAAACCATAGGCGTCGGTATTAAAACCCAAAAGCCTATCCTCTTTTTTGACTATGGTATTGACAGCACCGATCGAACTTGCCAGGTCATCAACTTCATCTAATAAAGGTAAAACTGTCTCTTTATAGGGCACGGTTACGTTAGCTCCAACATTTTGAGGTTTTCTTAAATCATTCACTATGTCTTGAAGTTGGGCTGGGATTGTCTCCCAGGCCTCATAGCGAATATCAAGTCGATAATAATCCAGGGCAGCTTGCTGGAAATAAGGAGATATAGAATGCTTAAGGGGATAACCAATGAGGCCTATGTATCTCGACATCGCTTAAGATCCTGCGCTATTGCTCAGGGCGGTGGCTGTCTAGAAAACCCTGGAGAATAAAGGCCGCCGCTATGGCATCTACTTCGGCTTTAACCGAAAAGCTGTGATTTTTGGCTCCTCTTTTTGCTCTGGAGCGCAGTTTACTTCCCTTGCCACCAGCCTCCGTCTTCAAGCGCTCGGCAGCTTTGGTAGAGAGTCGTTCATCCCATAGTTGTACATCAAGCTGGTTGAGATTGCTTCGCTTCGCTCGCCATGACAATTTGTCAGCGAAAGCTGTTACCTTACTAGCTTGCTTTCCCAGTTCGCCGTTTAAGAGGCGGGGCAAGCCAACTACAATGCACTCTGCCTTATATTGCTCCACAAGCTTGAGAATCTCATTTATAAAGGCATCTTCATCTTTACTGATGAGCACGGTTAAGGGGGTCGCCAAAATCCCCTGGGGGTCGCTTATGGCCACCCCGGTTCTCTTATCTCCGACATCTAGCCCCAAGCTACGCATATTAAACCTTTTGAATCAGTTTATGAACTAATTTCAGGGCTTCGTCAATCCTGGCGGCATCTTTTCCGCCGGCTTGAGCCATAGCAGCCTTGCCACCACCACCGCCACCGGTAACCTTGGCTACTTGATTAATAATATCGCCGGCATGAAACCCCTTAGCTATCAGGTCAGGAGTCACCATAGCCAAAAAGTTAGGTTTACCGTTATAAACTGTAGCCAAAACTACTATGGCGCTCTTTAGCCTGTCTCGCAATATATCGCCCATTTCCCTGAGGATAGGCATGGTCAATGCTGGCACCTTAGCAGCCAGAACTGTCACACCGCTTACCTGCTCCGCTTGCCTAGGCAGATCCTCCGCTATCCTGCGCGATAGCTCCCTTTCCAGTGAAAGCACTCTCTTACGCTCTGCTTCCAGCTCACTGATAAGGGTTTTCACCTTTTTAGGAACTTCGTCAAGCGAGCCTTCTATTTCTTTGGCTACGCTCTGCAAGGCAGTTAAGCGAGATTCAATTAGAGATTCAGCTTTTCTTCCCGTTACCGCTTCAATACGATGCAGTCCTGTGCCAATGCTGCCTTCGCTGGTTATCAGGAATATGCCAATTTCTCCCGTTGAACTCACATGAGTACCACCGCAGAGTTCTTTGCTTATTGCTGGCTCCCCGATTTCCAGCATCCGAACTTCCTCTCCGTACTTTTCTTCAAATAAGGCGATAGCACCCTCAGCGATGGCCTGCTTATAAGGGAGACGTTTCGCTTTCGCTTTCAAGTTCTGCCGTATCCAGTCATTAACCTGCTTCTGAATTTCCTTGAGCTGCTCCTCAGTTACCTGTCCTAAATGGGAGAAGTCAAACCTGAATCTTTCCGGTTCTACCAATGAACCTTTTTGCTCAATACGCCTGTCCACTATCTGTCTTAAAGCAGCCTGGAGGAGGTGGGTAGCAGTGTGGTTGCGAGCAATATCGAGGTGGCAGGCGAAATCAACCTTGGCTTCCACTTCATCACCAACAGATATGCTGCCTTCAACGAGTTTTCCCTGGTGGACAATCACATCGGAGGGCGTTCTAATAGTATTTACGATGGCTACTTTCCCTTTTTGGCTGCTGATTTCGCCGGTATCGCCTACTTGCCCACCCATCTCACCATAGAAAGGAGTTTTGTCAAGCACAATAGCAACTTTATCTCCCTGAGAAGCAATTTCTACATGCTTTTCTTTGATCCTTAACTCAAGGATTTTAGATTGAGAAGAAGCTACCTTATAGCCAACAAAATCTGTTTGCTTAGGTAGGCGCTTAACATTGAGCTCACCTTTCAAATCAAGAGTTCCGCCAACGCTGACTTTTTGGGTTGCCCTGGCCCTTTCCCGCTGCTTCTCCATTTCAGTCTGAAAACCTTCCCAGTCTATAGATAGGCCTTTTTCTCTGGCAATCTCGGCGGTTAGCTCTGGGGGAAAGCCATAGGTATCGTAAAGTCTGAATACCTCTTCACTTGTTAGTCCCTCTCTCCCTTGAGCTGAAGCTTCGCCAATGAGCTTTTCCACCAAGTTAAGTCCGGTATCTAAGGTAGTAATGAACTTTTCCTCCTCAACTCTAATTACTTCGGTAATCAGGCGCTGATTAGCCATAAGCTCAGGATATATGTGGCTCATTGTGCTAATGACAACTTCAGCCATTTCGTCAAGGAAAGGGTCATTCAATCCCAGTTTCCTGCCAAAGAGCGAAGCACGCCTGAGTATTCGCCGCAGGATATATCCTCTGCCTTCATTGGAAGGCATTACGCCATCGGCGATGAGAAAGGCAATGCCGCGTGAATGCTCAGCAACAATTCTAATGGCTCGGTCGGTATTCTCGTCCCGACCATACTCTTTCTTGGACAATCGACAAATGCGGTCTACCAAAGGGAAAAACAAATCCGTTTCATAAGGGGAGGACTTGCCCTGGATAGCGGCTAAAGTCCTCTCTAGTCCCATACCGGTATCAATGTTCGGTTTGGGTAAAGGAGTGCGTTGTCCACTTTGGTCCTTATTGTATTGGGTGAATACCAGATTCCATATTTCGGAGAAGCGACCGCAGTCGCAATTGGGCTTACATTCAGCTTTACCGCAGCCAAACTCTTCACCTAGGTCATAATGAATCTCGCTGCATGGTCCGCAGGGACCAGAATCACCAACCGGCCCCCAGAAGTTGTCCTCTTCGCCGAATCGCAATATCTTCCCAGCGGGGATGCCAACCTCTCGCCAATAGGCGAAGGCTTCATCATCGTCAAGGTAAATAGTTATCCAGAGCCGCTCCTCAGGCAGTTTCAAATACTTGGTAACAAAGTCCCAAGCCCAGAAAATAGCTTCTTTTTTAAAATAATCACCGACACTGAAATTACCCAGCATCTCAAAGAAGGTAAGGTGTTTGCTATCACCCACCGAATCTATATCAGTGGTGCGAAAGCACTTCTGGCAGGAAGCTAATCGCCGGCTAGGCGGTGCCTCCAATCCCAGGAAATATGGCTTAATTTGCACCATGCCAGCGCTAGTCAACAATAAAGTAGGGTCGTTGCGCGGCAATAAAGAAGAGCTGGGGATAATCTTATGCTCCCTATCCTGAAAAAAACTCAGAAAGGCTTGTCTCAGTTCGTCACCAGTCACTTGCCAGTCACCGTCTTGATTTTAGAAGGTGTCAGCTTTAATGTCAATCAGGCTGGTAAAACTTCGATTAGGACTGGAGACAGTATGCTTCAGACGGGAAGCCCAAGGAATTCAGTAAGCTGTTGGAACAGCAGGCTATTACCTTGCAGGTTGACAAGTGTCTTGAGGATGGGATGGTGGCTAATGGAGCAAACGGGTTCAGGATTACTAGGCATGACGCTACCGCCAACCAGGAATTTAGTTATTTCCCCTTCTTCGCGTAATCAGGGCACCAAGTAGCGTTGGGGCGCTCAGGGCGATGACAAGCAGTTCTCCAGTTCCATTTACAGCTGTCACAGAGGAAAATGTTCATGCCCAGGGTTTTTTTGACCCCCAGTTTGAATTTATCTAGCCAGCTGGGATTGCTTCGCTTCTTCACTTCGTTCGGAGTGGCAGCCGGGGCGATAATATTCCCTAGATATCCTTAGATAGAGTGGCTAAGAATTCAGCGTTATTCTTTGTCTTAGCTAGCCTTTCCAGGATCCTTTGTGTAGCCTCGCCGTGGTTAGGGGAATCGCTATCTATCATACTAATCACGCGCCTGAGCAGCCATACTTGTTTCACGGTATTTTCATCCAGCAAAAGCTCTTCTCTCCTTGTGCCGCTAGGCATAATATCTATAGCCGGGAAGATCCTTCGCTCAGATAATTTTCTATCTAAGTGGAGTTCCATGTTACCTGTTCCCTTAAACTCCTCATATATGAGGTCATCCATACGGCTGCCGGTATCCACGAGGCAAGTAGCAATGATGGTTAGACTTCCCCCCTCCTCAATATTGCGAGCAGTACCGAAGAAGCGTTTGGGGGGATGCAGGGCTGTTGAATCAATACCGCCAGATAAAGTACGCCCGCTAGGGGGCAGGGCTAAGTTGTAAGCTCTTGTAAGTCTGGTAATGCCGTCAAGGAGCATAACCACATCTTTGCCCACTTCTACTAGCCTTTTGGCTCTCTCTAATGCTAATTCCGCTACCCGAGTCTGGCTTTCTACCGGTTCATCGAAGGTGGCAGCAATAACCTCGGCCTTAACTGACCTCTTCATATCAGTGACCTCTTCGGGTCTTTCTCCAATAAGGCAAACCATGAGGTGAATATCATTGTAGTTAGTAGTTATGGCGTTGACAATTTTTTGAAGAAGCACAGTCTTGCCTGCCTTAGGTGGTGATACAATAAGCCCTCTTTGCCCCCGGCCTATAGGTGCCACTAGGTTGATTAGACGACTGGATAACTCATCTGACGTTGTTTCCAGATTGATGAGCTTATTTGGGAAAGTGGGCGTCAGCGAAGCGAAATTGCGGCGTGTCCTTGCTAGTTCAGCGTCGAGTTCATTGATACTCTCTACTCGAAGTAAGCTGTAGTATTTCTCGCTTTCTTTAGGGGGTCTCGCCTGGCCACAAATAACATCGCCGTCTCTTAAGTTGAAACGGCGGATCTGGGAATTCGATACATAGACATCATTAGCACCACGCCGGAAAGTATCCTGTCGTAGGAAGCCGTAGCCCTCGCTGATGGTTTCCAGGATGCCTGTTATAAACATATTTCCCTGCTGCTGTGCTTCCGCTTGCAGGATGTGGTGGATAAGCTCGGACTTCTTCAAAGCAGAGTAGCCGATGATGCCATACTCCTTAGCCATCGCCTCCAGTTCATCCCGATTTTTGCTTTCTAGTTGCGCCATATTTGACATAGTAGCCTCTTTTTAAATACCTTTCCTTTTTATATCTATGGTTTTGTGGGGGCTTTTACAGTAATTCCTTTCTCGCCCATCACCTTCTTCCAGTCATTCCTAAAACGCTCAATGCCGATATCTGTTAGAGGGTGTCTTATCATTTGTAGTAACACCTCGTAGGGTACTGTGGCAATATGAGCACCGATTTTGGCTGCCGTTAGACAATGTTGAGGATGTCTGATACTAGCGGCGATAACTTGAGCAGGCAGTTGATAATAGTCCAGGTATTCCACAATGTCAGCCACCACTTTCATACCATCCTCACCAATGTCATCCAATCTACCCACAAAAGGGCTCACAAAAGTTGCTCCTGCTGTTGCCCCCAGCAAAGCCTGGTTCAAGGTGAAGCATAAAGTGAAATTCACCTTTATGTTTTCACCAGCCAGCACCGAGGTGGCTTCCACTCCTTCAAGGCTAGCAGGTATCTTAACCACGATATTCTCC
>Ga0209636_10007809_pt1 | contig 10905 bp, 10 predicted proteins | sample DeeMarSWOR152_54_FD_187464 | JGI IMG/M metagenome (GOLD analysis project Ga0209636, IMG submission 187464) | Marine sediment microbial communities from White Oak River estuary, North Carolina - WOR-1-52-54 (SPAdes) (version 2) | ecosystem: Environmental > Aquatic > Marine > Intertidal zone >... | reverse complement strand
TAATTCCCCACGGTCAGCCACGGGTCCGATAATGGCTGCTGAGGCCAGGCTGAAGAGCAAGGCACCAATCAAGGGGTTAAACCCCAGCCAGAGGCCAAGGAGCGCCCCGGCAAAAGCAGCGTGGGCAATACATACCCCGATAAAGGAGAGGTGCATGGTAACTACGAAGACGCCCACCACAGAACAGGTTATGCCGCCGAGTAACCCGGCAAGAATGGCGTTTTGCATGAAATGGTACTGTAAAATAGAAAACACTATATCCTCTTTACCTTAACCCCCAAATGTCAACAACCATCTCCTTTGCCGAGATTGCCACGCCCCGACACACCCTCTTTTGTCATTGCGAAGACCCAGCACTCAGCCCTTTGAATGCTGGGGACGAAGCAATCTCAGTTGCTACTGAGATCGGAGCTCCATAAAGCTGACTCAGTACCTCTTCCCTGAGCATTGACTCTGGGCTACCTTGCTGCCATATCTTGCCGTCCTTCATTAAGATCAGTCGTTGGCAAGTAGAGGGCAGTGTTCTAAGGTCATGGGTGACAAATAGAGTGGTCATATGATATTCCTTGTGAATAAGTTGTATCAGGCTTAAGATTTCGCCTTGAGCTTTTTTATCTATTGAAGCTGTCGGCTCATCGAGAAGAAATATCTCAGGCTGCTGGATTAAAGCTCGGGCAATGGCTGCCCTTTGGTATTCGCCCCCGGATAGATGACCTATTGGGCGTTGGGATAAATGGGCCATCCCGACCATTTCCAATACCTCATCTACTGTTTTCCATTGAGCCCGTGTTGGCCGATGGAATAGTCCCAGGCGACCATAGCAGCCTACCATTACCGTCTCTCTAACATTGATGGGCAACCTGGGGTCGATATTTTCTACCTGGGCCACATAACCTATGCGCTTCCTCAAACTACTGCTATTTCTCCCATTTAGCCGCGACCCTAATACCCAGGCTTGTCCATAAACCAGTTTGCCCAGGCCGTTAATCACTGTGAGCAGGGTAGTTTTGCCAGCGCCGTTAGGTCCGATAATGCCGATGAATTCTCCACTCTTTACCTCCAGAGACACGCCCTGTAAGGCCACGTCCTCCCTGTAGGAAACTACAGCATCTTGAATCTTGATGACTGTGTTATCCATATTGTTCCTCCCATTCATTCAAAGCTTCCAGCAGTAAATCGACATTCTTATCTATTGTCTTCTCCCAAGTTTCGGTGTTCTCCAGGCCACCGGGGAAGTTAGATATAGTCACCTGGATAGCCCCAATGTCCTCTGCCATAGTTTCACTTGTCGCCGTGGCACCGCTCTGGAGATTGTCGATGACCAGAGCTACCCCAGCTTCTTTAGCGTCGGTTACCAATTGTTCTACATCGGCCACGCTTAGCTCTTCAGGCCGGCCATAGATAGCCGTGATATTAAACCCGGCCCACCCGACAAATCCTACTTGCATGTCAGCGCAGATTACCTTTACTCCCTCTACTCCGGCTCCTTGCAATTCACTTTCCACATCTTCGCCCTTAGCTAAAATAGCTTGCGACCTTTCGTCGGCTTTCCCCTCATAATACGCGGCATTCTCCGGGTCTACCTCGCCCAGGGCTTGGGCAATTTTGTCTACCGCTTCAGCCTGGACTGCGGGTACCATCCAGTTGCCTGTAACATTAAGAACCTTGACAATAAGGTCGGGGTTTTCCGCAGCTTCAATCAGGCTAGTGATATTTTCGAAATTCTCCTGGTAATTGTGAATAAAAAGGGCTTTGCTATTGGCCAGTGCCTCGATATCGCTCGGCTTTACATCGTAGTGTCCCGGACAGGTACCTGGCGGTATAAGGGTGCGAGTTTCCACCTTGTCGTCAGCTACATCCTGGATAATGTTGGCGATAAGCGAGCTCCCGGCCATGATGTCCGCCGTTTGTTGGTCACAGGATGAGAGCGTAAATAAAATTGCCAAAATAAGTACTGCTAGAATGCCTGGTACAACCTTTTTATTCATAGAACCTCCTCAATCGGTCAATAGTTTAGTGCTTTTTCCCTGAAGCTTGGGCAAATTCCCTCTCTATTTGCTCCATCCATTTGCTTACTTTCACTTCTCTTATGGTATAGTAGCTAGGAGTATAGGGCTTGATATCAATCACAGGACTGCCATCAATAGCATCCAGGTGTTTTACCTTCAGAAGATTCCCGTTTCGCTCAAGCAAGGGAACTGCCGACACGCAGATGGGGTTAGGTCTGACGGGGCTACAAGTAGCAAAAATGCCTACCTCTGGCAGGTCCTTTCTGCCCATAGGATGAGCTTTGATAATAGAACGGTCTTCTTCTGAAGCCAGATGGGCCCAGTAGAGGACGAGAATGTGAGAGAAATCCTCTATCCCATCGAGAATACCGGTGAAGTCATCGGATATCAAAATCTCCGATATCAAGCTTTGCTCTTTCCTCGCATCTTCTAGTACTCCCTTCCACTCTAAGTCACGCCACTTAACAACCAACCTGGGCTCTTTTATCTGGCTTTTCACTATCCCAACAGGCCTTATCTGCATTCTGGGCAAATATTTACCGCCCTTTCCTATCATCTTAACGCTCCATTTTATTGCAATTAATTGCAATAATTAGGTAAAAAAATTAATCCTTTTCCAGTTGTATTTGAGACTTTAAGAAGTCTATCTGCCGCACCTTGCCCTGGAAAACCTTCCTTTCTCCAAAAAGGGTCTCTACTTCTACTTGCCGGTCAGCAATTACCATGCGTGCGATGTCCTCCACAATCGGCTTGTCGCCTTCTTTAGCCTCATAAAGTTTAGCCATACACATCTTAGTGCCTCCCCTTGCTCTTTGGCAGAGCCTGTTTTGCTTTCATTAGCTCGTTGCTAGCCGCAGCCATCTTGGCGGCTGCTTCTCGTAACTGTTGGGCTACCTCAGTGGATAACGAGGCAACTTTATCAGCCCAATCACGGAACTCTTTCTCATGCTCGCTGTTATGTTCAATCCAATAGTCAAGCAGAATGCGCAGTTTTTCTTGAACGTCATCCATGGTTGGTTAAGCTTTGCTTCCTCCCTTTCTGCGGCACCCGCTGCACACTCCTGAAATGGCCAGGTGCCTTAAATCGGCATCAAAGCCGTATTCTTGAAGCAAGGTGTCTTTTAACGGATATAGTGCAGACTCTTCCAAATCTATTACCTTGCCGCAGCTACGGCAAACCAAATGATGGTGGTGCCCCTTCTCAGCAACATGATAGCGGACATATCCCTCGCCAAAGTCGGTTTCCGTAACTAAATCTAATTTCTTCATTAGCTCCAGAGTACGATAGACAGTGGATATATTGGAATAGGGATAACGACTATGTAACTGCTCGTAGATTTCCTCAGCGCTGATGTGCTTGTCGGCATTATGAAGCGCCTCAATGATCAGCATGCGCTGGGGAGTTAAGCGATGTCCCTTTTCCAGAAGAGTTTCGTGGCAGCTCATTGCCGGGGGGCATTATAACAAGAAAACAAAATTATTGCAACAAGTTGCAAATGCCATCACAACCCCACCCTGTCATTGCGAGGGGTGAGATTCCTCACTTACGCTTCGGAACAGGCTCCGCAATCTCAGTGCCCTCTTGTCATTGCGAGGAGTGATAGCGACGAAGCAATCTCGCAAAGTTCCATTTACATTTTGACTTTTATCTGGTCTTACTTTCCAGCGATATGGTGACCGGACCATCATTATGGATTTCCACCAGCATGTGCTCCTGGAAAAGCCCTGTTTCCACCTTAAGTCCTGTGGAGCGGACTTGCGCCACAAAAAACTCATATAACTCCTTAGCCAGGTCTGGTGGGGCGGCCTCAGTGAAGCTGGGCCGCCTTCCTTTGCGTGAATCAGCCAGAAGAGTAAATTGGCTTACCACTAAAATATCTCCCCTTGTTTCCAGCGCTGAGAGGGCAAACTTGCTTGTCTCGTCGGCAAAAATACGCAGGTTGACCACTTTGTTTGCCAGGTAACTGGCGTCTTCCTTCGAATCACCCTGAGCAACGCCGAGAAAGACCACCAGCCCCCGGCCAATCTCGCCTACTATATCCTCATTCACGCTCACTGAGGCCCTGGAAACCCGTTGCACTAATGCTTTCATCCTGATTTAGCCAATATAATTATGCCACCTTCCCCAATTTATTTCGGCTTGTGTATTTATCCTGCGGACATAATATCTCGTTTGTAGTAGGTCTGATTAATATTGCATATTTGGAATGCTATTTAAGCTAAGAACTAGGTGGATAGAATCGAGCAGGGCGATGTTTCTCAAATCTCCATCCCCTTCGAAGCAAAGTGCGCTTAATAGTAAAAAGATACCATCCTGCATGTGTAGGCTCAAGCGATTTCTCTCGACAAATTTCCTGCCTCAAAGCGTCATTATAATCATCATACACAGCATATCCTCTGTTTTTGGCAGCTTCCGCTGCTATTTTGATTATTCTCTGGTCATCAAGCATAATATGTTACCCCTACATAGTTATTTTCTCAGTCTAATATGTTATGTCTTGAATACTATACATGGGATTCCCTCTAAATTCTAAAATATGGTATTGTTTTAAATTCCATATTTCCTTTCCCTCTTTTTAAATGCATCTTCTCCCCCCTCTAAGACTCGGATAATGAAATCACGCGTCTGTGGATTCTCTAATGGTCCTGACTTATAACTAATTACATTGTTGTCGAATTCTGCAGCAATCACCTGTTCCGCATCGGTATTGACAACCAAGTTTGCATTGTTCGTAGCAATTATCACCTGCCTACTCTTCTTAGTTTCTTTGAAAGCTCCTACAAGTTCCTCATAAATATAGCTATCATCTAGGTTCTCTTCCGGCTGATCTACAATCAATGGATAATCTCCCTCTGCTAACACCAGTTTCAACAATACCGTTCCTTTCTGTCCTATTGACAATTTATCCATTGGTGTGTCTCTAAAGAAGATCTTAGTGTTCAGAGAAAAGTGGTTACCAAAAACCCATTTATAGAAATCGTAACTGGTTCTGGTCTTCTTTAGCCACAGCTTTTTCTTAAGAATTTTTGACAAGAAGCTATCAAGGCTTTGTGTCGATATTTTATGGGTATCACCATTGATTATGGTGGCCAATTCTTCTGCGTGTCTTCCTATGGCTTTTTCGTTGACGCTCCTAAGATCTAGAATTTCCAAACCCTCTGCTATAAAGCTGTCTTTGAAAAAATGAATACTTGATACAAAATCAATGCTACCCAATATCTCAGACTTACCTCTTGAAAAGGCAACTATGACTTCTTCATAATACCTTTTCCATTCCCAATATTTGTTTAATAGAGCCTGATATTGCTCTCGCCTCGTAACTTCAAAAGACTCCTTCTTTGATTTCTTTTCAGCTAATTCGCTTAATTGTTTCCCCAGAGATTCAATTTCAGCTTTCTTTGTCCTAATATCTTTCAGAATGTCAGTATGCTCTTTTTGAACCCCTGAGAGTTGGCTGAGAGGTTCTTGTATTTCTTGAATTTGCTCCGTCACTTCCTTGATCTTCGAGGCAATAAGCTTCTGCGCCTTTCTGATAGCATCAAATTGAGGCTTAAAATCCAATTTGGGGATTGCGACACTACCGAATACCGACGAGAATTCAGCGTTCAATTCATTCACCGTCTTATTGGTGCCATCCAAGAATTCTTGTAATTTACCTTCAAACTGTTCAAGCTGGTTTTGTAAGCTTCCAAGTTTAAAATTCTGTAGCTGTAGTTCCATCTCGGACTCTTTGAGCCCGGCAATCCTTTGCCTAATATCAACTTCCATATCCTCTGTAAGCTTGCCCAGTTCATCCTCTTTGTTTTTTAGCTCTCCCTCCTTAATTGCTTTTGCTCTTTTAATTCCATCCAGGACTCTTTGTTGGGTTTCTTCTTCGAGTTCATATATCTGTCTATTTTTTTCGTCAATCTGTTTAGAGAGCTGAGCTATAGCATCTCTTAACTTATCGAATTTCTGTTTATAACCCTTGTCCACTACCTCTTTGTTACTGAAGATTATTTCTTCTATCCTGTTGTTCAGTTTCTCTCTGCTTGTACTCAAGATTTCTATCGTCCCTTGGGGAAGATATGTAATTCTCGAATCTGTGCAAAAGGCTTGGCTTGTAATCTCTTTGGAAAATGGATTGGCATCTTTTCCAATGAATCCTATTTGCACTTCCAAATCTTTCTTCTGGTCTTCAATTCTTCCGATAAAAGAGTTTCCACCTACATTAGCTCTATTGCATCTATCCTCAAAACAATTAGCTATCAGATCTAATAATGCTGTTTTTCCACTACCTTTACCCCCAGTAACTACAACTAGGTTTCTATTCAATGGTATAGTTATTTCCTCAATTTCTAGTTCGTTACTTATCCGAGAATTCTTGATTTCAGTGAAGGCTAATGTGTAAATGTTTTTCCAGTGTTCGGGATTCTCTCTTTGAATTATAATTCTCTCTTCTGGTTCATAGGTAATTTGTCTTAGACCTTCGAAAGAAGGATCAGCTTTTATCCAGCAAAATCTATCTTCAGCAGGCTTACAAAGTCTCTCAAAACAGTGAGCGTCTGAGCCATGAATACACGGCTTCACTGCACCAAACTCTTCGATAAACTCCTCAGGGGAGGTGTATTCCTTACTCTTCCCTAGTGCCCAAGTCCTCGTGTTTTCATTAGAAGAGAATATTGCATGTGAGAGTACGAGAATGTTCTTTCTTATCAAATGGTCCTGTCGCTTCCAATCAATCAAAGCCCATTCGGCCTCAGCCAAGACCAAAAGGTACCTTCCGTCAAATAAGGACTTCTTACTTTGCAAAACATCCGCAATCATCTCCAACGAAACGGTTATATTCATGCAACCAACATAATAACTGGACCTATCTTGGAACTCTTTCTGTTGCTTCCTAAGAGTTTGTCCTATGCTCTCGATATTATCTCTACAAAGTCTTCTATCTTCTCCACCGGGGGTCTTTATGAAGAGTGCTTCCAGGAACTCTTTCTCGATGGTATTCGGGTCCACTTCATCGCTAAAGATTACATGGTAGTTAAGTCTCTTGTTTTCGACGAATTTATCAAGCCTAAATTCAATGTTCGGCAAAATCAAGTCGAAGTTTTTAAGTCTCCCGCTCTTCCTATATTCCAGTACTTTCTTGTAACCATCGATAGTAAAATAATCAGCGATACCTATGACGGAGATATCATCTACCTTCTCCAGTTCACTAACATATTTTTCCCATATATCGTTGCTGTATGCGTCGGCATCTTCATCACCACAAAAACTAAACTGATTTTCATATGACGCAGGCGTATGAACATGCAAATCCCATTTCTTCCACGTTGATCCTCTGTCCATGAGAATAAGTCTCCTTTTACCATATTATATCACTATATGTAGCACCAAAGATTCGAAACAGTGTTCTGGGGACATAATGCCTGATTTGTAGTAGCCCTAATTGGTATGGTGTCCCTAGAATTAAGGAACAGAGAGACTACCACTATAAAGGGGCATTGACACTTCCTTCACTAGTGATATAATAGTAACAGAACTGTAAGGCTAATATAGGGTTGGGGTCAAGTGTGTGCGTCAGAGGGTTGTGTTAATTATAATCATGCTTAGTTCACTACATAGGCAATGATAAGAGCATCCCAGCATTTATCGAGTGATGAAGATTTTAGGAATAATAGACTGTTATGAAGGTGGTGAAAGATGAAGATAATACTTAGTTCGGGGAGACATCATTACGTGACAAGAATTAGCATCTTTTTGATTACGGTAGCCTTAATTGCCGGGATGGCGGGCTGTGGTCAGCCTGAACTTGAATACACCGCTATGGTGGTCAGCGCAGGCCACCGTCACACGGTGGGGTTTAAATCCGACGGCACTGTGGTCGCCGTGGGAAATAACTACTGGGGGGAGTGCAATGTAGGCGGTTGGACAGGCATCACCCAGGTCGGCGCAGGCGGCAAGCATACTGTGGGGCTTAGGTTCGACGGCACGGTGATCGCCACGGGAATAAACCTTGACGGTCAGTGCAATGTCGGTGGATGGATGAATATCACCCAGATCGCCGCAGGCTTCGCTTTCACGGTGGGGCTTAGGTCTGACGGGACTGTGGTCGCCGTGGGATATAACCGCTCCGGGCAGTGCGATGTTGGCGATTGGACGGATATCACCCAGGTCGCCGCAAGCGACGGTCACACCGTGGGGCTTAAGTTGGACGACACCGTGGTCGCCGTGGGATACAACAGCGATGGGCGGTGCGATGTTGGCGGCTGGACGAACATCACCAAGGTGTCCGCAGGCGTCGGTCACACAGTGGGAATTAGGTCCGACGGCACCGTGGTCGCCGTGGGATGGAACGACGACGGACAGTGTGATGTCAGCGGCTGGACGGATATCACCCAGGTCTCCGCAGGCTACTGTCACACAGTGGGAATTAGGTCCGACGGCACCGTGGTCGCCGTGGGAAATAACAGCGACGGGCGGTGCGATGTCAGCGGCTGGACGGATATCACCCAGGTCTCCGCAGGCTGGTATCATACAGTGGGGCTTAGGTCCGACGGCACCGTGGTCGCCGTGGGAAATAACACCTACGGGCAATGCAATGTCGGCGACTGGGACCTGAGTTGAACTCCTGGCAGTATTGAGACAAGGTTTCTGATATTCGGTAAATAATCACCTATCCCCAGAACCCAAATAGGTCAGAGACAGGTATCTGAATATCAAGAAGGGTGTATGCCCTTTGGATTGGGCGATGGACTAGCTCTCGTAGTGACATAATACCTGATTCGTGGTATGCCTAATTGGTATGGTGTCCCTAGAATCTATTCAGCTTCACCCTTATGTCTCATAGCTATGGAGTTAACACACCTGAGCAGGAATCATAGTTTTTTGTGTATAGCTATTGTATAATGGAATGAACTATCATTTCGGAGGTGAAAATATAGAAATGGTTGAAGTTGGCATAATTATGGCTGGTCTTGGTCTCTTGCTTGGTGGTATTGGTATCGTTTGGGGTGTGAGTGTATGGTCAAAACGGAAGTAAAAGAAATAACTTAGTTCAATACTCTCTTCTGATACTTGACCTGCATACTAACGCTTCTCAGTAGTGCTCCAAGCAATCATCAAAGGTGATGCTGCGGGTATATCTTAATACCATGCTCAAGTCTTCCCAAACCACCTGGTTGCCTACTATCTAAGGTGCTTAATCTTCTCCTAATTTGAGTTACAGACAAAAGTCCTTTTAGAGGTATGAGGTTGCATCTAGATGTGGTTTGAGGCCAGTCCCGTAAAATGCTATTGTATTAGGTGGTTTCCTATCGGGGAAGTGTCGGAATTGGCAGACGAGCATGACTTAGGATCATGTGCCGTAAGGCGTGGGGGTTCGAGTCCCCCCTTCCCCACCAAAGGTAACCATAGGCAGAACCCCCACCGGCTCTCTCATCTTTCCATCTGGCGGCATAGGTAGAATGTAGTGTATCTTGGCGCTTTCCCCATCTATCTCAATTCTTTTGATAAATGAGCGAAGGAAAGCCTTGCTTTCAAGAACGTCAGCCTCTCCAAGGAGGCATTCCAAGTCTCGGGCATAAGCCTTCACGATTTCGGCATCCACGTGTTTGACTACGCGCGTAACTTTTTCGGCTTCCACCAGAAGTCTAGCCTTGCTTAACTCATCCTGCCGGACCCTTAGCTCTTTGATCCGGGGTGCTAAATCATCAAGGCTAAGCTTTTCTGTTTCAAGAGCATCATATAGTTTTGATAACCTGATTTCCACGTCATTAAGCTCAGCATTGATGGCATCCAGCTTCTCTCTCAGGATATCATGGGTGGAATCAAGTTCCATATTGACCAAGCCGACCAACTCCTCCAGCGACTCTTGGTTGAGTACCCTGCGCTTAACCTGCTCGATGACCATTTGTTCGAACTTATCTTTCGGCAACGCTCTGGCATTACAGGCATCCTTGCCTTTTTTGAAGCTCCCGTTGCACGTATAGTAGAAATATTGATGAGACTTGGCGCTTCGACCTATCATAGCGTGTCCACAGGAACAAAAAAGGAGGCCGCTGAGAAGGTAAGGGCTAGGTATGGTGCGGGGATGAATTGTCTTAGGTCTTTTGGATGCCATTTTCTCCTGTACCAGCGCGAAACTAGCCGGGTTGATGATGGCCGGCCAAGCATTCTCTACTCTTACGGGAGGATCGGCGCTGTGAATTGCTGGATGTCCTGGCCTACCACCCCAGACGAGGGTGCCGCAATATGCCTCGTTGGTCAAGATTTTATGCACCGTGGTCTTTCCCCAGGGTTGTCCATTCCCAGTGCGAAAGCCTTCTTTATTCATGACCTTGGCGATTTTCTTACAGCCGACGTCCTGCTGCGCCATACTAAACATTCTACGAACTACCTTTACAGTGACAGAATCATCAGGGTCAGGCTCAAGCTTATATCTGGTCTTGGCACCATCTTGTAAAGCAACCTTATGAAAGCCATAAGGAGGTCGGCTGCCATTGAAGAAGCCACGCCCGGCATTTTCTCTCATGCCCCGCTTGACATCCTGCCCGAGACTGGCGCTGTAGAATTCGTCCATGGACTCAATAACCCCTTCAAGTAATTGACCCGAGGGGCTGTCATCCAGTGGTTCGTTAATGGAGATGACCTTGATACCTTTGCCCTTGAGCAGAGCTTTGTATGTGATAGAATCAATCCTGCTCCGTGCAAAGCGATTCAGCTTCCAGACCAGTATGGCTTCGAAAGGCGAGGGCTTGGTCTTAGCCAGGGCAATCATCTCGCGAAAAGCAGGCCTGGAGGCAGTGCGACCACTTTCCGCCTCATCTACGAATTCCCTGAGAATCTCGTGTCCTTGCTTTAATGCATACTCTCTCACTGCCCTGAGCTGAGCCGATATTGACAGGTCGGTATCTT
>Ga0209636_10007808_pt1 | contig 10905 bp, 14 predicted proteins | sample DeeMarSWOR152_54_FD_187464 | JGI IMG/M metagenome (GOLD analysis project Ga0209636, IMG submission 187464) | Marine sediment microbial communities from White Oak River estuary, North Carolina - WOR-1-52-54 (SPAdes) (version 2) | ecosystem: Environmental > Aquatic > Marine > Intertidal zone >... | reverse complement strand
GTTGTGGCACGCACGAATTTAGGGCTTCCATCTTTTTAGCAGCATGGAGTTCCCAACTACTGTGATGTCGCTGAGTATCATTGCTGCCGCTGCGATTTCAGGTCTCACTAAAACGCCGAGAGATGGGTAGAGAATGCCTGCGGCTAAAGGAATTGTTAGCACGTTGTAGAAGAATGCCCAAAACAGGTTTTGCTTTATCTTTTTCAGCGTTCTCTTGCTTAGCTTAATGCTGACTCCCACGTCTCGTGGGTCATCTTTCACTAGAACTATGTCTCCGGCTTCCACGGCAATATCTGTTCCGCCGCCAATGGCGATTCCTACATTTGCCTGTGTAATGGCTGGTGCATCATTTATTCCATCACCCACCATGGCAACAAATCTTCCTTCATTTTGTAACTTCCTTATTTCTTCAACTTTTTCAGCTGGAAGAACCTCGGCTAAAACTTCATTGATGCCCAGCTGCTTTGCAATGGCTTCAGCTGTTCTTTTTGTGTCACCTGTAAGCAATACGACTTTTGATCCCATCTCCTGAAGCGTTTTCACAGCATCCTTAGAGTGGTTTTTTATAGTGTCGGAAACAGCTAACAGTCCGACTGCTTTTCCGTCAACAGCCACGATTAACACAGTTTTGCCTTCATTCTCCAGTCTCTCGATGTGACCTTCCAGCTTCTCTATTGCCACCTTATGACTTCTCATCAATATACGGTTTCCAAGCAAGATCTTTTTCCGCTTGAACTTCACAGCTACACCAAGTCCAGGCAAAGCATCAAAAGAATCCGGTTCAGAGACATTGATTCCATCATTTTCAGCTTTTCTAACGATTGCTTCGCCAACTGGATGCTCAGACCATTTCTCAGCAACAGCACCAACTTCCAAAACATATTGCCTATCTTCCGTGACAATGTCTGTGACTTCCAACTTGCCTTTAGTTAATGTGCCAGTCTTGTCGAAAACAACAGTGTCAAGTTCTTTAATAACCTCCAGCACTGCACTATTTTTGACTAGAATTCCATTCTCTGCTCCCTTGCCAACGCCAATCATAATTGCGGCAGGTGTTGCTATGCCCAAAGCACATGGGCATGCTATTACTAGGACAGAAACGAGAGTGGTCAAGGCCAGCATTTCATTCTGAAAGAAGAAAAACCAAATTGCAAATGCCCCAACAGCAACTACAATAACTATTGGAACAAAAAAGTTGACAACTCTGTCTGCAATTCTTTGGATCGGCGCTTTACTTATCTGCACTTCACGGGTCAACCTTACAATCTGCGCCAGAGTTGTTTCCTTTCCAACTTTTACTGCCCTAATCTTCAAAGCGCCGGCTTCGTTAACCGTTCCACCAAAAACGGTGTCTTCAACATTCTTCTCAACTGGAACAGATTCACCAGTTATCATTGATTCATCTATGAACGAATGTCCATTAACTACAACACCATCAACAGAAATCCTCTCTCCAGGTTTAACAATCACAATGTCGCCGACCTCAACCTCCTCAATTGGTACTTCTCTTTCATCACCATTCCGCACTACAATAGCGGTTTTAGATTGAAGCTCCATAAGTTTCCTAATTGTTTCCCCGGTTTTTTCAACAGCCATCTCCTCTAACAGCATACCCAGAGTGATAGTAGTGACGACAACTGCTGAAGCTTCGTAAAAAACCGTGCCATCAATAAAGAATGTTGAAAACAATGAATAAAAATAAGCGGCTGAAGCACTTAAGGCAACGAGCACATTCATGTCTGCAAACCTGTTTCTAAGTGAACTACACGCACCTTTATAGAAGTGCCAACCCACAACAAACTGGACAGGAGTTGTTAAAATCAACAATAGAAGATTCTTCTCAGGAAATTTCAGAAAATATGTAATAATAGCAATTGGAATTGTTAAAGCAAGTCCAATAAAGAAAAGTAGCAACTTTTTCTTCAGTGCTTTCCCGCGTCTTTCAGCAGAGATGTCTTCCACTTGCTCCATAGCTTCGTATCCAGTTCTCTTAATAGTTGCCTTAATTTCCTCAATGTGGATCTTGTCTGAGTTGAACTTTATAATAGCTTCTTTGGACGCGAAATTCACCTTAGCTTCTACAATTCCATCAAGTTTTGATAATCCCTTCTCAATTCGCTGCGCACATGCTGAACAGTGCATCCCAAGGATTTGAAGGATAACTTCTTGCTCTTTCATTTGCCTAGGCTACCCAACAGCTATGACTGACATCATCCAAGGACATGTCTCGTTTTCGCGACCTTATTCTTTTCTCTTTCGCCGATAGCTCTTAGCGCATACTTCACAGCAGAAGACATATTCTTTACCGTCAATGACAGTGCGATAAGCTGCAAGTTCACATGACTCTAACGGAATTTCTTTTTTGCACAGCTCACATTGGATAAATTTGGCTTTCATTTCCTCACCTCTTCGTCCCTTTATGTTTTTCATAATCTTCTATTGCTGCATGCAACGCGTCCGCAGCAAGATTAGAGCAGTGCATTTTAACTTTAGGAAGCCCACCTAATGAGTCTGCTACATCTGAACGACCAATTTTCTTAGCTTCTTCCAATGTTTTTCCCTTGGCTAATTCCGTTACCATACTACTGGTAGCTATTGCTGCACCACAACCAAAGGTTTTGAATCTGATATCATCTATGCGATTGTCTTTGACTTTAATGTAAACTGTCATCATGTCCCCACAAACAGGATTTCCAACAGTTCCTACGCCATGGGCATCCGGAATTTCACCCATGTTGCGTGGGTTTCTAAAGTGTTCCATCACTTTTTCGCTGTACATTATTCCATCAACTCCTTTGGAGTTAACGGTGACATTCCTCTCAGTCTTTTAACTATATCAGGCATTATCCTTATCACGTAGTCCACTTCCTCTTCAGTGTTTTGCCTCCCTAGTGTAAACAATAGTGAACCATGAGCCTCTTCATGTTTTAACCCGATAGCTCTTAGCACATGAGAAGGTTCTAATGTTTTTGCAGTGCAAGCCGAACCTGAGGATGCTGCAACTCCTTTCATGTCTAAGTCCAGCAATATTGATTCGCCTTCGATGAAGCTATATCTTACCGCAGCATTGTTAGGCAACCGTTTGGATGGATGTCCATTCAAAAACGAATGTGGGACAGGGTCAAGTAAGCCTTTGATGAGTTTGTCTCTCAGTTTCTTCAATCGTTCACTTTCAATAGGCATTTCCTTTTTTGCTGTCTCTGCGGCCTTTCCGAACCTTACTATACCGAGAAGATTTTCTGTTCCCGACCTTAAGCCTCGCTCTTGTCCTCCCCCGTGAATTAAAGGTTCCAATCGTATACCTTTTTTTATGTAAAGCGCACCCACACCTTTGGGTCCGTACATGTCGTTGGAAGAAATAGTAAGCAAGTCTATGTCCTCATCGTTCACATCTATTGGAACCTGTCCATTTGCGGCTGCTGCATCAACATGCAAGTAGGCTTTTTTCCTGTGTACTATTCGACTGATCTCTTTTATAGGCTGAATTGTGCCAATTTCGCCATTTGCATACATAGTAGAAACTAGGATCGTTTCGCTGGTTAATTCTTTCTCCAAGCTTGTGAGGTTCACAAAACCATACTGGTCAACAGGAAGGAAAGTAACCCTGAATCCCTTTGTCATCAGAAACTTGCACGGATTAAGAACTGACATGTGTTCTATACTTGAAGTAATTATGTGTCTTCCCTGATGTTGGTTGCGGCGAGCGACCCCTTTAATTGCCATATTATTGCTTTCGGTTGCACCTGAAGTAAAAAAGATCACTTCTTTGCTTTCCGCATTAATTAATTCTGCAACTTTTGTTCTCGCCTCTTCTAAAGCTTGCCTTGCCTCTTGACCAAATGAGTGGATAGATGAAGGATTACCACAGAGTGACCCCACATAAGGCGACATGGCCTCTATCACGCGAGCATCAACAGGTCTCCCAGCCGCATGATCCATATAGATACGTTTTGCTCTTGACATTCTCATTCACTCAAAAACATAGAATTGCGTCAGCATCTAGTGTCAGATCATTTAACGTTGCAGCACCGACAACCTTAGCTTCCGGTATGAAATCTCCGCGGGAAAGCCCTAATAGTTGCGTGCTTTGTTCACAGACGAGTAGTTTTACCCCAGCTCTTGTGGCTTGGTCTATTACCTCTTTGAGTGACGGGAAGCTGCCCAGTTTGATCTTTTCTACCTCTCCTTTTTTGACTACAGTTACGCCCTTTATGAGGAAGTAGATGGTTGCGTCTATACCCATCATTGCTGCTGTAGTGGCCAAAACAAATGGCGCATAAGTGCGTTCTGGCGTGTCAACTCCGCTTGTTTGCACGTACAGTATCCTTTTCTTCTGTGACATGCTATACCTCCCTTTTATTGGTCACTTCACCTTTTTTATTAATATTCGAACAGTGTTTCCATCCTTACCTACATCTACTATCTCTTGTTCTAAACGCTTTACAAGACTTCGTATATCCGCTTCTGCAGCTGGATCATCGGCTAAAACTTCCATCATTTCTCCAATTCTCATTTTATCCAACTCTATTCTTGTTCTAAAGACAGGTTCAGGACAGTATAAGCCTAAACAATCCAGAGTTCTGTCAGGTTTTACTTTCAATATGCCATCTCACAAACAGCTTACACGCTCTGGATGAAATATTCGGATATATAGCTTTCCTAAGAAGCAATAGCTTGGACGTGACTTTATAGGTATATACTCATATGCCCTTGTCTTCTCTTCAATTGCTTTGGCATTTATAGTTTATGCCTCCCTAAGTTTCATTGATTGACCACAACAGACAAGGGTTCCAGCTCCAGACTCCAAAACTTTCACTTTGTTCCCACAGATTTCGCAAACGTATATTTCCCCAACTTTAGTCATATATTCACATCCACCTTTCAGACAGTCAAGCAATGCACACGTATGCATGATGTGTAAAGGATTCTCTTAAATGTATGTGACTGTGATATAACAGTAACAGTTAATATCGTGCGCTTCATGTCCAATATTCATTCTTCAACAATTATAACACTCTCCAAAACCAGCCATGGTATCCTCAAGAGGCTTTCCTCAAGCGCCTTGCGAATCTCAGTTTCTAGCTCCTCACTGTTTTTATTTTCTGTCTCACGTTTTAGGCTGATGAGGACCACTATCGCGGCTTTCTTAACCTTTTGCTCGTGCATGTCTTCAGGCATGCTGTTCACGTCCATATGGGGGACTTCCGTTTCCTTATAGCTTTGGCTGATGGTCTCTAAGAAAGCCCTACGTGGAAGTGTAAAGTAATAAATATATGTGGCTGTGATATAACAGTAACAGTTAATTCTTTCGGAGGGTTTGCCTTGTCATCTTTAGAAAGGAATGTTGAGATGTTGATTGACTTCGGGCTCACTCGTAATCAGGCAAAGGTATACATAGCCATAGCTAGACTGAGATTGGCTTCAGTCGGCCAAATTTCAAAAGTGTCGAAGGTGCGTCGAGAAGATGTCTACAGAATATTGCCGAAGCTCGAAAAAATGGGATTAGTTGAAAAATTGTTGGGGAAGCCAACCAAGATTAGGGCTACACCCGTGGAGGAGGCTCTTTCCGTTCTGATCAAACATGAAGAAGATACAGCCCGCGAGAGAGTGTCAACATTGAAGGCTAAGACAAAAACGTTTTTGAAGCATTTCGCGCGAGCGCCGAGATTGGAAGTGGAAGAAAAAGCCAATTTCGCTCTGCTTTCAAATCGAGAAACCATAATGGGTAAGATGCTGGCTATGATCAAAAAGGCTGAGAGAGAATTTGACATTGCGTGTTCTGGAAGAAAGATCATGCAATTTATGCATACTTTCGCTGAGCAACTCAAGAGAATCACAAAGAAGGGGATAAGGGTTCGCATAATATCGGATTTGGCAGATTATGAAGGCTCCCTCCCGAGAGTTATAGAAGAGCGTATATCACCTGGAAACTCTATCGACTTAAGGTATGCGGATCTGCTCTCAAGTCATTATATGATCGTTGATTTCAAAGAAGCTTTGATCTCAACCACCACGGAGGGAAATATGGGAGAAAATCCTTGTCTATGGACCAACAGCGATAGTCTCGTAGGAGTCTTTCAAGGAGATTTTGAAAACCTTTGGCATAATTCCATAAGCTGGAAGACCATTGAAACGATTACTGTTCCCGAAAAGGCGATTCGTTTTATGGAAGAATTGCGATCTACAAACCACCTGATATTCGTTTACGATTCTCCAGAAGCTAAATACAACGTTCTTTTCAACTACCTTAAAGTTGGATTGGACAATGGCGAAGCTGCAGTGTATGTAGCTGCTGATGAGAGCCCAGACCAAATAAGAGAAGCTATGAAACGGTTCGACATCAAGGTGAAAAAATACGAGGAAACAAGTGCTTTGCAAATCCTTGGATACGAAGACGTTTACATTATAGATGGAAAATTTAGTATGCCCACTACGATGAACATATGGAACAAGCTTTACAATGAAGCTCTGAAACAGGGCTTTAAGGGATTAAGAGTTACTGGAGAAATGGCATGCTTCTTCAAACACCACTTTGTCCAAGAATTAATAGAATATGAGAAAACATTACACAGAGTCTTGGACATCCCAATGGTTGCCATCTGCGCTTACAACGCCAATATACTGAACAAAAGCAAAGACCCAATAAATCTATACAGTGAACTCGCCAGAGCTCATGGCACAGTCCTCTTCACAGGAATAGACAACAAATTAGGAAGAATGGAAATCAGGGGATTATAGATTCATTAGGCGAAATCAAAGTTATTGTTGCTGTTGTGTCATAGTGAGGAACTTTTGGTGCGAAATAAAGTTTTTCGCGACGGGCCATTCCTTCAGGCAACTCCGTAGCATTACTAAATCTGATTAGACTTGCACGCCTGACAGGAGATACTCATTATGAAGAAAAAGTGGCGGCATTAGCAAAAGCTTTTTCATCGCATGATGAGGGCATTCCATCCCAGAACACCATGTTCTTGACGGCACTGGACTTCTTTATTGGACCAGCATACGAAATTGTTATAGTAGGAGACCCGCATTCCAAAGAAACAAAAAACATGCTACAAGCCATAAGGACGAGATTTATCCCGAACAAAGTGATATTGTTCAAGGGAGAAAGTGACACAAGTCTAGAAAATCTTGCTGGCTTTACAAAGGATATGAAAGCCATAAACAATAAGGTTACCGCCTACATCTGCAAAAACTTTGTTTGTAGTAAACCCCTGACAAATGTAAAAGAAGTATTGAAGATACTTACGGATGCGTCCTAGTTAAGGATTGCAAGCACACGCCAAACTACGCAAATGAAATGCATGCATGAAAATAGTTTTAGAATATGGTGTTTTTCAGTTGTTAGCTTCAAAAAACTTCTTAAAATTCTTTTGGACTTTGAACATTTAGACATGGTCTTTTTTGGTTACACAGTTAAACGGAAAAAAGCGACATTAAGAGACAGTAACAAGAAGAACAGACGGTCTCAAAAAATAGTTGCCGTTTTAGAGTCTTATCTCATGCCAGTTCCCGAACACGTTCGAGAGGTATTCTATGATACTGGAATTGTCAAAAAGGGAATAGCAATCTCTCTCGGAGGTGATGATTAATGGTCTATTCTGAGGCTTTCCAAGAGGCTTTTGATAGAATGGAGAGAGATACTAATTCTCGTTATTGTCGGACTTTGGATGAGTTACGTCTTGTTGCAGAACGTTATTTTGGTGATAAATGGTATCCCACGAATAGGCAACTTGAAGCATTGAAAGATGAGGCGAGAAGAAGAGGCTATTACGAGAGATGGGAAAAAATACGATTAGTGAAAGAGTTACTATGGGGCACTCGTAAACAGCCTCAAGTTTCTGCAGAGAGAACATGGAGACGCGAGACCGTAACTGTAAAAGGGAAACCTCAAGTTCGACATAGAGACCTCAGAACAGGTCGTTTCATCAAGAAACCTTAGCGCGCGCATATGCATGCTTTGGTAGGGTGGTCATCACAGTTACCCCAAATATGTATCCAATTTTGAGTGTATAGAAGATTGTTTCACAAACGAGAAATATGGGTTAATACGATATAGGTGAACTGAAAGGAGGTGAAAAATTGAGAAAGTATTTGAAGGCTGTAGCTGGTTTAGTGGCCATTCTGGCCATTTGTGTATTAGCCATTAACCCGGTGCAGGCAAGTGAGTGGACTGGCTGCACAAAATCGGTGGGCTATTGGAGAACCCACAACAGTTATGCCACCGAACCCGCCCTTCAGGAGCCGTGGCCCATCGTCGAAGATGCACAGCTCTGTGGCCGAACCTACTTTGAGATCGTAAATACTCCTCCTAAGGGTGACGCATGGCTTATCCTTGCCCAGCAGTGGATTGTGGCGCTTCTCAACGTAATGTCCGGCGCTGGACTTCCCCCAGATGTCTATCAGGCGTTATGGGACGCCGAGGAGCTCCTATGGGATTGTTCCATTGACCCATCGGAACGCGAAGAGGCCATCGGACTAGCCGAAATTCTGGCAGCCTACAACGAGGGCTTGATGGGACCTAGCCCATGCCCTGATTAAGTCGGGAACAAGCGCACACATGTTGTGTGTGATAGTTATGCACATGCATGTGACAGACTGACACAGAGACAGAGTCTGTTTTGTGTGAGAGTAGAGTAGAGAGTAGAGAGTTTAGACAAGACAAGAGAAGACAAGACGAGAAGAAATAAACAAATACAGAGAGAGAAGGTTAAAATTTAACCTTTCTCTCTCTTCTGCTGTTCTGTTCTCGTCTGTACTCTCCTGTACTCGCCTCTTCTTTACTAAGCTCTCTCTACGCGCTCTCTACGCTCTACTCTCTACGCTCACACAACACAGTCTGTTTCCGTGCATTCATGCATGTTTCTTCCATAAGTCATAAAAACCGAAGAAGACTTGCATTCTTTCAGTACGTGATGACAGTTGTCCGAAGACAAAATCTATAGCAAGTTTGTGGATGCCTGGAAAGGCAGAAACCAGATTCAGCCAAAGATTGTAGAGAAGAATTGGATTGATAGCTACAGTGAGTGGGCTAAGGGAAGAAATCAGTATTTAACCTTTCTTATCAGGGTTAGAGATGAGAAAATAGTCAAGAAGATAGTTGAGATTCAGAACAAGCTTTCAGCTATTCCTTGTGTTGATCCATTCCCCAAGGAGTATCTTCACATAACAGTAAAGGAATGTGGATTCCTAGCTGAATCTGAAGAGTATGAGGATAATGTTCTAACTGAAAACATAGGGCGAATAATCACTCAAGCACAAGAAATCCTGCAAGCTCATAGTAGGTTTAAAGTGCTTCTTTCTAGACCGAACATCTTCCAAGACGTTGCTTTCATTGAGATTCATGACAAGGGAAGAATCGGAGCAATAAACAAGCAATTGCAGTCAATCCAAGAAATAAGAAAGATAGAATACGACTATCTTAATTTTTTACCCCATATCAGCATATCACAGTTCCAGAACAGGCAACAGTTCAGCAAACTAATCAGATATCTTGAAAAATCAAGAGAGACGGAGTTTGGAGAGCTCACAGTCAACTACATAGAGTTAGTGAATGCTCATCTGTCTGGAAAGTATCCGATATTGAAAACCATACATGCTTTCAAATTGAGATAGCAACACTGCATGCATGCATTGCCATAAACAATTTTCGATAATTGACATACATGCTAGATTGATTGAGAAAGGCTCAAATTTGGTTTACTTATGTCCTGACTGTTTTGCCGCAAAAGAAAAATAAGAACCCATTTGTCAAAATTAACGCATACAAGTATCATTCCTTTCTCATTCTCGGTATGCATACCAACTTTATGAGATTAAGGACTGGAGCGGATTGAAGCTTCCACTCTGTTTACAATCTCTGTAAGAATGGCAATAGACCTGAGCACATATCTGCGATTTATCAATATTTGTTTATCAATAGCTCCCTTATATTTCGTCATTTTCTTGAATTTTGGATCGATTAGTCCAGCACGATGGATTATGATGTGTCGCTTCTCAAAGATTTCGCGAATCTTCTTTTCAGTCTTAGCATCACTGAATATATTTTGATTTCCGGTCAGCCTCTTCAATAGACGTTTTATAGTGCTCGTGTCGAGTCTAACTCGATCAGCAACAATCTCGCCTTGCGTACGTTTTGCATCTTCTTTAAATTGCTGTAGTTTTGCAAGAGAAAGCTCTGCATCAATTTCTTGATGGAATCTCTCTCGGATGCTTTTGTTGAGCGTGATCACTGAAACCACAATTTCTTTAAGGTAGACTTCAAACGCGCTTGCTGCTACAATGAGAGATTGTTCCAATAGAGTTTGATCCATCAGCAATCCTAGGTCTTGAAGCATTACTGAAATCTTTTCAATTTGTGGTTTAAGCCGTTTGGCGAGATCTTTTGCAATATCCTCAAAATGTTGTTTGCCTCTCTTTTTGATTTCAGACTTGAAATGTGCTTCAAACGTTTTTTCGATATCTTTCATTAGTTTGTCTATTTCATATGATTTCATCACTTCTGTGGGGAAACTTAAAAAGACACCAATTGTGCGTTTTCCTTCATTGTGCAAAAGATCTTCTAAATAGTCATCTAGGTGGGCCAACGCTTCTGCTCGTTTGATGTTATACTCAAAGTTTCTGAAAGGAAGTTTACTAGCTCGCACCATTCTGGCGACCGAGAAACGTGTAGTATTCCATAGTCTTTAAGTCTTAGGGCGCACGTTCTTAGCCATGCTATTCCATCACATTTTATTGTTTACCTGAAGATCACCCATATAGTTTTTCTCGCCATGCATGTATACCTGTTCGTCTCATAAAGTAGGAAGTTTGAGGAAGGTTCGCGGTTTACCACAAACTTCTTGTTGTCTCCACTATGCTGAACCCGCCAAGATCAGCCTCGAATATTTTGCCTTCATACGC
>Ga0209636_10007807_pt1 | contig 10906 bp, 11 predicted proteins | sample DeeMarSWOR152_54_FD_187464 | JGI IMG/M metagenome (GOLD analysis project Ga0209636, IMG submission 187464) | Marine sediment microbial communities from White Oak River estuary, North Carolina - WOR-1-52-54 (SPAdes) (version 2) | ecosystem: Environmental > Aquatic > Marine > Intertidal zone >... | reverse complement strand
AGGCGTTTTGGCACGGAGGCGTGGCTTTCCCCTACTGCTCCATCCCTGGAACAGTGGGCCTCTCCCGATTTTGGGAGCAGACGTCCCACGATTACTCGTGGTTTGGCTTTATCGGCAATCTCTTCGTATGAAAGATTTTCCTGTTTTAGAGGTGTGCAATAAGAATGCCAAGTAGGGTCTTAGTAATCAAACCTATTGACTCTAAAGGCACTTCAACAATATGAAAAATCTCTTTGCTCAGGCAGAAAATGCCCTTTTTTGGTATGTTAAAATGAAAATTTTATTCCCGCCGCCCCATCTCCTTGCTATTGGAAAACCCAGTCCGGCATGGAGTAGGAATCATTCGGCCCGAATTTTTGCGTAAATTTCCCTGAGCCATTTGGGTCGATGAGAAAATAGTCAATAGGAGGTTCTTGATCCGTATCCACGATATAAGCAAATATCTTGCCGTCCCCACTTACCCGTGCGATGTGACCTCCATTCGAAGTATAGAATTTCTCAACAATCTTCTCCACTCCTTCAAGTCTTTGGATCGTCATGGAATAGGGAACGAGATCTTTCAAATCGGGAATGGGCCAACCGTCCTGATTGATCTGCTGACCCATTGAAAAAATCGGCGTGGCTATTAAACCGAAACAGAAAACAATAGGAAAGGCCTTCCCAAGGCCTTTAAAAATCATTTCAATTTTGTCCTTAACCAAGTTAGGTTCAACAATTCTATGTACTCTACGTGGTGCACAGAATTCCGAAATCTATTTGCTCTCTTCTAGATATTTTTCAGCTGCGAAGGCTGCGGTGGCTCCGTCTCCAACGGAAGTCGCAACTTGGCGCAACAACTTTTTCCTACAATCCCCGGCAGCGAAAATTCCTTTCACTGAGGTCCCACAATTTTCATCAGTGATGATATACCCTGCTTCGTCCCTTTGAACCAAACCTGTTAGAAACTGCGTTCTCGGCAACAGTCCCACAAAAAGGAAGGCCCCCTCTGTCTCAAATTCTGTGATCTCTCCGGTCTTCACATTCTTGACAACGACACCCCGAACAACGGTATCCCCTTTGATCTCCTGTACCACTGAATTCCAGAGAAACTTGATTTTTGGATTGGCCATTGCTTTCTCTTGGTAGATCTTTGTGGCTCGAAGGGCATCTCGCCGATGAATGATCGTTAAATCTTTTACAAACTTCGTAAGGAAGAGGGCTTCCGTGAGTGCCGAGTCCCCTCCCCCCACGACAATGATCCGGCTGTCTTTGAAGAACGCTCCATCGCAGGTGGCACAGTAGGAGACCCCTTTGCCCGTGAATTCTGTCTCCCCAGGAACCCCTAATTTTCGATACTCTGTACCGGTGCAAATGATCAGGGCTTCACAAAGGTAACTCGATTCACTGGTCTGTACCCGTTTTGTATCCCCTTCCAACTTGACTTCCAAAACCTCTTCATTAACAGTCTCCATCCCGAACCGTTTCGCTTGCTCCTCCATCAAACGGCTCAACTCTTCGCCGGTGACCCCTTCTGGAAAGCCGGGATAGTTATCAATCGCCTCGGTTGTCGTCATCTGCCCCCCAAACAGAGCGTTTTCGATGAGGAGCGTGTGCAGTCTTGCTCTCGATGCATAGAGACCCGCAGTCAAACCTGCAGGCCCTCCCCCAATAATGATGACCTCGTAGGTATTGGATTTTTCGCCCTCCATTCACTCCTCCCTAAAAAAGTGATTAATACATTAAATATACAAGAGAAACAGCAACTTGACAAGTTCGATTTGAGAAAGATAGATTAAGAATTTATAATTTCATTTGGTCGGTCATGACAGAATAGCCACCTATGATGAGTGAACACACTCTGTAGGTTAAGGTTGAGGCTAAGATGCCAGTTTGGTGAGGGGGTAAGACGACAGACTTTATTCTCTGCGTAAGAGGAGGGATGAATGGAAAGGACATTGTCAATTGTGAAACCGGATGGGGTCGAGAAGCATCTGATTGGTGAGGTGATTAAACGTTTTGAAGACCATGACTTAAAGGTCGTCGCCCTCAAGATGATCACGATGGACAAAAAGGAGGCAGAAGGATTTTATTCCGTCCACCGAGGAAAACCGTTCTTTGAAAGCTTGACTGTTTTCATGTCGTCCGGACCTTCGGTCGTTATGGTGATTGAGGGAGAAGGAGCGATTTCAAAGACGAGAGAGTTAATGGGTGCGACCGATCCCAACCAGGCCAAAGAGGGGACATTGAGGCGCCAGTTTGCTACCAATATTGAGAGAAATATTGTCCATGGCTCTGACGGGCCTGAAACAGCAGCTTTCGAGATCAATTATTTCTTTAACGCTCTGGAGATTTTTCAACATTGAAAAGCTCATCCCCCTCACTCCTTTCTCTCCTGATGGGGGAGAAAGGAGTGAGGGGAGGGAATCCACATTGAATCACCCTACAGAAAAGGTCGACCTTAAGAATCTGAATCCCCTGGAACTCAAAGAGTTTATGACTTCTTTTGGGAAAGAAAGATACCGGAGCATCCAGATCCTGAGATGGCTCTATCAAAAGGGTATCCATTCGATCGATGAGATGACTAATCTTTCTAAAAAATTCCGGCAGGAGTTGAATGAGGTCAGCTTCATCTCAACCCTCCATCTCCTTCATGTGGAACTGGCAAGGGACGGAACAGAAAAATTTTTTTTCCAACTTCATGACGGGAACGGGGTCGAAAGTGTCTTGATCCGTGACAAGTCGCGCCTTACTCTCTGCGTTTCCACTCAGGTGGGATGTGCCTTTAGGTGCCGCTTCTGCCTCACGGGGAAAACGGGATGGAAAAGAGACCTCAGTACTTCAGAAATTCTCAATCAGATTCTATCCGTCAGAGAAACACTGAATGGAAAATCATCCATAACAAATGTCGTCCTGATGGGGATGGGTGAACCTCTCGCTAATTACAAAAATACCCTTCATGCCATTGAGCTTATGACATGCCCAGACGGTTTCAAGTTTTCGTCAAGAAGGGTCACCCTCTCCACAGTGGGTCTCATTCCTGAACTGGAAAGACTGGCGCTAGAAAAGATTTCTTTCCGTCTCGCGATATCTCTCAATGCCTCCGACGATGACACTCGAAGTTATCTGATGCCGATCAATCGACGTTATCCTTTAAGAAGACTCTTGGAAGTCTGTCGAAATTTCCCTCTTCGGCCGAGGACCCGGATCACCTTTGAATACGTGCTGGTGGAAGGAATTAACGACTCTTCTCATGATGCAAGAAGACTACTAAAAATCCTTCGAGGCATCCCTTCCAAAGTCAACCTCATCCCCCTCAATGAAGCTCCGGGGATCCCTTTTAAAAGGCCTTCGGATGAACAAGTTAGAATTTTTCAGCAAATTCTAACGGAAGGGGGGGTCACGGCGATCGTCCGGGCAAGTAAGGGCGCGGATATTTCGGCTGCCTGTGGTCAACTCCAGGGAAAGTTCAAGAGTTAAAAGTCATAGGTTCTGAGTTATGAATCAGGTATGATGGGTTCAACCTCTTTGCAGTTATTGATTTTTTGAAACAACAGGGTTAACATGGATTTTGATTTAAGGAAGGAGGATGAGGATGGCAGAAAAGATGGTGGGTGTGATCGGTGGATCCGGTCTCTATGAAATGGAAGGTATCGAAGAAGTTCAAACCATTAGCATAACCACTCCTTTTGGAAACCCTTCAGACTCTTTCATTATCGGCCGTCTTGGAGGGATGAAGGTTGCCTTTCTACCTCGACACGGGAGGGGCCACCGCATCCAACCCTCCTCCCTCAACTTTAGGGCGAATATCTACGGAATGAAAATGTTAGGGGTCCAATGGATCATTGGTGTCAGTGCAGTGGGATCCATGAAGGAATCGATCCATCCAGGTGACATGGTGATCCCAAATCAATTTATTGACCTGACTAAAAGTCGTCCGAACACGTTCTTCAGTGATGGGATCGTTGGCCATATCAGTTTCGCTGATCCGGTCTGCCCTGTGCTAAGCCAGATCCTTTTTCAGGCGGGGAAAGAGGTGGGGGCCACCGTTCATAAAGACGGAACTTACCTCTGCATAGAAGGGCCTCAATTTTCCACACGGGCTGAATCGAGGCTTTACCGGACATGGGGGGTGGACATTATTGGAATGACAAATCTCCCTGAGGCAAAACTTGCTCGAGAGGCTGAGATCTGTTATGCCACCATCGCCTTCGCAACCGACTATGATTGCTGGCATCAGGAGGCGGGGGATGTCTCAATCGGAGAGGTCCTTCGAATCCTTGCCCAGAGCACCAAAATAGCAAAGAGTGCGATCCGGAATGCCGTGAAGCAACTCCCTGAAAAGAGGGAGTGCCTTTGCGCCACGGCCCTCCAATACGCCCTTATTACTGGCAAGAAGCACATCCCCGAGAAGACAAAGAAGGATTTGGAGCCGATTATTGGGAAATACTTGAAATCCGAATAGAGCAGAGGGCATAAGGTAAAACCCTTACCCTTTTTGCTCCGTTCGTTTGACTGAGCCTTCGGCTTAAGTTCAATACGAGGGACGATGAAGTTTATTGCGGACCGCATGCTTGGAAAATTAGCAAAACAACTGAGAATGCTGGGATACGATACTCTTTATTATAGAGGAGAAGATGTTTATCCATTGATTCGGTTGGCCCGTCAGGAAGGACGGGTCATTTTAACTCGAAGCACCAAACTGACCCCAAGAAGACCGGAAGATGTGATCCTTCGAATTACAGAAGATAATCCTCTGCTCCAGTTGAAAGAACTCATTCAAAAAGGAAACATTGAAATGGATGAGGGAGAGGCCTTCTCCAGGTGCCTCCTTTGCAACGCTCTTCTCGATCCAATACTTCGGATGGAGGTCGAGGGAAAGGTTCCGGATTTCATTTTTCATCAGCACAAAGAATTCTTTCAATGCCCTCAATGCCAGAGAATCTATTGGCCGGGATCGCATCAGGACAACATGCAAAAAAAAATAAAGGAATTGCAGATTTCAGATTGCAGATCGTAGATTGAAAAATCTTAGACGTTAAATCTAACATCTGACATTTAAAATCTAAAATGGGAGCGCTAGCGAATGCGGATCATCAGTGGGCTATCGAAGGGAAGAAAGTTGGCGACCCCAAAGGGGCAGGTGCTCCGCCCTACTTCTGACCGGGTGAAGGAATCGATTTTCAACATACTTGGAGAGCGGGTAAATGGAAAGATTGTTCTCGATCTATTTGCGGGCACGGGGAATCTGGGGATCGAAGCACTGAGTCGAGGGGCCAAAAGAGCCCTCTTTGTTGAGAGAGGAAGGCAGGCAGTACGACTCATTAAGAAAAATCTCTCTCAATTCGGAATGGCGGAGCGGTCTGAAATCATTCCAAAGGATGTTAACCGGGCGATTGGAATTCTGAAAGAGAGAGGTGAGTACTTCGACCTGATTTTCATGGACCCTCCCTATGAGAAAGGGTTGACCCAAAAAACATTGAGCAAGCTCACTTTCCATGAAATCTTTCATGAAGATTCAATCCTGGTCATCGAACATGACCGCCGGGAACCTCTTCCAGACAAGATCGATGGATGGAATCTCATCCGACAACGGCGAATTGGAGATACGGTTATCTCTTTTCTAACCCCTCGTCTTTCCGATCTATTTTCTCGGACAGTGAATAGGCAGGAAGGAAACAGGTGAAAGGATATGCCTCGAAAACCGAAAAGAAAGGAAAAGGATATGGGAAAAGTCGCCATTTATCCAGGCTCATTTGACCCCATCACGTACGGTCATATCGATATCGTCGAGAGGGCTCTCGAGATCTTTGACAAAGTGATCGTAGCCATCGCAAGCAATGCGGAAAAGCGTTCTCTCTTCACTGTTGACGAACGGCTTGAAATGGTAAAAAGTGTTTTTAAGGACACACCTGATGTCATCGTTGATAGTTTTAAGGGGCTCCTCGTCGATTATGTCGCGAAGACCAACGCCAAAGTCCTTCTGAGGGGTCTTCGGGCTACCTCCGACTTCGAATATGAATTTCACATGGCCTCGATGAATCGGAGCCTCGATCCTCATCTGGACACGCTCTTTATGATGACCAGCAAAGACTACTTTTTTGTTTCCTCGAGAACAATTAAAGAAGTCGCGAGTCTAGGGGGAGCGGTAGAGGGGTTAGTCCCGAACCTTGTCGTCAGGCGATTGAAGGAAAAGTTCAAGCTCCCTGTCACGAAGAAAAAACAGATCGGTTGGGACGACTGACCCTCCTACGCCAAGGCTTCGGAGGATAAAGGGTTCCAGGGTCCCAGGAGTCCAGGGTTCAAGTGAAAACCTTTTGTCTATACACGATAAGCCAGAACCCTTGAAGCCTCGACCCCCTGAACCCTATTAAATTTGTAATGAAAAAACTCATACTTTGCGACTTTGATGGGACGATCAGCATCCGGGATATGGGGTATGTCCTGCTCAATCGATTTTCTTCTGGAGATTGGGAAACTATTGATCGTGATTTCACTGAAGGAACGATCGGCTCGAAGGAGGCCTATTCCCGAATTGCAGAGATCCTCAACGGGGATGAGGGGTCTGTCTTCTCTTTCATCCGAAGTCATTCGGAAATCGATCCCTATTTCACCTCGTTTTACCGTTATTGCCGAGAGAAGGGCATCGATGTCAAAATCGTGAGCGATGGCCTCGATTTTTACATCAAGACCATTTTAGAAGTCCATCATCTCTCAGACATTCCCTTCTATGCCAACCGCACCCACTTCCGAAATGGCGAAGGGATGGATATCTCTTTCCCTTACTCCAGCGAGGAATGCGGTCTCTGTGGGACATGCAAAAAGAGGCTCATTCAAATTCACCGCAAAGAGTATGACTCCGTCCTTTTTGCCGGCAATGGGCTCTCCGATAGGTGTGCCGCTCGGGAGGCGGATTTCGTTTTTGCCAAGAGCTCCCTCTACACGTATTGCATCGATCAGGACATCACCTGCCATTTTTTTGAGAACTTCCATGAAATCCTCGGCGATCTGAAGAAACAGATCCGCGGGGTCATCTTCGATCTGGATGGGACACTCATCGAGGCTTATGAAGCAATCTACGAAGGATTAAGAGAGGCACTCCAAAGGCTTCGTAAGGAAATATTTCCTTTCAGCGATCTGAGGAAATATCTGAAGCCAGATTTGGAGACGACACTCGCAGAATTTTTTTCTCCAGAGGAAATTCCAAAAGCTGTTCCAATCATGAGGAAAAAGTATGAGGAGGTTTATCTAGATAAAACCCAGTTCTTAGATGGGGCAAGGGAGGTTTTGGAAGCGCTTCATTCCAAAGGGATTCTCTTAGGGGTGGCTTCCAATAAGTTGGGTCGCTTTTCAAGGGGAGCGCTCACCCACTTAGGAGTGTCAGGCCTTTTCAAATCAATCATCGGCGCCGGGGATGTGCTTCGAAACAAGCCCTTCCCTGATATGATCCATGCCGTCCTAGGGGAAATGGAGCTTTCTCCCCAAGAAGTCGTCTTTGTTGGAGATACGCTGACCGACATAGAGACGGGCAAACAGGCTGGGGTCGATGTCTATGCCCTCTCCACTGGCTTTTATTCAAAACCTGAACTCTCACGGAATAAACCGAAACGACTATTAAGAAGTCTCGGCGAACTCATCCACGCTGTCGAGGCGACCACTTCTTAGTAAACCCTGTTAGAAATTCCAACGGTGCATTAAAGCCCGCTGGAATAATGCTAAAATTTAACCCCGCTGTAGAGCAGCGGGTCACTATTTTTAACGGGGTAAAGGCCTGCGCTCCAGGTTAACCTTCATCTTTTGTATCCGAAGCCTTTAAACTGTAGTACCTGGCCAATTTTTTTGATCAGGTCAAGGATGGGCAGTTAATAAGGTGGGAGTCAAGGGGAGAGGTTCGGCTCAACCTTCTTTCTTCTCCTCATCATCCTGTCTCTTGAGGAAGGCCTGAATATAGACTACTTTATCTTCTTTCATCCCCTCCTCCTTTCTCGACAGTGACGGAACTTTCTCGGACCGCCGATAGACCTCTTCTAATTTACTGATGACCTCCAGTAGTTTTGGGTCCTGCTCCACCAAGTGGTTGACCTGTTGGTCAAAATAGTCGCTGGCTCTTTCCATCTCAGAGAGGTCAATCTTCATCTCCGTCAAATCGATCAGACTTCTGAGAACCGAGTAGGCGACCTTCACGTTCTTCGTCTGGAGATACTGGGGGGCATGGCCCCAAAGGCTGAGCGCCTTCAAGCCTCTCTTTCTGGCGGACTCCAGAATGAAGGTATGGATGCTAATGGGCCCAGTATATTCCGTCAATCCGAGTCCAGCCCGCGTCACCTTCTCCTTCAGATTCTCATGGTTGAAAAGGGCACTGACCATCGGAGGATAGGTATGAGGGATATAGTCATAGGTTCCGCCGATCGTTAAGATTTGCGAGACGTCGAATTTCTCTGCGAGGCCGAAGAGAAGGTCAACAAAGAGGCTCCAATGAAAATGGGGTTCAACCCCCTGGAAAAGGATGAAGTCTTTTGAAAAAGGGGGTTTGGAATAGTAAAAATGATTGCCTGGCAATTTCAATTCCCTCAACCTGCCCTCCTTGATGACCGCCACTGGTCGGGAGGAAGAGAGCTGATAAAAATTTTCGATGGGAATGGAGGCAAATTTTTTTGCATCTAATTTTTCGATCAGGTACTGAAGCGTCGACGAGGAAACCTCCCCCGCATTGGGCCATCCCTCAAACCCGATGACCAAGGTCGGGTTAGAAAGATTCGGTTTTTCAAGGTAGGTCACCTGGTCCATCCTTACTCCTTGAAAAAATGATACCCCCTATTCCCTTTCCTGTCAACTCACCTTTTCCCCGAGATCTATTCCAAAATGCCCTGGGGAGGTCAATGTTTAAAAAAGGGATTATTTCAAAGGCTTCCCCACTAACCTTTGAAAAGCCTCCAGATACTTTTCTCGGGTCTTTCGAACGATCTCTTCGGGCAATTCAGGTGCCGGAGGATTCTTATCCCACTTCAGAGAAAGAAGGTAATCCCTTAGGAACTGTTTATCAAAACTTTTTGGAGAACCGCCAGGCCGGTAATCATCTTTTGGCCAGAATCTTGAGGAATCCGGGGTGAGAAGCTCATCGATCAGAAAGAGTTTCCCTTCTTTGGTACCGAATTCCATCTTTGTATCGGCGATGAGGATGCCCCGTTGGTCTGCAAAATCCCGCGCCTGTTTGTAAATGGCTAACGAAAGACCTTTCAACTTTCTTGCCAGTTCGTTTCCTACAATCTTCTCGACCTTGTCAAAAGTGATATTCTCGTCATGGAGACCGATCTCTGCTTTGGTCGCAGGGGTGAATATGGGTTCCTCCAAGTTTGAGGACTCCAGAAGTCCTGCGGAAAGCTTGATGCCACAGACCTCGCCTGTCTTTTGATACTCTTGCCATCCTGAGCCAGAGAGATAACCCCTGACCACGCATTCAACTGGAAGAGGATCTGTCTTCACCACAAGCATAGAACGGCCTCTCAGAATATCCTTATAAGGCTGGCACTCCTTTGGAAAATCCTCCACCTCCACTGAGATGACATGGTTAGGGACGATCTCTTTTGTCAGGTCAAACCAGAACCTGGAAAGTTGTGTCAGCACCTTCCCTTTATGCGGAATTGGATTAGGCATGACCACATCGAAGGCTGAGATCCGATCGGTCGCAACGATCAGGAGTTTATCTCCAAGATCATAGATGTCTCTCACCTTCCCTCTTCCCTTCAGTTTCAAAGACTTAAATTCAGTTGTTGAAATTACGTTAGATGGCATTGGAGTCCCTCCTGTCAAGCATTAGGCGTGAGGCGCAAGGTGTAAAGTCAGAGACTTATTATTTGTGCTCTTTCCCCTTTCGCCAGACGACTTGCGACTTACGTTCTCCTTTCATTTGATTTTCAACGTTCTCATTCGGTTGATGGCTCCAGCGAGTTCGAGCATACGGGGCATGGCAAGATTACCGGCCTTATAGGGAAGGAGGATATCAAAACCTTTCTCCCGGATATCCTCCATCACCTTTGTCAATCCCTCCTTCAGATTTTGAGTCCTATCTAAATAATTCTCACAGTAATAATGGATCATGAAGCCAATCGCCCGTGTCTGACCGGGATCGACCAACTGTTCCAGATGGGAAAGGTCTATGGGGATGGAGCCATAGAGGATTGTCCGAAGGCCTTTGGCATCGATCTTGACATCCTTTCGGCCCCGACTCGGATCGAAACTCACCGGAAGAGGCAGTCGTGGGGTGACCTCCCCAAACCGTTGCCCTCCTTCATCGATTCGCTTGCTCGCATGCTTGATCGCAATCTCCTTCGCCTTCTTGGTGACACATCGGGGTTGATAGTTGTCCATCATGATCACCGTATCGGCAACATCGAAATAGTCGCCTGAACCACCCATGACGAGGATCGTGGAAATTCCATGGTCCCTGTAAAGTTGCTGAACTTTGTCCACAAACGGGGTAATCGGCTCCTTGTCTTTCGTTACCAAGTCTTGCATTCGTTCATCTCTAACCATAAAATTCGTCGCCGAAGTATCCTCATCAATGAGAAGGGTTGTTGCGCCCATTTCAAGCGCCTCGATGATATTGGCGGCCTGGGAAGTAGAGCCGCTTGCATTTTCAGTTGAGAATTTCACAGTATCCTTCCCTTGTGGGAGATCGGTGATGAATGGACTGATATCGACCTTCTCAATGCTCCGGCCATCCTCTGCGCGAATCTTAAGAGCTGAAGGGATGGTGACCACGTACTCTCTTCCATCCCCTGGGATATGCGGATAGACCCCTCTTTCTATGGCGCTCAGCAGAGTGGTCTTCCCATGGAAGCCGCCTCCCACGATCAGGGTCACCCCCTTTGGAATCCCCATCCCTTTCATGCGACCCTGATTGGGAAGGACGACCTCTACCGCCAATTCT
>Ga0209636_10007806_pt1 | contig 10906 bp, 10 predicted proteins | sample DeeMarSWOR152_54_FD_187464 | JGI IMG/M metagenome (GOLD analysis project Ga0209636, IMG submission 187464) | Marine sediment microbial communities from White Oak River estuary, North Carolina - WOR-1-52-54 (SPAdes) (version 2) | ecosystem: Environmental > Aquatic > Marine > Intertidal zone >... | reverse complement strand
TGAGGTCGTTGCCGATCTCATCGATGAGCGCTGCGGCTGCAAGCACAAGTAAGATGGGGAGGAGGAGTTCGACACCTGCTACGAAGATAATAAGGAGGACAACGGAGAGCCCAGCGAGGTGCGCGAGGTTATCTATTTTTCCTTTAAAGAACACAGCGCAGAGAATGGCGAGGAGAATCGTCGCAGAAACCGGGTTGATAAGCATGGTATATGCCCAGAGTATTCCGAGAGCAGGGGCGATGCCATAGGCGAGTTTTTTATTGAACGTTTTTTCATCGAAGGCATCATCTATATATTTTATACCCGCTCCAAGAAGTGGGTAGGCTAATAGGAAAAAATACATAGTCGTTCATTCCTCCCGTCGTTTCTTTCGGTACACCCCGCTCGGTGGGTGAGGATAGAGTTAAATGGTACGCTCGCTACGCCGTACTGCCGGGTGGTGTACTCCGGGGCGTGTGTGGTGCGTCGGTGTATCGTATTCATCTCTATCTAAGTATGAAATTCAGCAAGTGAACATAAAGCCCCACTCCGAGAAATTCCGACAAAATGCTAAAAACGGGGTTTATTTTCTAGTTTTGTAGGAATATCGCCTCTTGGTGTCTCTCTTCGTGTCAGCTCAGAAACTAACGAATCACCAGATTTTTTTACGTTGAAAAACCCAAAAAATATTAACGGAGGAATACCAAAACAAAAAATGAAAAACCTTGCTTTTCAACCACTATGCCATCAGCTTCTAAATAAACTGAAATTCTTTGAAAAAATGGTATGACCGGTATATCACCATACTCCCAACTACGTCTTGTCTCAAGTTCTGCATAGCCTTCAACAGTATTTACTTGCCTTCCAAAAATATCTGTCCAGTTTATGCTAAAATTAATGGTTATATTATGGTCATTAAAATTGTCAACAGTTAAATGTACACCAACTCCTCCTCTTACCATTAGAGATACGTCACCCGTTGTTGCAGTTATACTAGGAGCAAATACTATTAAAGAAAAAATGAAGACGGCTGTAGATTTCATATTATTCGTGTAAATAAATTCTTATTTTAATATTAATACCTTTAGTAGCTGCTCTTCTGTTATATTATTTTAGCGGATACTTCACATCCTTCGGTGCCAGTCGGATTTGGAGCCATACCTGGTGGATCACCGTCTCCGCAGGGGATGCTATCATCTAAATCTTCTTGATGATATTTCGAGTTAGCAGTTGCGTCAATAACTAGTATCTAGTATTGAATTGATCCAATGAGGGATAATCCCATTAAATCTTAAAATAAACAGTTGGATCCCCTAAAAGATTTGTTTCGTAATAACACCATCTCATATATTCTTCATCAATTCTCCAGAGGTTATCTTCTTTAGAATCTTGATTAGCTTTGCTTATTACCGTTATATTCTCACCAAATACAGCATCCCAGAATTCCCTATGAAAACGCTGAGATGGTGAATCTGTCGAATTAATTGAACTAAATCCTTCCCGAGCGTTCATTATGACAGCGAAAGCACCATGATCAGTCTTGACGGTAAGATATTCTGCAAAACAATCTCTTACACCATCAAAATGACCAGCAAAGCATGCAGAGGAATACGCAAAAAAATATTTTGTATTTTTCATTCTAAAAACGCCTAAATTCCAAAGTTTCATTGCATTATTTTTTAATCCATGACCATTATGGTTGATAAGGTACGGGGTATCCTTGTTGATAAACATGATTAATTTTGAGTTTGGCCAGCCACCAAAAGCTCCACTACCACGAGGCTTTGGCCAATGATTTTCTTGCCAATCACGATCATACAAGGTTGTGATGCTGTATTTGTTTGAGGGTATACCAATAGTAGTATAATTTCCACTAGAACATTCATCAAGTAGTTCATCCAAAAAGTTGCCACCCCATTTTGCTGCCTCAAATTTAGCTTTATGTTGACCGACCATGAGTACATTTTTTAAATAATTATCATCAGGACTTGTAGACATATATGAGGTTGTTTTCTTAACAAAATTATTAACTTCTATAATATTACTGACTGATGCCCGCCCAACAAATACTTCTGCCATAAGATCGACATCGCCACCATTTAGACCATCAGTTGGTTCACCCCAGCGATCGTCGTCATCATAATTAAAGGTCCCATCAAGACATGCATAATACAAATCAGAAGGCATTGTAGTTGACACTCCCGCCTGTCCCTGCCGTGTTTGAACCCACAGATCTCTAGAGGGGATAACATTATCATCACCACCGAGAAGTACATAACCAATTCCCCAGTTTGTATAAGCTTCTTTGATATAATCCCGAATTTCTTCAGGAGTAGTGCTCCCAATATCAGAAAGAGTTTTAATAATAGTGTGAATGCCCTCTGCATCATGCGCAGCTTTTAATGGAATAAAACCGTCCTTCAGCCGAGCTCTTGTTATTATCAGTAAGTCATAGTCATTATCTAACTGAGAGCTGTTTAGTGCTGTTGGATAAGTATTAATGGCAGCAGGATTATCAACTTTTCTCATAACTTCAATTTTATCTTGGTTTAAACCTCGGAATAATGAATTAACAGTAGCGTCTTCAGCAGTTTCAACACAGACATCCATATCTCTATAATAAAAAAGTTCACCTGTAGAAGGAACATACTGCACAGGATGTAGTTTCAAAACAAGGATGTTATATCCTCTGAAACTATATGTACCAATCTGTGTAAATAGCTTTTCAGGAGAAGGATATGTAGAGCCATAAATCACTTTGTTAGTTGTAGGTAAATAAGATGAGCTAATTATTGATGATGGTGCTAGTTCTCCAACAGATTTAATGTTGATATTTGATCCTAAATATACCTTCTCACCAAGTGTAACTGTTATCTCTCTAATCTTTTCACCATAAGGAATCAGGATGTATGCACCTCTCGTAGGTAGATAGGGTTCACTTGGATTGCCGCTAAGAACAGAACCAAACATAACTATTCGACCGTAAATCTGATTGTTCAGATTACTATTCTCAATAATGGGCATCTCAAATGTATAATTCACGATAACTTGATTACTGTTGCATTTTCCATCTGCAACAACAAAAAAAGAAAACGGCATTAATAAAAAAATAACTGTTATCCCAATACCCGCTATTTTCTTCATATTTTCTCCTTACATACTATCTATTGCTATATATTTATATATTTTTATGTTTAATACATATCCTCTTTTTAAGAAAGGAATCTATCTGTAATCAAAGTTAAACATGAGAATCGATTTATTTTTGAGAAAGCCGAGTCAAAACTGAGTGTAGTCATCGTCTCTTAACCCATAAAAAGATCAAAATGACAGTTTCTACAATGATGATTAAAAGCATGGTATATTGTACTCCAATTGTATCTGTTTGACTTGTTTCTTCAGATATTTCTATATCATTAAGACCGAGGTGAATCGCCTTTTTTAAATCTAAAGATGCAAGTGCCTGCTCTCTTGCAATCAGGGATTCTTGAATAGAAAGTTCCGCGATTGCAACAACATTCGTTCCACTTTGCTCTTCTGCATCATGTAAATGAAGTTTCGCTTGTTCGATTGTACTTTCAGCAAATGGAGCATCAACGTCAGGGTCGTTATAAACCCTACTCATAATTACATCTGCATAATTTAGATATAATTCACATAAGGCTAATATCTGAGAGGTATCTGTCTGGGCCAGATGTTCACGGGTGTAATATTCTATCGATGCTTTGGCATACGCGGCATTCATTAGAGCGTCGTAATATAATCCGACCGAGTGATAATTTTTGGATTGATTTATTGCATGTTTTGGAAATAGCAGATACTCTTCATAACCTATGCTCTCAAAAAAATCAATTGTTTTCCCTACGATATCAATCCATTTTAATGACACATATCCCGAAATATCTGAAAAATTCGAGGTATTATCGATGGTGATATCTGCTTTGTCTTTTTCCATTGCTAGGTAGAAATACCCACGTGCCTTGTGTATCGAAGAATCTGCACTAATTAGATAAAAGATGGTGGAATTATAATCAGTTTTATTGTAGTAGTTCTTTGATTGATTAAGGTATTCAGTGGCGATTTGTATTTCACGCTTTGCCAGCTCACGCCATTCCAGTGATGCGAATGTCTTTGGTGTATGTTCATCCATTTCCTGGGTAATGTTAGATAAGTCACTTTGAGCATCATCAAGAAAAGAGTCAGCTGCACTTTTATTTCCAATAAGTTCCATTTGATTATCTAATTCATAAATCAAGATGGTTCTATAAGCGTTAATCAGGAGTTTATAAGAATTAAGTGGATATTTGCTTACATTTTCCAGGCTTCTTTTATAATAGTCAGAACCTGCCATGCTCGTATTTTCATAAATCGAAGAGTATGGGAACAGCTCGAGTTCTATCTGAATCAGTCTGTCATACGAGGTGCATTGAGCAAGTGCATTAGCCGAGACACTCGACCATATAAGGGTTTGAACCAGGATCACGATAAAAACAAGTCTTGGAATGGCCCTTTTCATTTTTCATACCTTTTTCTTTTTATCGTTCACAGTAGTGAAAACGCATATTTTTTTCATTTCCTCAGCGGTGAAACGTATTTCTTCGTAACTGATTCGGACATGCAACCAATCCATCAGGATCTAACGAGTCGTTACTTTTGTTGTTTTCTAATGATAGTATAATAAAGGACAACTGCAGTAACCGCTACGATAAACACTAACCCCATTCCCAGTGGGGCTGTATATCTCTCAGAATAATAACTTCCAAACCATAATCCAAGTCCAAAGAAGCCTATGGCCCCGAGTGTCCTCATTATTGTTTCTATTTTTAACATCCACTTTTTCCTCCTTGCAAATGATAGTATGAGCACCTGAACCAATGTTCAAATACTCCTGTTCTTCTTAGCGACGATTTATGTCACTTTATAATTTCTCATTCTTATTAATGCTTTCTTCTAAATCAATCAATTTTTCACAGTTACCAGAAGGCGTTCGTTATCCGCCAAAGGTAGAGAAGAGGAATGTCATATCATAGAATTCAGGAGCATTCCCCTCTCCCTTTTGAACAAAGAAGGGACAATGTAGCATATTTACAGTACTCCACCGCCACTGACACCGCTGGTTCCCGTAACTCCAGATACATCACCTGCTGCTTCACTACTTTGTGCTTCTGCTTCAGTAGATACTGAATCTACGTGCTGTGTCGGTTTATACAGTTCCATAAAGTATAAGAAAAGATCAATTTTGGAGGGAACAACAATATCATCGGCAATAAAATGAGGGTATCCCGCAACTTCTATATCATAAGTTGACACTTGTTCATAAACTTCTTCGATAGAATAAACCAGCTCATCTCCATTGACGGTCGAAAGTATGGCACTGGGTTCTATGAATGCTGCAGCTTCCCATTCGCCATTAAAGTACATTGGATGGTTTGGCGTAACTTTGAGTCTTTCGTTAATTATTAGGTAGTATTCGCCCATTTCCTCCGCGCTGTGATGGAAGACCTCTGTTACAGAAGCGTCTACTAATGCACCAGTTTCAATATCATATGCTTTGACAATTTCCCCAACCAATACATCCTCAATGTTTTTGTGTGTGCCATCTGCCATTGTCACTTGTGTACCAGCTAAGAAACAACTTATGTCTCCGCTGCCACTTCCTGGTTGGTACCCGCCTGTGAAACAGGCAGCTAAACATCCCATATACGATCCGCCTAAACAACATCCGCATGCAGTACATATCCAGGGGATGAAAGGCCAAGCTAGCGGTCCACTATAAACGGTTGCTAAACAAGCAGAACATAAGCCTCCGCATATCCATCTGAGCCACCAGGCTCCTTCGTATGCTTTTATAACACAGTGATACGCACAGGCGTATAGCCATGGGTTGAACGTGAAAACTCTCCCTCCGTCATCGACGTCGATTATTGAGAAAAGACCTGTTTGAGTAATCTCATCAAATGTACTACTTACATAATATGTGTCACCACTGGTAGTCATGATCTTTGTCACAGCTCCACTATCAATTTCCATAAATTCGCTTCCAATCATTTCTAGATTCAATTCTGGATTTCGAGGTTTTTCTGGATGACAACCGCAATCCCCCTTTTCATTTGCATTTACAGGAGTGGTTAATATGGGAACAAATATTATTAATGCAACAACCGATAACGTCAAACCCTTAGTTTTTCTATCCATTCTTCTTTCACCTCCGCCGTCTGTTTCTTAAATGATATTGCATAAATACCGGCGGCGTATCTATGCACCAATCAAATTTTCTTTCCATAAGATCATTTTTTATTTTTTTCTTTTCATAATTTAAATACTTTATTTGAAGAGTTTCGAACAAAAACATAATGCATGGTATCCACTAGGAGTATATTGGTATAAAGAGATAGGTGAAGAAGAGCAGCGTAAATCCATAGCGTATCTGTGTCTCGTTTCCACACGATACCTTAACTAGGACCGTGGTAAATCTCGGAGAGCTAATGGTACGTTCAAACTGTGTCTGTGGATCAACTGTCATGTTACCTCTGAAGATACCATTACGGTACGTTATTTGAGACTTTGCGGTGACGGTTTCGTTTCCCTCGTTTATGACCCCAACCGTTACTCCGATGCCCCCTCGGATGTACAGTGTTACCGCATCAGCGTCCTGGGGTTCTGCACCACCCATGGTTGGTAGGGATACTACGAGTCCCAAAAACAAGACCATTCCTATTGTTCCTATTCTTCTCATTTTTTTCATTTCCTCCCCAATATTGCGCTAGAATTTATCTAACATTATAGTATTTGTTACTCGTGTTATATAAACCTTTTTAAGCGGTGATGTTACCATATCAGTTGACAGTACTTGAAAAAGAGAAAGCTGTAATACCTCTTATAATTCTGGCAGCCAACGGTTTTTATAATCGCGCATATCGATCCAAAAAGTTTGTTTCCGTATGGCTTTCGGAAAGTGAGAATTTATATCATCCGTAATCTGAAAAAGCTCATTGATATTTTGTACAACGAATTCAGGTTCTAAATCAGCCCAACCGATAGCCACATTAAGATCTTCCAAACAGGGGTTCTCTCCCAGATATTTGATTACCGGATTCCTCTGTGTATGGTCCTTAAGATAAATATCAAGTTTAACATGCTGAAGCCCTAATTTTGAATAATCAATGTGAACACGAAACGCTTGGATAACGCCATTTTTTATGAGATTCTTTATTCTGTAATTCACCGTTTGTGCTGAACACCCCAGGTTCCTCGCCAGCTCAACAAGTGGAACCCGAGCATTCACCACAATCAGATTCAACAACCGATAATCCAACTCATCGATGGGCACGGTTTTTCCATCACACGTTGTTTCATACATTTTTCTATCAGCTTTTTTATATTCATCTAACAACAGATAGGATTTTTGATAGCAAACCGCTTGGATATACAGAGAGATTGCATATTTTGCAAAATTAGTGCCATATTTGGCAAGGGTTTGATTCCAAAACTGATGAAACTCATAATTGTTTTTTACCCATAGAATAACATCTAAATCAACTTCCCCTTTTATTTCTGCGACTAACCACGAATTTCTATAATTGACAAAGTACTGGATGATTTCCTGTTTAACCGCTGCACTCACATCCTGAAAGTTAATGTAAATTCGAAACACGTTGTATCCGAGTCTAAAGGTATTAATGGCTGTCCAAAAATATTTAATAAAGCCCTCATCTTGCATCCGTTTAATCCGATACAGCACATTGTTTTTATGTAACCCAACCTTCACGCCGATTCTCGACAACGATTGCCGTGAATCCAAATCAAGCTGGTATAATATTTTTCTGTCTTTCAAATCTAGCTTTACCATTTTATCCTCATTTTTTCAAAATAGTTCTGGTAACGAACGTAACCTATGATATTTTTTGGACATCCAAAAATTCTGTTTTCTAATTGCACCCGGGAACTTGGAATCGATATCGTCCATAATTTGAGTCAGGTGTTCTGTATTTTTTACAATCAGATCAAGGGTTATATCAGCCCATCCTACAGCCTCGATTAAATATTCAACATATGGAATGTGTTTCACATAGTTTATTATATGATTTCTCTGCGTATGATCTTTCAGATATATATCTAAAGCTGAATTTTGGAAACCTAATTTTTTCATATCAATATTAACTCGTATAGCAAGAATAATGCCGTTTCTGATGAGATTTTTCATTCTATAGTTTGTAGTCTGCGAAGAACAACCAAGTTTTTCTGCAAGATCAATGAGTGGAATTCTGGCACTTACTGCCATCTCGTTTAACAGCTGATAATCTAGTTCGTCAATTTCGATGGTTTTTCCACCACTTCTTAATATGAAATATTCTCTATCAGATTTTTCATATTCATCGGATAATAAATAGGATTTTTTAAAGGCAACACCTCCAGTAAGAACAGAGACTATGTGATTTGCAAAATACATACCGTATTTATCTAAGGTCTTGTTCCAAAACTGATTGAACTCATGACTGTCTTTCACCCAAAGCATAACATCAAAATCAATGGGCCCTTGAGCAGACATAACCGCCCATGCATTTTTACAATTGACAAAATACTGAATTATTTCATTCTTTACATCTAAACTAACATCCTGAAAGTTGAGATAGAGTCTATAACAATTATAGCCTAACTTAAATGTATTAAATTCTATCCAAAAATTTTTTATGACTCCTTCGTCAATCATCCTATTAATTCGATAGAGAACCTTGTTTCGATGAAGGCCAACTTTCTTGCCGATTTGAGCATTGGATTGCCGTGCATTCAAATCCAGTTGATACAGGATTTTTCTGTCTTTCAAGTCGAGTTTTATCATGTTCTTGTTGCATAATGCTATTTTATTAGATAGTTTTTTTGTTTTGCACAAATTCTTGGCAAATGGGCTTTATGTTCAACTTCGGGTTCTCTCAATTAGAGATAAAAAATATGAAAGGTGAAAAAAAAATGAAGAAGAAAATTATGGTCGGCAGCCTCGTGGCTGCATGCATGCTGATGATAGCGCCAACAATCGCCGCAACCCAAACCTCTGCCACAAAAAACACCAGCTCAACCACCACCCCGGTTGTAATAAAACTAAAAGACGCCCATGTCTTCACTGGGCTCCACCCGCTCTGGGCGTTCCTTTTCAATTTGATACCTGCGGTGTTCCAAAAAATCGACCTCCTTGTCGAGATGACCCACATCTGGACGCCCGGCGTGAAGTAGTCCTGATCGGGTACCCACATCGCTTGGGTACCCACCTCCCTCTTTTTTAGTGTGTGAAAAAACCCTTCTTTTTGTATATAAAGAACGAGTGATACCAATCGTTTTTATGTTCTTTTGGCCAAGGCATCAACAACCGGGGTCAAAAACTGATGGGTGATAAGCTCCATATAGGCTTTGATATCCTTGATGACAAAGAGTTTATCCTCATCGCTGAAAAAGGAGAACGATGGCAGTGGGTAATACCGTTCATTGACCATGGTTTTCTGCTGCATGTCTTCTAAAAAACTGAGGACCCGGGCTTCGCTTATACCCAGGGTGGACAACAACGTCCGTGGGTCGAGTCGATTCGTAGAATACCAGTAATCCGGTGGCGTCGTATCGTCACCAAAGAACAACGACCGAAGCACCGTATCCTCACCACTAAAATCAATCAGGTTTTTTTGACCCTGCGCGTAGATGTAGAAGAAGAAATAATATTTCAACGCGTCTTCCTCAGCCCAGGAGAGATCCACCACGTTTGTGTACTCCTCTTTCAAAAACGCTTCAACCTCGGGTGAGCACCAACGTTGCTCCTCAACGGTTTGCACAAAACCGAGAGACTCTAAGACCGTGTAAAAACGATCAAGGACACCACGCATTCGTTTGTCTTGTAACACCACGCGTTCATACCAAAGATTTTCATCCTCTGCATAGGGTTTTGGATACATCCCCACATAGCCTTCGGTGATCCCAGGAAACTCATGCCACAGAATACGATTAACAAGACAGGATACCGCTCGCTCCGGTAACGCAGCCGTCTTCGCCCGGAAACGCTTCACGTTGTCCTGCACCCGATGGAACATCACCGAGCTACACACACTGAGACCCTCATCCGTCAGCCGCACCACGGGCTTCTCCGCACCACCCAGTTTGCTCACCAGATGCTGCTCAATCAGCCGCTCGACCGTCTCATGCACAGTCTCAGCAAACGTCTCCTCAGACGTCTCCCGCAGATAATACAACTGGAGCAACACATCGATCTCAGCAGCATCAAGCATGCGAACAAGCGCTTCAAGATCCATTCCCCATCCGCCCAGCGTTATAAATGAATCAAACCGTTTTAAATGTTTGTATCAAAAGGTATAAATACTCGGAGTAATATGAGAATCCTTGGAGGCACCTATGAGAAAGGCAATAGGGATCGGAATCGCCCTCCTCTGTCTCGGACTGGTTGCGATTCCTGGTGTAGCTGCTGAGCACACCACCGGTAACGTTGATCTGAACATCCGAGGCGGCATCGGCGTCCACTTCACCATCGCGAACCATAAAGAAACCAGTGTCACCGCGGAATGGGAAGTCACCACACCCATCGGCCAATCAACCCAGCTGACAGTCGTCCCATCAGGAGTCACCATAAACCCCATGAGTCTCGTCATCCGCGTCTTCAGCCCCGTCGTTGTACGACTCGAAGCAGAGGGCCAACAAGTATCGCGCATTGGCTACGTCGTCGGCGTGTTCGTCATCCTCAGATAAATCACAAAAAAACCGTACCCCTTTGAGTTCGAAAGAAAAAAACCATTCTAGCCTATTTTTTTAAAAACCCGAGACTTTGCCTTGACCACCGTCACACTCGCTCCTCTGTTCATCGCTTGTTCAGCGACATCAAACCGCCGGGTAAACACCTTCTTATTCCCCATCGTCCACTGCAACACAACCTCTG
>Ga0209636_10007805_pt1 | contig 10907 bp, 4 predicted proteins | sample DeeMarSWOR152_54_FD_187464 | JGI IMG/M metagenome (GOLD analysis project Ga0209636, IMG submission 187464) | Marine sediment microbial communities from White Oak River estuary, North Carolina - WOR-1-52-54 (SPAdes) (version 2) | ecosystem: Environmental > Aquatic > Marine > Intertidal zone >... | reverse complement strand
ATTGATTTCGAGGCCAATAAATCAATAGCCAAAACAGGTAATGGGAAATATATTCTCAAACCTATAATCCGGGTATTTAACGAAGCCTTAACCGGTGGATTCCAGGGAAATGTTCAGCCTGTTGAAGCAAATCCGCTCATTCAGGCAATATTCCAGGATGATACAACGACTACAATTGCTGATGCTGAAACCGGTAATTTTATGATCAGAGGACTCCAGGAGGGTCTTTATAAGGTTGAATTTCTGTCTGAGGAAGGTTTCAGGGACACAATACTATCTGATGTCGAAATTCTTGGTGGGCAAATTACTCTTCTTGATACCCTCTGGTTAAATTAGGTTATTTATTCAGCTTGTTATAACATTAAAAGACTGTCTGATCTTTTTTAATATTGTATCAGACAGTTTTTTATTTAAATATTTTATACTGAAGTGATTAAATTTCAAAAAGGGATTAACATTATTGTGGATCTGCCTGGTTTTTTTCAGGCATCAAGACAACCCTGACGTAATTATCCATATTCAGATATTTGTTTGCAGTTTTTCGTATTGCCTCAGAAGAAAGTGTTTTCACCAATCCGGGATATTCAAGTATCAATTCCGGATTGCGGCCGGTGAAATAATAGTTCTGTAAATTATTGATCCAGAAGCGGTTTTCTTTCAGGCTTATTTCATATGAGCGCGTCTGTGTTTCCCGTACCTTGGTAATATAGATCTCTTCAGGGCCTTCTTTCTTTAGTGAATCAAGAACCTGAAATACTGTTTGTATAAGCTCTTCCACCCTCCTGGGATCACATCCGAAGAAAATGTTAACCTTATATTTCTGAACAGGATAAAGGTCGGCACTTGAAGAAACACTTACATCATAAGTCCCGCCCATTTCCTCGCGGAGAACCTCCCTTAATTTAATATCCAGCATGCCTGCCATGGATTTCAGGTAATAATTTTCTTCCCTTGACCATTCCATGGTACCGGAAAAGATGATGCTGACCACACTTTTCGGCTCGATTCCCCGGAAGACAGTTTTTTCTATAATTCCTTCCGGAAGCCTGATACCAATATTTTTCCAGGATTCTTCCCGCTTAATTGCAGGCAATCCGCCAAGATAGGTCAGGATAAGGGATTTTATTTTATCCATTTCAAAATTACCGACAAACAGAAATGTAAAATCACTGGCATCAGCAAATCTTTCCTTATAAAAACCATAGGTGGTTTCAAGATCAAGCTCATTTAATAATTCTTCCGACCAGGGTTTTACCCTGGGATGATATTGAGCCATGGTAACCATCACTGTATCATAAAACGCTGATTCCGGATCAGCCGACCTGTTCTGGATAAATCCTTTCATCCTGGTCTGGTATGATATGAAGGCATCACGATCTTTCCTTGGAGCAGTCATATAAAGGTAAACCAGTTGAAATAGTGTTTCTATGTCTTTAGGAGTAGTGTTACCGACCAATCCTTCATTTAATTCATTTATAAAAGGAAAAACTGAAACAACTTTATCTGCAACTTTTTTATTGAGCGTATTCAGATCAAATTCTCCCAATCCAGACAGAGATATGATATCAGATGCTGATTTGGCCGACATATATTTTTCGTCGGAAATTAATGAAGTACCTCCGGGACTGAAGGCATAAAACTGGATTTCATCATTTTTAAAATCAGTTGGTTTAAGTATTACTTTGCATCCGTTGGAGAGTGTCCATTCAGTAACATTTATCTTTTTTATAATCTTTTCGTGAATAATTCGTCCCGGTTCAGGAATATTTTCCACAAGAGGTATATCAGAGACCTGATCTTCATAAGGCTCAATTTCAACTTTCCTGACCCTATCAAGCAGAGCAAGTAATTCACCTTCAGAGGGTATGATTAAATCTGTCTTTTCCGGTGCATTGATAAGCAGGACCCGGTTCTCATCAGTCATCCACTGATCAATAAGCCCGTTAACTTCCTCCAGTCCGATTCCAGGTAATAGTTCTCTGGCTGCAACAAACTCAAATTCAATGCCTGGAACAGGTTCTCCTTCAAGAAAATTTCTTGAATATTCATCGGCAAAAGCTTGTGATTCAGTCTTATCTTTTTCATTATAGAATTTTTCAAGCTCATTTAACAGCTGGTTTTTTGTCCGGTCGAGCTCTGAATTTGTAAAACCATATTTCTTGACGCGTTCAGCTTCAGTTAATAATGCTTCAAGTCCTCTATTGATACCATCTTCCCGCACATATGCCCCCAGTAAATATAAATCTTTTACCCTCACCAGGCTCGTGTGCAATGAAGCCCCAAAAAGAAAAGGAGGATCAGGCTGATTCAGCAATTCATAAAACCGGTTATTCATCATCCTGATATTTAGCCGCTCTATCAGTATCCGCCGGTAGTCATTGATATCTTTATCCGGTTCCGGATCCATTTTATAATAAACTGATACGATTGTGCTGGCAGCTTCCGGATCTGTGGCAATGGCAAACAATGTTTCCTTATGGTCCGGTACAACATAGGACTCTCTTGACCTTGCTTTTGTCACCACTGGTATCTGTCCGAAATGTTTATTTATCAGTTCTTTAATATAATCTTTATCAAAATCCCCAACTGCGATTACGGCCATAAGGTCCGGCCGGTACCAGTCGGTGTAGAACTTTTTAACCGTTTCAACCTGAAATGTTTCGATTACTTCTTTTTTCCCGATGGGACGTCTGTCGGCATAATGAGACCCCTTCAAGATTACAGGCAATTGTTTATCCAGCATCCTCCCATCCGCTCCTCTTCCAAGTCTCCATTCTTCAATTACTACTCCTCTTTCCTTTTCAACCTCCTCTTCCTCAAAACTGATGTATCGTGCCCAATCTTCAAGGATCTGAAATGCAGTCTCAATTAACAGCAGGCTGTCTGTAGGAACCTGAAGCATAAATACTGTTTCATCAAAACTTGTATAGGCATTGATTTCCGGTCCGTATTGCATACCAATCGATTCGAGATAATCGACAATCTCATGCTTGGCAAAGTGTTTGGTTCCGTTAAATGCCATGTGTTCAGTGAAATGCGCCAATCCCAATTGATCTTCATCTTCGAGAATGGATCCTGCATTCACCACCAGCCAGAATTGAGCCCTTTTTTCAGGTTTCTGGTTTATCCGGATATAATAGGTCAAACCATTATCAAACCGGCCTTTTTCAATTTGCTGGTCAAAAGGGATCGGATCTTCCAGACTATAGGAAAATTCTTCCTGCGCAGTGAGACTCAATAGAATGATCCAGCTGGAAATTACCGGAAGCATCATCCTGGTAATTATTTTTCTGAAATCTTTGATCTTCATAATTATTGCATTTATAATTAGAAAAGAGCAGTAAAAATATTAAATTTAATGTTCAGTATAAATTTATTATAGGGATAACCATAATAATTTATGCCTGAAAAACTATTAAGATTTATATGTGATTTGATCAATTGAATATTGAGATCCTGAAAAATATAAAAGCTATCTAATTGACTGATAAATTATCAGAATTAAGAGAAGAAGTGCTTGCCTGCACCCGTTGCAGATTATCCGGAACAAGAAAGAATGTAGTTTTTGGTAATGGAAATCCTGATGCTGAGATTTTTGTCATTGGAGAGGCTCCCGGCTTTGATGAAGACAGGATTGGAAAGGTCTTTGTAGGAAAATCAGGGCAATTGCTGGACAAAATTTTTGAAGCCTGTAATTTCAGCAGGGATAAACAATTGTATATCAGTAATATCCTGAAATGCCGGCCACCTGACAACAGGAACCCCGGTACAGATGAGCAAAAAGCCTGTATTCCTTATTTATTGAAACAAATCGATATTGTTGACCCTAAAATTATCATATTGCTGGGTTCGGTCCCTTTAAAAGTTTTCTTCGGCCCGGATTCAAAAATCACAAGAGACCGGGGTGCCTGGAAGAATTATTTCAGCCGATGGGTCATGCCAACATACCATCCTTCTGCCCTGTTAAGAAATCCCAACCTCAAAACAGATAGCTGGAAAGATTTTAAGAATATTATCCACAAATACAGGGAACTTGTCGATCCGGAACATTATTGTAAATACCTGTAAATTTATATAATTCCCAAATTTCCCGGAATAATCATTCCAGCTTGTCAAATATAATTGCAGAATCAATAAAATTAAATTATTTTTATTCCCTTCCTTGTTTATGATTATTTCAGAAAAATATTTTGCTAAATTAAGATTTCAGCATATATAAGGTTTTTAGATATTATTTTATTACATATCTTTTAGCCAGTATTATGTTCATAATAATTTACCTAAGATATTTTTTTGCTACTCTTAAATAGCCATTGATAATTTTAAAAGATGCCAACTAATTTGAAAACAAATATTAAAACAACCATTTAAATTGCTTTAGCCATGAAAAAAATTTTTATCTCTCTGGTAATCTTATTTATTGCTGTTTTTATTTCAAGTGCAACTGTAAGAACTGTCAGTAATAATGCAGATAATCCTGCACAATTTTCTGCGATCAATTCTGCGATCAATGTTTCTGCAGACGGAGATACCATATTGGTATTCGGCTCCGATGTTTCTTATGGAACGGTTAATCTTGACAGGACAATTGTTTTGATTGGTGCCGGTTATCATAATACATATGGAGGCAATTCAATTATCAGTACCCTGAATATAAAAGGAGGCACCTTTAATGCCAGTAATTCCAAGATCTCTGGATTCTATATCGAAAACCTCTATTTCCGGGGGAATGAAGATGCTGCTAAATTGATTGAAAACGTTTTAATTGAAAGATGCAGGTTGCAATATGTGATTTTTTATGATAAGGTTACATACAGAAATGATACCATCAGAAACTGTTTGTTAAAAAATTCATACGTATATTTTTATGATTATCTGGTGCCTTACCAGAATATTCAGATTCACAATAACATTTTTGATAATGAGTATTTCTATTCCTATAATAACAGTTATGTGCTTGACAGTGTATATGTCAGAAATTGTGTATTTCTTAACCGTGCTGCTCCAAATACAATATTCAGCAGGTCTAAATACCTGACGATTGAGAATAGTATCTTTTATGCTGCTGAGCCCCAAGGTTGTCTGGAGTGTGCATTTAATCATAATATGACTTATGCCAATACTAATAACGTCCTGGTTGGTACAGGCAATCCCGGAAGTGTTGGCAGCAATAACCAGGAAGATGTAAATCCAGAGTTTGAAATATATCCAATCGGAGGAGGGCCTTTCAGTTATGATCAAGACCTGAATGTTAACAATCCGCTTGCAAAAACCGGAGGAGCAGGGGGAACAGAAATGGGTATATATGGCGGCATGCTGCCTTATGAGCCCGGATTAAATCCTTCTATTCCCCAGATGACAGAAATCACTTTCCCCGGTGATGCAAGTTCCGTTAAAATTGGTGGAACCCTGAATGTTACATTCAAGGCAAAGAAACAGGATTGATCTTCTTTTTGGTAATAACCAAATCATACCTAAAAAAACCATGAAGAATATCCTGATATTGTTTACATTGCTTTGTTTTATAAATCTGGGAAACATATTTTCTCAGAATCTGACAAAGGCTGAATACTATTTCGATTCTGATCCGGGTGTCGGGAACGGAACACCTATTACCGTTACTCCCGGCACAGAGCTTAACAAATCATTCGATTTTAATGTGTCGGGGCTCAATCCGGGATTTCACCGACTTTTTATCCGGACAGCGGATGAGCTTGGAAGATGGAGTATTGTTAAAGGACATCTGTTTTATGTTTACAGCGATACTTATACCGATCTTACAAAAACAGCTTCTGATCTGGAAGGTTTTGAATATTATTTTGATACCGATCAGGGTGTAGGAAAAGGAACCTGGGTAGGTGTAACTCCGGAGAGTGAAATTAATTCTCCTGTTAATTATTCAACCGCCGGACTATCACCAGGTTTTCACAGGCTTCACGTCAGAGCCAGGGATACTGATGGCAATTGGGGTCATATCAGGTCACATTTATTTTATGTCTTTGATGACACACATGTTGACTTATCTCAAATCAAGACCGGAATAGCTGCAGCTGAATATTTCTTTGATAAGGATACCGTGCCCCAGGGACAGGGAAAGGCCATTGATATTACTCCCGGAAACACCGTTGAATGGACAGGCACAATCAGTGTTGAGGGCCTTGCTGCCGGGAGGCATGTTTTGTTTATCCGGGTAATGGATTCAACAGGAGTATGGAGTATTGTAAAAACGAAACCATTTAATGTGGTAACCCTGGGATCTGAAACTAACTCACCTATTTGCCAGGGATCTGTTGACGGTTGGGCTACAGTAACCGTTGAAGGGGGAGTATCTCCATTTACTTATCTCTGGAATGATCCATTGCAACAAATAACACAAACTGCCACAGGATTAAGTGCCGGTACTTATACTGTTACTGTAACTGATGCGGAAGGTGCCGTCATCAGGGAATCGTTAACAATAACTGAATTTGATACTATTCAGATAAATATTACCACATCAGATACAGAATGTAATACGTCTAAGGGAAGTGCGACTGCAACTGCAAGTGGTGATAATCCTCCATATAATTATATCTGGACCAACGGTGATACTATCCAATCTGCGACCAACCTTAGATCAGGCATATACATGGTTACTGTTACCGACAATGAAGGTTGTACCAATACAGCTGTTGCTACCATTAATGATATCGGCGGACCTGAAATTACCGTTAATGCCATTCAGCATCTCAAATGTGCCGGGGATAAAAATGGAATTATCGATATAAATGTTTCAGGAGGAACAACACCTTATATTTATAACTGGTCAAATGGTGAAACAACGCAGGACATTATGAATCTGACGGCCGGTACATATGAAATCATTGTTACAGATACCAGCAGATGTCTGGCTGCTAAAAGCATTAAAGTTAACGGACCTCAACCTCTGACCTTTGCATTATCAGTTAATCCATCTGACTGTGGTTTAACAACCGGAAGTGCAACAGTGAGCGTATCAGGAGGGACAATTCCTTACGCTTATAACTGGGAGGGTCTGACAGCCCCGCATGGTGCAACAAGAACCAATCTTGGGGCCGGCGTATATACTGTCACCGTTTCCGATTATTACAAATGTTCGGCGTCTGTAAGAGTTGCAGTCAGTGAATCCGGTGCTCCAAGTGTGAACATAATTTCAGTCATCCAAAGTACCTGTGGTAACGAAGATGGTCAGATCCTCACAACCGTTTCCGGTGGTACAGGCAGCTACACTTACAACTGGCAGAAAGAGGGTGTAACTGTTAGTACGTCAAAAAATCTGACTGGTGTAGGACCGGGAGACTACAACCTTATTGTTTCTGACGGCAGCGGTTGCAAGACTTATGCTGCTGCTACTATCCCGGCTGAATTGCCACCTACACCCCAGATATGCCTTGTTACCGTTGATACCAATTCAAATAAAAACATGGTTGTCTGGACCAAAAATGCAGGTGCCGGAATAGTTTCCTATAAGATCTTCCGGGAAACTACCTCGGCCGGTGTCTTTGACCTAGTTATTACAAGACCATATGATAGCCTGAGTTCATTTATCGATACTTTTGCAAATCCAGCTATCCGCTCCTGGAGATATAAGATATCTGCGGTAGATGCCTGTGGGAGAGAATCCAGGTTGAGTGCTCCTCATAAGACCATGCACCTGACAATCAACCTTGGTATCCTCAATTCATTCAACCTGATCTGGAACAACTATGAAGGATTCATACCTTTTATTAGTACGTATAATATATGGAGATGGAGTAACGGTTCCTGGTTGATGATAGATAATGTTCCAAGTAATACAACAAGTAATTCAAATTCTTATACCGATTGGTACGCACCTGAGGGATTATTGTGGTATTATATTGAAGCGGAACATCCGGCAGGTGGATGCACCCCTACAAAAGCTGGCACCCTGAATTCTTCCAGATCCAACAGACAAAGCAGGTTAAAATATCCCGAGGGGATCGATTCTCCGTTAACCGATTTGTATAATCTCAGGATCTATCCAAATCCCGGTACCGGATTATTCAATATTTCGATGGAAAATCTTTCATCTGAAAACTTGGATATAAAAGTCTTTGACCTCAGTGGCAGGATGGTTTATATCGATAAACTATCCCATTTGAAGGGTAAAGTTGAGTTCAGTATTGATCTCTCCGGGTTTGGGGGTGGAATCTATCATCTTCGCATGAAAACTAACAAGGAAATATTTAATAAGCTACTTATTATTGAATAAAAAAAAGCCCGCAAATGCGGGCTTTTTTTTTATATCCTTATACCGATAACTAACACATCATCAATCTGTTCTGTGCCACCAATCCTCATCCATTCGAAGAAGATTGTCTGGAGGATTTCTTTTTGCTCACTCATTGGTTTGTCATATATCTCAACGAAAAGTTCCTTTAGTTTTTTAAGCATGAATTTCTTTTTACCCAGACCTCCAAACTGATCCTGATAGCCATCTGAAAATGTATATAAAACATCACCCTTAAATACTTTCATTTCATTGTTTTTAAATGGCTGGCTGGCAAATTCATGAATACCTATAGGCATTCTGTCTGCTTTTACCTGGATGATTTCACCATTTCTTACTACGATCAGCGGATTATTAGCTCCGGCAAATTCAATTCTGTTTTTCTTCTTGTTGATAATATGAAGTGCCAGATCCATTCCTTCTTTCTGTTCCCCCGCTTCTCCTTTTTGTCTCAAGTGCATAATAACCTGCCTTCGCAATTCATTCAAAATCTCATTTGCTTTAACATCTTCTGCTTCGCTGATAATATTGCTCAGAAAAGATATTCCCAGCATGCTCATTAAAGCACCCGGAACACCATGTCCCGTACAATCAACTGCTATGGTAATGGCCTTACCGTTTTTCTGTCCTATCCAGTAAAAATCACCGCTAACGATATCCCGTGGCAAAAAGAGTATAAATCCGTCCAGTTTAAACCTTCTCAAATCCTGTTCAGGGGGAAGAAGTGCTGTCTGAATTTTTTGGGCATACTTGATGCTGTCCATGATATCATTATTCTTTTCCTCAATTTCCTCTTTCTGTTTCTCAATCTCATCTTTTTGCCTGACTACTTCTGCTGTCCTTTCTTTAATGATTTGACGCAATTGTCGTGTATAGAGTTTAACGATGATATATACAATAGCTGTTGCCAGAATGATATATAAAATAAAAGCCCACCATTTGCGGTACCAGGGAGCGAGTATGTTGAACTCATATGTTGCTTCAACACTTTCGTGATTATAAACATTTTTAGCTTTGACATGAAACACATATTTACCCTCATGAAGATTGGTATATTCCTTTTTGGTTTCAGACGACCATTCACTCCATCTAATATCATTCCCTTCCAGAAAATAACTGTATGCCAGGAATGACTCATCTTCTCCTGATTGTGCAGCATAATTAAAAACAAGTGAATTGGTGGAAAAAGGTAGTGTAAGTTTCAGTAAATCCGGTTGTCTTAAAATAATTAATCCCGATTCATTGAAGTATGTGCCACCGAAGATCTTCTGGCCCTCGCTGAGATAAACGCTCCGAAGGCATGCATAATAACGGAATTTATAATTTTTTTTGTTTGCCATATTATATCTGAAGAGCCCCTTGGAACTCCCCATCCATATTATTTGTCCATCATCGATAAAAATAGCATGAACCGGGTTTTCTGAAATTTTCTTAAAGGGTTCTGTAACCCAATCATAATGAATATTATCATCCGTTTTTACGTATCCCACATCATAAGGTGGATTACCACCTTCACGGGCTAATACCATCCAGATATCTGAATCTTCTTTTCTGATGATTCTGTGGATGTATCTTGATCCATCAGCAAACTGAACACCAAAAGTTGAATCAGGCATAAACCTGTTTTCATGTGCAATATATTTATACAATCCTCTGCTTGTAGCTACGTGTAAAGGGCCTGTTGTTTGAGAGAATACAAATGGACCTTCCGGTAAACCATAAGAGCTGTCGTATCTTGTTATTGTGTAATCTTTGATCCGGTTATTTTCAAATGAGAGAATATTCAATTTGACAACATTTTTATCAGGTGTTCCCAACCACAGGTTGCCTATAAAATCTTCTGAAAGCTGCCTGATATCCTCATCAATACCTTCAATTTTCCCCTCATTAATCCATTTCCCATTGTTCCGGTAAATAGAAACAAGCCCATTTTCCAGACCAACATATACACGTGCAGGATCAAGCCTGGACTGATAAATTGTCCATGGTATTTCTTTCAAAATAATCTCCTGTTTATTATTCTTTCCTACCTGCATGACATTATTGTTTGTCACCACCAGCAAAATTTCTTCTCCTCTATATTTAAAGGTAATGAGATTCCAGCATTCCATTTCTTCCATACCGGGAACAACTCTGAAAACCGGCGTTTTTATTCCTTCCATCCGTTCAGCCAGGGGTAACAGATCGAGGTAAAACAATCCCCTCAATGTTGCCACATAAATCATGTTATTGAAACGTGTGATCGACTCAACCGTGCCAGGCAAACCGTTCTGGTCGGTGAAGGAAGTAATAGGAGAGCCTATCTCGATCCTTGATATACCGTTACTCAAAGCCAGCCAGAGATTTCCATTCATATCCACAAATTGTTCCTGAACTATCTGATCCTGCAAGCCTGCAAATTTATCCAGTACTGTTACCAGGTTCCATAATGTGTCTATGATAATAACACCATGCCCCCATGTCCCCAATGATATCCGGTTATTATTTATTTTTTTTACGTTATAGATTTCAACCTGATCCAGTAGATGTTCAATCCTGGTATATATTCTGGAAATACTCACAACCTCTCCCGAATTATCATCAACTTTCATCAAATAAAGACCGTCGTAATCTGTGACAACTAATATTTTCCCGGGTG
>Ga0209636_10007804_pt1 | contig 10908 bp, 11 predicted proteins | sample DeeMarSWOR152_54_FD_187464 | JGI IMG/M metagenome (GOLD analysis project Ga0209636, IMG submission 187464) | Marine sediment microbial communities from White Oak River estuary, North Carolina - WOR-1-52-54 (SPAdes) (version 2) | ecosystem: Environmental > Aquatic > Marine > Intertidal zone >... | reverse complement strand
TCGAGTGAAAATAATTTCTCGATACAAAGGATCTTTGCTTATGGATGTTCTTATACCACTGTTTCTGGCTGCTATGCCCATTTTATTAGGCCAAGCTATGGCTGGGTCTACAGCTGCTGCATCTTCAAACTTTCAGCAAAACACTGGTTTGACTGAAGCGAATTATATTGCGTACATGATAATAGGTGCAAATGTCTTTTCCTCAATTACGACATCCTTCTGGCTCTTTGGTCTTTTTATTCGTCGTGAACAGACACTTGGAACTCTAGAATCTCTTTTCATGTCTCCTGCTCACAAGCTTTCCATTTTGGCGGGTTTAACTCTCTATGTGGAAGCAAGATCGCTTATTACCTTTGTGTTAGGATATACCTTAGGTTGTGTTATTTTTGGAGTTAATCCACTTCAGGGACAAGTACTCTTAGCACTATTTATTCTTCTACTTGGTTTGATCCCAGTTAATGGCTTATCTTTTCTTCTTGGCGCGTTAGTATTGAAAGTCAAACAGGCTAATACTATTTTCAACACGTTCCAATGGCCATTAGCAATAATCTCGGGGATTTTCTTTCCAATTACTGTTTTACCCATATTTTTACAGATTTTTGCTTTTATGTTCCCAGGTTTTTATCTTACCCATGACATCCAGGCGGCATTAATCGGTTTAAAGTGGTTTTTCGGGAATGTGTTTCTGGATTTAGGTGTTCTTTTTGCTTTCGCTATCATATGCCCCCTCATTGGATATTGGCTCTTTGCAAAAACAGAAGCAAGGAGTAAAAGAGCAGAAGGAATAGGACAATTTTAGAAGGAATAATCATGGCTATAATCACTCTCAATAAACAACAGGTACATGGTTTTCAGATGTGGTGGAATCAATTCTGGTCAATGACAAAAAAGGAATTTACTGTATTAACTCGTTATAAATTATCTTTTATCCTTAGTTTCTTCCAGATTTTCTTTATTATGTTCATTTTTACGGTGGCAGCATTGGTTTTGACTCCCCCCGAAAAAGCAGCTTATGGTGTTGGTATAATGTTTTATTCCTTCATTCTTTTTATGTTTCTTTCGACAGCGCTTTGGGATATAGGTAACTCATTACGAGAGGAACAATATCAAGGAACTTTAGAGTCATTATTCATGACCCCTATCAGCTACTTCTCCACCTTGGTGTCCAGGATTTTTGCAAACCTTGTATGGACGGGACTCAATGTAATAGTCACTTTTTTCTTCATGTCATTCGTTTTTGGCAGGTTACCTCTTGCTAATTTGGGTCTTGGCATCATGATCTTGTTTCTCAGCCTTTTTGTATGCTTTGGTTTCTCATTTGGATTTGCTGGACTTGCTTTAAAGTATAAAGAATCCATGAATACCTTCACCAACTTTCTTCAGTTTTTTCTCATGGTTATTTGTGCAATGTTTTTCCCATTCTCAGCCCTTCCTGAATTCATTCAAGCTATCTCTCGATTAATTCCTCTATCCTACTGTGTAGACTTATTTCGTACGGTCATGATTGGAGAAGCACCCGAATTATTACCCTTTGAGTTTGAATTGGCGATTGTTGTGATTTCGGCTATTCTGCTCCCTCTTCTTGGTATATGGTACTTTCGACGTACAGTTCAAGCAGCAAGACGAGAAGGAAATCTAGCAGAATATTAGAAAATCCAAAACAGACTCTATGTTACCCATTTATGGAATTAATCGTTTAAGCTGGCCTATAACGCCAGCTTTAAAGTAGTACCAAAAAATCCTCCGTTTATACTTATTCTTGGCAAATATGCCTCTAAATCGTCGAGACCAACTATCATAAACATGTCGATATGCTTTATACAACTCTTCTTGTAATTCTGCGGCAGTAAGATATTTCATATCACAAACAGCGTGAATCATATCGTAATTTGTCCAATTATAATCAATAATGTGCCCTTTTGTATAGAGGTCTTCATACATTGGTGTTCCAGGGTAAGGAGTTACCAACATTGTAATGATAAAATCGGGTTTAACGACATCTGTAGCCCATTCCATGGTTTGCTGGATTGACTCTCGGGTTTCAGTTTCATGCCCAAGCATGATCATTAGCTGAGCAAGAATATTATTTTTTCTCAATAATTCTATTGCGTCTACAGTTTGGTTCCCTCTAATGCCTTTTTGATAAGAATCTAAAACTTCTGTAAATGGGGATTCTCCTCCCACGAGTTGCCAATAATTCCCAGCTCGATTCATGGTCGCTAATCCATCCCCGACCTTCAGAATGCTATCTACGCGCATCTGGGCAAACCATTCGATTTCGTCCCCATTTAATCCACGAGAAAACATCTCTTGACACAATTCTTCTATTAATTTAGGACGCCCACCACAGAAATTATCGTCTGTAAACCAAAAAAAACGACTGCCAAAAGTATTGTACATCCATTCCATTTCATCAGCAATACGGTTGACTGATTTCGTATTCCAATGTCTGCGATAGAAAGTAGTTTGAGAACAAAATGTACAATTATGTGTACAACCACGTGATCCTTCTAGAAGGATATAGGGAACATCGCTCATCATGGCGAAATGATATTGATTCATGTCCTGAAGAAGATGATAAGCAGGATAGGGTAAATTTTCCAATTCTTCACTTGTTAGGGGTGAATAATCAGTTGTCCTTCGGAATTCATCATTTCTTTTAAATGCGATTCCTTGGACTTTCTCCAATTTGTCTGTAGAACAGCCATGTGTCTGAAAATGTTTTAATAAACCCACAAGAGCCTTCTCTGCTTCATAACGCACAATAATATCAATATGTGGATATTGAGTGAGTGTCTCCTCATCAAGCATCGTAAAATGTGAACCACCCGTGATCGAAATTATTTCTGGGTCTATTTGTTTTGCAAGATCAAGGGTTCGAACCGTTTTATACACATTACAAGTGGCATGACTTCCTGATCCGATGATATCAGGCCTCTCCCTACGGATTTGTTCTCCTAACTTCTCCCAATCAAGCTTTTCAGCTTGACAATCAATAATTTTAACTTCAATTTCGGGTAACTCCTTTTCTACAACTGCTGCTAAAATGAGAAGATTATAAGGAGGTGGTAGATACTCCCCCATCACAAACCAAAACCGTTTAGGTGGTTCTACTAAAAGTAACTTCATAAAAGGGGACAGAAATCTGACTAATTAAATGATTTCTGATAAGGGTTACGAATTAACAATAGCCAGCTTTATTTCTGGTAAATGGGGAATGAAACCAGTTAAAAAACATTAGTCATTTATTTGTAACATTAAATAATGGTTTAACCAAGGACATCCTATTGGATTAAAATCCTGACCAATATTACATTTTTCTAAATGGTCACAAATCATACACGGAATATCCCAAGGTTCCGACAAATCTGGATAATTTTCTTTTGTGAGAAGTTCTTCCATTGACAATGAATTTGCCTCAAGATCGACTGTTTGTCTATTTACATCTCTATTTAATTATATTCTTTAGGTTTTTGTGTTAAAAATGATTTTGTTCATTATCAAGATAATACATCACTCATCACTGACTTTCTAATTAGAGTATCTTTAACTGTTCGACGTTTATGGGGATAATCAACCGAAAAGTGTACGCCTCGACTCTCTTTACGATGGAAAGCGCAATCGATAATCATTTGAGCGACGTCAGCTAAGTTACGGAGCTCAATTAGGTCGGATGTGATCTTAAAGTCCCAATAATACTGATTAATTTCGTTTTGGAGTAATTGAATGCGTTGCTTCGCCCTTAGAAGGCGTTTATCAGATCTAACGATACCTACATAGTTCCACATCATTAAGCGAATCTCCATCCAGTTTTGACTGACAACAACAGACTCATCACTGTCAACAGCATCTCCTGCGTGCCAAGGAGAAAAAGATTGAATTAATTTATCTTTTTGTAGAATATCATAACAGGTTTTTGCTGCAAAATGAGCCATAACGGCAGCTTCCAATAATGAATTAGAAGCTAAACGATTAGCTCCGTGAAACCCTGTACATGCTGTTTCTCCGATGGCTAGAAGACCTGGAATATTAGTTACTCCTGATATCGTGGTTCTTACTCCACCAATTGTATAATGCGCAGCAGGTACAATTGGAATCGGTTCTTTTATGATATTAATCCCAAATGCGAGACATTTATCGTATATCCCTGGAAATCGAGTCTTAATGAAATCAGGATCTTTAAAAGAAATATCTAAATATAGATGATCTAGTCCTGTTCGTTTCAGTTCAGAATCGATCGCACGGGCAACAATATCCCGTGGAGCTAATTCTAGACGGAAATCATAAGATTTCATGAATTGGTTTCCTTCATTGTCTATCAAGCGTGCACCTTCACCGCGTAGGGCCTCTGATATCAAGAAGGATTTAGCATAGGGATGGTACAATAATGTTGGATGAAATTGAATAAATTCCATATTCATTATCGTGGCACCAGCACGATATGCCATCGCAATACCATCGCCACTGGACACATCAGGGTTACTAGTGAATAAGAAGGCTTTACCTAAACCCCCTGTTGCAAGAACTGTAACTTTTGCGGAGAAATTCTTAACAAAATCTCGCTTTTTATCTAAAACATAAGCACCTAAACAGCAGCCTGCCCGTATTTTCAAGTTAATGGCAATGTGTTGTTCAAAAACTTTAACTTGTGGGTTTTGCATCAATGCTGCACAAAGAGCACGGTGAACTTCAGCACCAGTTATATCTTTGGCATGTACAATTCGACGATGTGAATGACCCGCCTCTAATCCGAGATCAAAATCACCTTTGTAATTTTTCGAGAATTTGACACCCCAAGAGGCTAGTTCTTGGATACGATCAGGTGCAGAAGAAATAATTTGCCGAGCGACTATTGAATGGCAGAGGCCATCGCCCACTGTCATTGTATCCTGTAAGTGAGTGTCAAAAGAATCCTCTAATGAAAATACTGAAGCTATCCCTGCTTGAGCTAGCGCAGTAGCACAATCAGACAAAAAAGTCTTAGTTAAAACTACTACTTTCCCGAATCCAGCAACTTTGAGAGCAAGTGATAAGCCAGCGATTCCAGAACCAATAATTAATACGTCACATTTCACTTCAGGATCTTCAATTTCCAAGAGAACCTCATCCTCTTAAGGAAAATAACAGTAACAAGGTAAGAAATTAACACATATTCACATAAACTTTATATCGTTCTCATATCTTATAATAAATCGCTAAAACTGATGGTGAAAGCCAAGAAAGAGGAAGAAAAATAACACAAAACCTTTCTGGATACTTGTCGTTTCTAGGCTAATGATGATTTGGGGAGGAGTTGGGTACTGGACTGGTTCAGGAGCCATCGGAATAATTGGTAATTTCATTATTGACTATTTTCTAGTAACCAATCCAACCTTAGTCTGGTTCATCCGCTTTTTTGTATGGGGTTGTGCAATTTTTGGAGCTTTGGGTGGATTTTCGGTAATTTTAAGTTCCATCTTCATCTATAGGGAGCATGTGACATCAAGTAAATTTATTGTAGGGTTAGGAGCAGGTGTGGGTTTGATTAGTTTTGTGTTTCTGGTGATTATTGTAGCATTAATGGGATTATGGGCTATTCTAGGAGTATTATGGGTACTAAGTAAAAATATAGGCTGGATGGGGGTTGTACTTAGCATTTTTAGCAGAATGAAAGTTTAATAATTGAGGAACCCATCATATAATCGCTCTAAATCCTTTAAGATTATCTAATTTATTTAAGGAGTCTATGAAGATCTGATAAAGAGAAGGAAGAAGATAGAATACTAAATATGTTTTCTTTCAGTTTCTTTCACTATTAAAATTGCGACAATTGAGAATATAAAAACCACATATGTAAAACCTGGTCAATAATTTCAGTAATATCGGCATCCATTTCCCCTAATGTTTAGGTACCGTCTTCACGACAATTAATAGATCATGGAATTTATCAGCAATTTCTGAGGAGAAGCTAAAACCACGAGAAAGGATATAGATATTAGTTTACGCTCTCTCACTAATTCCTGTTGTGTTCTCGGGTCTAGTACGCCTTTTAAACTCATAAAACTTCTCTGATAATTCTTGTACTTGCTGAATAATCTCTTGAACGTTTAAAAACATAAATAGATAATCATTAATGAGAATTTTCCCGTTAGAAATCACATATCGAATTTCATTACCATTTGCAGCCCAAATCAAATTTTCTACCACATTGTCTAAGCGTGTTGGGGTTAAATTAGGAGCAGAAAGATCAACAACTATTATATCTGCTAGTTTCCCTGGTTCTAATGAACCCGTATTAAACCCTAAGATTTGAGCTGGAATTATAGTTATTCGTTCAAGAACATCCTGAGCGGTCATCAGAGAAGCATCTTGATGAAGAGCTTTTTGATATTGAGCTGCTACGCGAGCAGCGTTAATAATATTTTGATTATCGGCACTTCCAGATCCATCAGTCGAAATTGCAAATTCAATCCCTCTTCTTTTGAATTCTTGTATGGGAGGCATACCTGAACCAAGAATAGTGTTTGCTAGAGGATTATGTACAACTTTAGTTTGAGTTTGGGCTAGAATCTGTAGATCATTGTGCGTAGTATGCACCTGATGAGCAATAAAAGTATTTTCATCGAAAAAGCTAATAGAATGTCCATATTCTACTGGTGTCATCCTGTATTTTTCTGTGAACCACCTTGTTGTGGCAGATTCTTCACTAGAATGAATATGAATTAAGGAATTGTGGTCTTGAGCCCATTTTTTTAGTATTCTTAGAAGTTCTGGTCCATTTGAGAAAAATTGATCAGGTCCAGGAATAATCTTAATATCTACTGAATCTTTATACTTCTCATTTAATTTATCAAGTCTCTCTACAGCGATTATAGCTGGCTTATCTAGTATTCTTGGGTCATAATGTCGATCTTGTGACCCTACAGCGATCATGATTTTTGTTCCAGCCATTTGGTTTGCTTCAACTAGTTCATCTACGTGATATTTATTGAAATTGCAATGATGAACCAAAGCAGTAGTTATTCCATGCTGTAGGTCATCTATTCGGGCTTTAAGGTAAGTTATTAGATAAGGTGACTTGCCAAAATGCTTCGTCAAACTCTCTTCTTCAGAGTGTAAAAAACCTGTAAATAAATTCACTGCTGAATCGAGCCAGGTAGTTAGGGGAACATCTTTGGCAATTCCAATAATAGGTGATTCGTGATCGTGACCATGGGCTTTAACAAATCCTGGGAGTGCTACTCCATTTATTTGAGGAACCTCCCTTTTTTTTATTTCACCTATTGTTGTCCCAATAATCTCAAGTTCTGATCCATACGTATCAATAATTTCCTGACCTCTTTGATCATCGAAGTGACCAACTTCTTTAATATGCTGTCCTTCAGTGAGAATGAACCCATCTGTTATTCGAGTATCACGTCCTAATACATTGGAAAGAGGCAAGAGAAATTTAGTTCTAAGCAATTTATACTTCATTTGTTCACAAACCTGAAACAAGGCTCGATTTATTAAGCGATGTATTTGTATTCTCTGACAATAAGAAAGGAAAAAATATTGAAAAAGTTTGAGCTCCAAACTTAGTAAACAAGTAGAAATCTTGAGATTACGAAGTTAATTAATTTTTCATTGGATGAATAAGAATTGGATCTTATTATTAAGAATGGAACCCTTGTAGATAGCATTAGATGCTATCAGGCAAACTTAGCTATTGCAGAAGGAAAAATTAGGGCTATTTTCCTAGGTAATAAGAACTATAAAGCAGAAAAAGTTGTTGATGCTGAGAAAAAAATGGTTTTTCCTGGTTTAGTTGATTCTCATGTTCATTTTCAACTTCAAGATATGGGGAAAATCATCTCAACTGACAACTTTGCTTCAGGAACAAAAGCTGCTGCCTGTGGAGGAGTGACGACTATAATTGATTTTGCTGATCAAATGCGAGGGGAGTCTCCTCTAAAAAGCTTTTATGAACGTAAAAAAGATGCAGATTCGCAGGTGGCTATCGACTATAGTCTACATGTCTCAAAGACTGACACCAAATTTCTAGATGAGATTCCGACTCTTATTTCCGAGGGAGTGACAAGCTTTAAATTTTTCACAACCTATAGCTGGCGAAATCTTGATCTTGATGATGCAGAATTATTAGTTTTGTTTCGTGAGGTTAAGAAATGTCGAGGAATGGTTATGGGCCATTGTGAAAATGATGACATGGTTATTCGCAACATAAATAGCCTTATTCAGGCAGGAAAAACTGATCCTATTTTTCATGCCCATTCACGCCCTCATATTGCAGAGGAAGAAGCTATTCAACGAGTGCTACTTTTTACCAAAAAAACTGGTGTTAAGCTTCATCTAGCTCATCTTACTACAAAAGAAGGAAGTGACCTATTATCCCAAGCTAAAAAACAGGGTTTGAATGTCACAGGGGAGACCTGTCCTCACTATTTACTTTTAAATGAGAGAGAGTACAAAGGTTCAGAAGGATATTTGAATCTGATGTCACCACCTCTTCGTCATGCCAAAGACCAACAAGCATTAATGAAACGAGTGCAAGATGGAACAATTGATCAGATCATTACCGATCATTGTGAATTTTCACGTAAGAGTAAAGGAGATGGTAACTTCCCTTTTCATCAAGTTTTAAATGGAATTCCAGGAATCGAAACCTCCTTGCCCCTTATGCATGATTTTTTAATTAATAAGCAAAAATTAACTTACCCTCAACTAATATCTCTAATGTCAACTAAACCAGCTCAGATATTTGGTCTTTATCCTCAAAAAGGGAGTTTGATGGTTGGAACAGATGCTGATCTTGTCATTTTTGATCCAAATGTTGAAAGAACAATCACTCCAGAAATACTTCATTATTCCATTGATTGGAACCCTTACAGTGGACTGAAGGTTGAAGGATGGCCCGTTATGACCATACTTCGCGGAAAAATTCTTTACGAAAAAGGAAACTTTGTTGGGCCGCACAATAAAGGAAAATTTTTGAAATGTTCAATTAGATAGATATCTGTCGCCAGTGTTAAGATCTTCTGATGTAATAATGGCCTGAATGGGATTTTAGTAGCCTAGAAATGCTTAATTTTATCAAAATAGAATCCTAGACTTGGTAAAAAATTAATGCTATTTCAATAAAAAAGGTATTTTGAGATGAAACATCCAAAACAATCACGAAATGACTTACGTACATGTCCAAATTGTAAAAAATCCTTTGCACTTTCTTATGCTAGAGCCTTCGGATGTAAAGGATGCTCACAAAGTTATCTCACTTGCGGTTATGTGAAATGTCCTTTCTGTAGTCATGAATTTTGAAAATAACTTAATCCAAATAAAGGGGGGAAATGATTGGTTCAGGACGGTGCCACTCATAAATTACATTAGTAGAATGCTTCGTTTGAATCTGGTAATCTGGAAGAGCAGGATTAAATTCCTCAATCTTCAGTATAATATAATTGATGTTATGATCTCCTAAGTTGTTCAATGCTACATCAATAGTAACCCAATCCATTTTGGGAGAATAAATCTCTCCCCAGGCATGTGCTTCAACCAATGTTCCTTGCTTCTGAATATAGTAACCGGTCAATCGTCTACTCGGGATTCCACGTTTTCGTGCTAATGTTATGAAAAGATCTGAAAATTCATCACAATCACCAATTTCGGAGAGGTAAGCCTGATAAGCTCCTAATCTTTCTTCTTGAAATTCACAAACTTTAATTTTTGCTCTGATATATTGATAAGCCATTTGTACCCATAAAGAAAGATCATCTGTACCAAACCATTCATGATCAGACATATTAAAGATGGTCGATGACTTGATAGGCCAGTATTTAGAGCTTTCATTGTATTTTGATTTGATAGTTGCAGGAATATCTGATATTTTTCCCCAATCATCTCCTAGGTTAATGAAAGAAGTTGTAGGAAAAATAGAGCTAATCCTATCCAAAGAAATTATCCCTTTAGTTTGAACTTTCTGCTGAAAAAGGAAAAAAGAATTGATTCCTTTTCTTTTTATTTTACACTGTGAAGGAAATTTATCAATACGCACAGATTGACGATAATTAGGATAGTGAAAGAACTTCAAACGAATTGATGGTGAACCAGTCTTAGCCCGATATAACAGTTGCTCCTGATGATGGATTTTCCAACCTGAGATTTCATGAGACCCATCCATCATAAATACCCTTTAATTGTCTCGATTGTGTTTTTGAATCAGAAAAGCTTTAAATAACTTCTTTATTCTCATACAAAGAGTTGTCTGAACTTGGAAGACGTAATTCAGCGGAAAAACTCCCAAGGGGTCTATATATTAGTTTTTGAAATAGTCCATTCTCTTTTAATTGATATAAGGAGATTCAAATGGCTGTTGAAACCAGGATTTTATCTTTATTTCGGATCTGCTCTAGGAAAAACCTCAACTTCTTTAGAGAAACGGTTAGCTCGTCATTTTAACAACCAAAAGAAAATTTTTTGGCATATTGATTATATAACTTCCCAATCAGATGTTAAAATGATTAATGCATATTATACCACGAAAACTGGAATAACTGAATGTTCAGCTCTCCAGGGATTTGAACAAAACTTCCAAAATACAGAAATTATTTTAAAATTCGGTTCATCTGATTGCAAGACGAAATGTGGAGGCCATTTGGTATTCCTTTCAAACAATCGGGCTGTTTTGATTGATCTTGCCAATTATTTCAATTTAAGGGGGTGGTTCTTGCACAAGGATTAGTTGGTTTGTTCCTTCCCATGTTCCTTAGGCTTATCTTCATTTCAATGAGTACAAAATCCCTGAGAGGATCTATAAAATTTCACATCATTTTTAAATCAACTTTCTTATTTTAAATTGGTATAAATCTTAATCCCATTTTATGATAGTTTAGTCATTTTGTGAATCTAACTCCGCCAAAATTTAATAAATCCTGT
>Ga0209636_10007802_pt1 | contig 10910 bp, 6 predicted proteins | sample DeeMarSWOR152_54_FD_187464 | JGI IMG/M metagenome (GOLD analysis project Ga0209636, IMG submission 187464) | Marine sediment microbial communities from White Oak River estuary, North Carolina - WOR-1-52-54 (SPAdes) (version 2) | ecosystem: Environmental > Aquatic > Marine > Intertidal zone >... | reverse complement strand
AGGCCGATATGGAGGGGAGGAGTTTGTTGTGTGTTCCCCTGGTGTAGATAGCCTTCAGGCCGGATCAGTCGCAGAGAGAATGCACAAGAGAGTCGAGGAGATGAAAATAGTCCCTCCCAACAGCTCACACTCCGTTCAAATTACTGCTAGCTTTGGGGTGACTTCTTTGCAATTAGGATCTAATGAAACTGTGGACTCACTCACCGGGCGTGCAGATGAGGCCCTGTATCAGGCTAAGCGCGAGGGGAGAAATCGTGTGTGCGTGGCAAATGAAGAATGACCTCTGATACGAGATTCAATGAAGCAAAATATCTCACTACTGTTGTCTTTGGAGGTGCTGCCATATGAACAAACCTCTTGAAAACTCACAACCCTCTGGAGGGCGTAAAAAGCTGGGGGAGTGCTTGATGGAGGCCGGCCTCATAGACGAGAAAACCCTGGCCAAGGCCCTGGAGATTCAGAAGGTCCGGAAAAAGAAAATCGGCCAGATCCTCATCGACATGGGAGTGGCGGATGACGAAGAGATAGCCAAGGCCTTAGCCACTCAGCTGATGATTCCCTTTCTCCGGCTTGGTAAAACGGAAATTCCACAAGAGATCATCTCTCTGGTGCCCGCCGAGGTGGCTGAAAACTACCTGCTGATCCCAGTCAAAAGGACGGAGAAAGGGCTCCTTGTTGCCATGGTCAATCCTTTGGATCTCTACGCGTTAGATGACGTACGCTTCCTTACCCAGATGACCATAGATATTGCAATTTCCTCCCAGGGAGACATCTTGCAGGCCATTGAACGGTACTATCCGAAGCGAGACCTGGAGAGGGATTTTGACTCTGAGCTGGGTATTGATCGGGGGATAGAGGTTATCCCGCCGGTAAAGAAGGAGGAGAAGGACGTTGATGACCTCATGAAACTTACGGAGCGTCCTCCCGTTGTGCGGTTCACAAACGCTCTGCTTGCCGATGCCATCCGGCTCAAGGCGAGTGACATACACATTGAACCACAGAGGTCGGCCGTCATTATTCGCTACCGCATAGATGGTATCATGCGAGAGATCATGAAAACGGACAAGCACGTCCATGCATCCCTTGTCTCCAGGATAAAGGTTATATCCAATATGGACATTTCCATACGAAGAAAGCCCCAGGATGGCAGATCCCAGGTAAGATTCCGGGACAAGAGCTATGATCTGAGGGTCTCTACCATACCCACCTCATATGGCGAGAAGGTTACCATCCGCATCCTGGATCAGAGCAGGTCGGGAATGCGCCTTGAAGAGCTGGGCATATCAGATAGAGCCTTGAGGGATTTTATGGAGGTCATGAGCAGGCCCCAGGGGATTATCCTTGTCACCGGTCCCACGGGAAGCGGCAAGTCCTCAACCCTCTATGCCTGTCTCAACAGGCTCAACTCCCCGTCGGTTAATATCATAACGGTGGAAGACCCGGTTGAGTTCGACATCTCTGGAATCAACCAGGTACAGATAAACCCCCAGGCCGGGATCACCTTCGCAGCAGGGCTCAGGTCTATCCTCAGACAGGACCCTGATATCGTCATGGTTGGTGAGATAAGGGACACCGAGACCGCCTCCATCGCCTTCCAGGCTGGCCAGACCGGACACCTGGTGCTCTCCACCCTGCACACCAACGACGCCCCCTCTGCCGTGACAAGGCTCTTGGACCTAGGAGTGGAGGCCTTCCTTATCTCTGCGTCGCTTGTCGCAGTCGTAGGGCAAAGGCTTGTAAGAAGGATGTGCCAGGAGTGCAAGGTCCCTGATCCCCTGAGTCCCCAGATCTTGAAGCAGCTTCTTCCATATATAGGCACAGATAAGAAAGCCACCTTTTGGAAGGGGGCTGGCTGCGAAGATTGCCAATACACAGGTTATTCAGGCCGTTTAGGTCTATTCGAGATCCTGATGGTAACACCGTCGCTGAGGGAGATCATAGCACCAAAAGTTTCAGCCCTCACCTTGAGAAAGGCAGCAGAAAGCGAGGGCTTTCAGTCCATGAGCATGGATGGCATAAGGAAGGCCCTTCAGGGACTCACTACTATCGAGGAGGTCTTTCGTGTGGCCCCGCCTGAGGCTGAGGAGAGCACCCGTTTGCCCATTGTAGAGTCTCCTACCCTGGAAGAGATTGAGCCAGAAGCGCCTCCACCCGAGGAACCCTCGACCTCAGTCGCTAGTGTTAGGCCTCAGAAGATCCTCGTGGCTGACGATAATGAGATAATGGTTAAGATCCTCCGCAATATCCTGGAATCGGAAAACTACCACGTCATTACCGCTGAGGATGGTCTAGAGGCCTTAAGATTGGCCTTGCAGGAGAGGCCAGATCTTGTCGTCACCGATCTTCTCATGCCCGAAATGGACGGGATAACCCTCATAAAGAAGCTCAAATCCCAGCTCATCACGCGCTATATTCCCATAATGATGCTCACAGCAAAGGACGAGGTGGACTCTGAGGTGAGGGGAATTGATGCGGGCGCAGATGATTACCTCACAAAACCCGTTAACCCCAAAAGGCTCCTGGCCAGGGTAAGTAGGCTCCTCAAAAGGCCAGATATCGCAGCAACGTGAATGAAAGGAAGGCTTTGCAGGAGCCGACCCTGACCGGAGTCTTGCTTGGCAGGAGGTCCACATCGTTCTGAAGCTAGTTTCGCGTCTCATAAATTCTGTCCAACATTCTGGCAAGTTAATTTTTGCGATAGCGTATACATTTATGCAGCCATGGCCAGAGGTTGTGTGTTATAGATAACTACCTCAAGAAATCGACTATATGCTTCACGTGCCTTTTTTTGGCCTCGTAGTTTGGTGTCCGATTCGATGATGTTGGTGATATAGTCACGTTTCTCCGTCGCAAGATTGATGTTTTCGTGGAGCCCCACGGGCAAGCCCGTGGCACCACTTATTTTCGCCGATTCGCTTCGCGAACGGCGGGACTTAGTGGCACGACATCCCGACCGTACCCCGACCACAAAAGGTCGGGGCTAAAGCCGTGGCTTTCCGCGGTCGGGGTAAATTACCTCAGCCCAATTTGGCGAGGCACAGGCTCTATCTCGATATCTTCCAATAATGCCTTCTGGCACCTGAGAACACCATGTCCATTGGGTGCAAAGTTCTGAAGCAATTTCTGAACCATTTTCTTGACAGACGAAAAAGAATCCTTTATAAAACAATTATTGAAAGGGCAAAACCGCCGAAAGGCGGTGGCGCAAAGCTACGGGTCTAACACTTAAAGGTCATGACCGCCGGGCTGCCGACTGATTTTTGAATCATCGACGCCTTCGGGTTAAAAGACCCGAAGGCGTCTTTTTTAGAGTCAAGAGAGGTGGTCTTCATGCCTAGAAAACCAACCTATGGGGAACTGGAGCAAAGGGCTAAGCAGCTAGAAAGAGAAGTCCGTGAGCAAAGGCTAGGTAAGGAGAGAGTTTTTGAGTCTGAAAAGCAATTACAGGCGATCTTCGAAAGCGTGGGAGACGGCATCGGCATAATCGATAAAACCGGTAAAGTGCTGAAGATCAATAGAAGGATACTGGAGGTTGGAGGGTATAGTGAAGAGGAAATTGTGGGAAAGCGATTTCAGATATTTAAGATGTTCACTCCCTCCAGCATCGCAAAGATGGTCTCTGCGTTTGCCAAGGCAGTTTCAGGTCAACATGTTCCCCCGTTTGAAGTTGAGGTGCGGACCAAAGGTGGGGAAAAGTTAGATCTTGAATTACACACCTCCCCTCTTTCAGAAGGTGGAAGGTTTCTGGGAGGTGTGGCGGTTATGAGGAATATTACCGAACGCAAGCGAGCCGAGGAGGCCCTGAGAAAGGCCCACGACGAACTAGAGCGACTCGTTGAGGAGCGAACTGCCCAACTCACAAAGGCAAATGAATACCTCAAGCGGGAGATAGAGGTGAGGAAGCACACGGGGCGGATGCTCTCTGAGACAAACGTGAAGCTCCACATGCTACAGCGAGTTACCGAAGCAGTTCACAGCACCCTGGATATTAGACAGGTATTTAAAAACATTACAGACGGGGCCGTGCACTCCATGGGATATACCACTGCCTTTATCATGCTTCTCGATGATGAGAAAAAGAGTTTCGAGATGAAAACCCTCTCCACAAGACAAGGTCTTCTACCTTATATAGATAAGATGCTGGGCTTCCCGCTCAGGGAGTTCACATTTCCGGTAGACGCCATGCCAAATTCCCTCATACGGTCGGTAATGAGGGGAAAAACAACGGTCGCAAGGACTTTATCGGAGATTGCCTATCCCTTTATCAGCAGGAAAATATGTTCAGGTCTCCAAAAGCTCAGAGGAACCAGGAATTACATAGTGGCGCCCTTACAGGTAGAGGGCCAGGTGGTCGGGGGACTGGTCATCACGAGCTCCCAGGAAGAGATCTCAAAGGAAGGATTGAGCTTGATTGAACTCTTTACAAGGGTTGCATCCCAGGCTATTGCCAATGCCACCCTCCACCGTAAGGCAGTGCAGGCCGAGCAACAGATCAGGCAATCCCTCAAAGAAAAAGAGGTCATGCTAAGAGAGATCCACCACCGGGTGAAGAACAACTTGCAGGTCATCTCAAGCCTCCTCAAGCTTCAGGCATCCCACCTTAAGGATGGAGCGGCATTGGAGATGTTCGCCGAGAGCCAGAACCGCATCAGGGCCATGTCGCTGATCCACGAGAGGCTCTACCGTACCGATGACTTCGCTCGGATTGATTTCTCGGAGTACGCACGAGGCCTCACCCGGCATCTACTTTCCATATACCGGGCAACTGCCCCGCAGGTGACACTCACTGTAGAAATCCGTGATATCTCCCTCGACATCAACACCGCCATTCCATGTGGCTTGATACTCAATGAGCTTGTGACCAACTGCCTCAAGCACGCCTTCCCAGGGGGAAGAAAGGGAACAATCACCGTTGCCCTCAGTTCCCCTCAGCCCTCCACTTATGAACTCACGGTGCGAGATGACGGGGTGGGCATCCCAAAGGGTATCGATATAACGACCACCAAATCACTGGGACTTCACCTAGTCGCCATCCTTGCCGAAGATCAGCTCAATGGCGAGATTCGCGTGAGCAGGATAGGGGGAACGACCATTCAAATTATTTTCAAGGTGAGCTAATGGGAAAGGCACGGGTGATGATAGTGGAGGATGAGGCCATTGTGGCCGCCGACCTCCAGGCTACCTTGAAGAGGCTGGGATACGAGATCCCTGCCATTGCACTCTCCGGCGAGGAGGCCCTGAGAAGGATAGAGGAGGTACTGATGGATTTAGTGGTAATGAATATCGATAACCTCCTAAAAAGTCGTATTCGATGAATCTGTCATTTCGACTGTAGGGAGAAATCTTGTGTTCTCAGCATGTTACATTGGTAAGATTTCTCGCTTCGCTCGAAATGACATGTTGTTGAGACTTTTTACGAGACCATCAATATTGGGTTACGAGGCGAAATGGATGGTATTGAGGCGGCCCAGAAGATCCGCGAACGCTTCGATATCCCGATAATCTACTTCACTGCGTACATGAATGAGGAGAGGTTAATGAGGACGAAAAATACCGCGCTGTTTTTCTATATTATAAAACCATATGAAGAGGGAGAATTGGCCTCGACTCTAGAGATTGCTCTCAAGGGAACTCGGAGAAAATAGAAGAATGGCAAAAATACCCTGCCAATTCATCGGAATAGAATGAAGTTCTCCCTACAATACTCTGTGGCTTCACCAACCTCTTCTCTCCCTCTACACCTCTCCAGGTATGCACATCGGCCAAAAGATGGGAAAAATCATTTAAAGATAGGGATTTCTCTCCATACAATTCTTTCCCGAACACGCAATAATTCGCAACCGGAAGGACGGGGGAGCTTCGGTTAGAGATAAGATGGGCTCTGCTCTATGCCGAGTTCCTTGTTCATATCTGCGCCCATATTCACAGGTGAAGGATATTGCATGAATTTTGCGTTTCACCAAGTTATGAGGTTACGGGATTGATCAACAAGTTTCTTGCAGGTTTAGGGCTACCTGTTATGATGAGGTTTCGAATGAGATGGTATTGCCCTTTGCATCAGTGGTACCGATTGATTTCACCATTTCCTGTCGGTGCCTTTTTGATCGTTAGTGGCTATAGTAGCAGCGGAGGAAGCTTCAGTCTTTGTCTAGCAGGTGTCAATATTGGCAATTCCTCTACACGTAATGATTCGATCTGCCGATTACTTCAACTCCAAGGGCGGGCTCAATAAATGCATCTGATCGAGTCTTCGATCTTCTGCGTGCTGTTTCTTTATGTATTCTCGAACAGCCTTCTCGTCTTTACCAACGGTGGAGGTAAAGTATCCTCTTGCCCAGAAATGCCGGCCGATTAGTGGAGGGAGAAGATGCTTAACAAAAGCTCTATCCTCTCACCATTTGTAATATCCATCATCATTTTGGGGTGCATTGGGCACACAAACTGCCTTCCAGGGACGAGGGGGCTTTCGGAAAAGACTCAGGCCATGCAAATGCCCAATAAATATTCACTGCCACAGGCGCAGTTCATTAGACCCTAAAATTGAAAAAAAATAAGGAGATGTGATAAATATGCTATTTTTTGATCGTAGAAAGAGAAAGGAAAGGAGATCCGGTAAGGACCGCAGAAAATTTGAAGACCTGAATCTTAAGGGCTCCGAAAAGCGAAATGGGTTTGATCGCAGGATGAAAGAGAACCGAAGAAGTAATGCAGACCGAAGGGCTGGTCTATATCATAAATTGAGCGAAGATAAGAAGAAGGTGGTTCATGCGATCCTTGATAAGTTGGAGGAACTACTGGATAAGTGAAATAGCCTATGGCAATCCAACTTCAGTTACCACCATCCAATTCAGTTACTATCTTTCTGACAATCAAAAGGCGGGGCTTTTCGGCTCTGCTTTCTTTCAGTTACATATCTCCTAGGCTGTATCCACTTAGGATCGTGGTGTTGAAAGGTACACTCACCTACCTCAATACCCCTTGCTACCTGGTGCCACTTCGCTGCCTGTAGGATTTCACATTCAACCATGTCCCTAGAAAATAGAGATTATGGAGCCTGCGCCATAGAATTTGGGAAGCCATACCATGGAATTTAACCCCCAGATTGCCCGTTCCCGGATACCTACATGGAAGGAGGGCGATGAGCTCACGAGGAGAGCACAGTTACGAAAAATGCCAGAATGCCTCTATGGATAAAACGATGCATTTTAATTGAAGGTTCAGGTAGTTATGGATCGCTATGATTATCCAGGTTTTTCCTAGTCAATAGGGCCCGCCCGGAAGGATGGGGCTTCACTTTTGGCTGGCATAGAAAATGCAAGAGATATTTAGAGCAAACGGATAAATCCGCAGAAAGACAACATAGGTAGTGATTCAAGGTATGTGTAATCAGTGAAGGGCGTTTGTTCCAGAACGCGGTTCTACTATTGTTCTCTCCGTCTACTATCACTCCACCTATCAACAGGTACAATATTGAAAGGCATTATAGCTTAGTGATAATGAGGAGAATAATAAATGGCAGTGTACGTAGTGATGCTTGTGCGGTCACCAGGTTAAACGACTGTATGATGCTTGGATACCAAGATCTTTTTAACCTGTCATTTTGAGAGCTGCAATTATAGAGGAAATCTGATTATTGAGAATGCTTTAACTCCGCATACGTAATAGTAGAACTATTGACGCGAATGGTGAGGATTCGATCAAACATCTGGGATTCCCAAAATCCTCGATCGAAACGATAGAAAAATTCAGATAAATAACGGCTGAGATGTTTATAACTCACAACCTGGTATATGCCATTGATATTTCCCTTGCCTTTTGCGATCACCCATATATGCAGGATTCCTCTATTAGACATAGCGCGTCAGCTTGGGATTTCAACACTGCTGTTTCCAGGGCATTCAGAAAGCCAGGATGAAAGCAATTCAATAAATCCGACCAGGTAATTAATTGCATGCAGAGAATTTCAGGATGTTCTTAGATCTTCACAGTCACATGCTTCCAGGATTGGACGATGGGGCTTCAGACTGGGATCAAAGTCTGGCTATGGCGAGTGCGGCTGCGGAGGATGGTATTGAGGGGGTTGTGTGTACCCCTCACTGGGTGCTGGGGCGCTATGAAAACACGCGCCCAATGATTCTAAGCGCTTTAGAAAAATTGAGGGAGAAAATGGCAGAACATGACATTCCACTGAAGGTCTATCCTGGTGCAGAGCTACGTCTAGATGTAAGCCTCTTGCAGAGGATTCGAGCTGGAGACTTGCTCACCATTAATGATACGGGGCGATATGCCCTTATCGAGCTCCCTGAGGAATTTCTCCCTCAAGGCCTTGAGGATTTTCTTTGGGATCTCAAGGTGCAAAAAATCACCCCTATTATCAGTCACCCGGAGCGAAATGCGGCACTGCTGTGTGACCCGAATCGTCTTTACAAATGGGTTCAAATGGGGATCCTGACCCAGCTTACCTCAGCCAGCCTTCTGGGGCGGTTCGGAACGAAGGTGCAAGAATTCGCCGCTTTACTTTTGGAGCATAAGTTGGTACACGTTCTGGTGACGGATACTCATGGAACTACTGTACGTACTCCCAAGCTTTCTGAGGGCTATAGAGTAATTGAAGACTTGGAGGGGAAAGAGGTAGCGTTGCAGTTAGTTTACGAAATCCCAAGGCGTATTATCCAGGGCGAGCCTGTAAGCCCTGAGGAGCCTATCTCAATCCCTACCAGGACCTTAGGCTTCACTCCTTGGAAGCGGTTATTTTCTTTCCTCTTCGTATCCCTTGCCATGATCTTTTGCATCTTTGCGTGTACTCCAGCATGGGGACCGCCAATAAAGGAAATCAGGGTAGCTAAAAAAAGTAACCATGAAAGATATACCTGGGATAACGAGGGCAAACTCCCCGCCCCTGCTATCCAGGAAATTGAGACAAAGAAGATCTCGCAACTCGCTGAAGAGAGGCTCATCCAGCTACAACGTCAGGAGTTGTCTGCCAGGAATTACATTCGGGAGAAATTTAAAGGCAAGCAGGTCGTCTTTCCCGAGGAAGTGCAAAAAGAGCCTCCAGAGCGCCCTAGCTACAGGATTGGCGTAGAGGATGAACTGTATATCCTTGTGTGGCAAAATCCAGAACTTACCATGGATGTTGTGGTGCGAGACGACGGCAAGATCTCCTTACCTCTGGTGGGGGAGGTGGAGGTAGCAGGGCTCCAGGTCCCCCGGTTGGAAGGCCTCCTGCAAATGAAATATGCCAAGTATGTGGAGAATCCCCAGGTGACGGTCACTGTCAAGGCGGTCAACAGTCTCAAGGTCTTTATAACTGGTGCCGTGAGCATGTCAACCATCACTGCTGGCCCTCTCCCTGCCGGGTTTCCGCTGCGGGGAGATAAGCGCTTGCTCACCGCGCTCTCGCAAGTGGAGATCCTCTCGCAGGCGGACCTGAGTGAGGCCTACATCGTCCGAGGGGAGATCATTATTCCCCTGGACCTCGACCGGCTCCTGAAAGATGGAGATATGACCCAGAATATCTTGCTCAAACCCGCTGACACTATTGTGATTCCAGCACGCATGAAGGAAATCGTAGTCCTTGGTGAGGTGAACCAGCCCGGGCGCCATAGGGTAAAACGTCGAACTACAGTCTTGGATGCTATCGCTGTGGCAGGTGGTATCAAGCGCGCAACAGCCGTTCTTCATATGGCTTACGTGGCTCGTCGAGGCAGCGTTCTTCCGATCAATTTCAAAATGCTTATCAATATGGGCAATCTGGGCCAGAATATCCTCTTGGAAGACAATGACGTCATCTATGTGCCAAACAGCCAAGAAAACAAGGTCTTTGTGTTGGGTGAAGTGGTTAGCCCGGGAGTGATTCGCTTTGCCGAACCCATAGACATCCTGGAGGCTGTTAGTGAGGCAGGCGATTTTAAGACCACGGCCAACAGGGGGCAGGTTGTGGTGGTTCGTGGTGGCCCGCATGAATCCAGGGTGTACGCGGTCAACCTTCTCAAGATGATGAAGGGCGATACCTTTGAAAGGTTTATGCTTGATCGGCAGGATATTGTCTATGTGCCGAGGACATTGATCGCCGACTGGAACGTTTTCATCAATCAACTGCTCCCCACTATCACGGTTGCCACTGGGGTAAATGATCTGCTTACTGAGTAACCATACAAACTCGCCCGATATATCAGTGAAGATCTCCACCCTTCCTGGCAGGACATTCCGGCATTTTTCGTAAATGGTCAACATAGCCAAATAGATGGTCCGCATCGTTTCGAAGGTCAATACGTTCGTAATCGAACGTATGAATCAAGGACTCAGGTTGAAATGGGTAAAGAGTCAACACAGCTCGCGCAGCGTTGGTCAGCGCATACGAACGATAGGGAGGGAGGAGTAATTTGATTAAACTGTCTTTTATGAGGATCTAGGAAAGGGTGATCAGGAAAGTAGGCGGGAGTGTATAGGGGAACCAGTCAGATTTGTTAATTACCTTGTAACCTTTTAGCTCTTTAAAATGAAATGATTAATAAGCATAGCTTTTGTTATAAGGAACATGAACCATGCCTTCGGCGAACATTTCTTTGAGCAACTTGGACCTATGTCACTGCTGGGTAATATTCTGACATTCCAACGTAATTCATGAACCGCGATATATGGAACGTCTGTATGGAGGTAGTACATGGCGGGTGCGAGCCTTTATCCTGCTCGATTGTGGCTGGGACTCAAGATGAAGGCACTATTCATCTACGTTTCTTTAGGAGCATTTTTCTGTGATGCTGTATTCTCCCTTCTAGGGTTTCTCCCTCCTCCTTCCCATAGTACTTGTAGTAGTGTTTGGAATTGTAGTAATAGTAGTAGCGTTCCCGCCTGAAGTCGATGTCATTCAAGACGATTCCTATGATCTCGGTCTGTGTCTTACTGAG
>Ga0209636_10007801_pt1 | contig 10912 bp, 19 predicted proteins | sample DeeMarSWOR152_54_FD_187464 | JGI IMG/M metagenome (GOLD analysis project Ga0209636, IMG submission 187464) | Marine sediment microbial communities from White Oak River estuary, North Carolina - WOR-1-52-54 (SPAdes) (version 2) | ecosystem: Environmental > Aquatic > Marine > Intertidal zone >... | reverse complement strand
TGCCGTAAGGCTTCAATCTCTGTGTTGAAGACGAGCTTACCTTTGTCTTCGAACCAGGAATCATATTCCGGAGCCATGGAATCGAAGGCAGAGACTTTCGCCCTTGTCATCTCCTGTAAGCCTTTTTCCACGGCTCCCTTTTCAAGGCTAGGTAATCTCGAATTGCTGCTTGAACAGTATTTGCAGCTAGGAGAGCACAATGAAGGCTGTCCTCAGGTAGTCCCCCCAGAGCCTGCAAAACCTCGTTTTGATTGATGGCCAAGGCTTGCGCGGCATTCTTGCACTTAACCATTTCTGTTGCAATGCTGCCACAGGCGATACTGGTGCCGCAACCGTCTGTCCAAAAAGTGGCATCTTCCACCTTGCCATCCTTCACCTTAAGCCATATCTCCATGGTATCCCCACAGGGACCGGTGACGGAAGCAAAACCGTCGGCACTGGCGATGCTGCCTGCATTTCGAGGGTTCATAGCATGGTCGATGGCCGTTTCGGAGTACACCTGTTTCATCTGAGCCATTACCTCGTTTTGGAGTTCATCGAATTCTATGGTCATCCCTGGTCTCTTTAGGCTTCCTTTAGCTGTTTTGCTTTGAGAGGCAGTGCCTGAGTGAAATTCTGGCTAAGGGTGTCGAATGCGTCCGAACTATAGCGCTCGATTTCGCCTTTGTCGCAAAGCTCGGCCAGCTTTGGGTCTATAGGTATCTGCCCTAGAAGTGGTGCGCCGGCTGTCTTTGCCATCTCATCACCTCTGCTCGTGCCAAAAAGCTCCAGCCTTTTCCCCGTATCAGGCAGAGTGAAGTAGCTCATGTTCTCCACCACTCCTATGATGGGGACATCCATTTGTTTGGCCATTTTCATCGCTTTCCTTACCACCATTGCTGCCAGCTCCTGAGGGCTGAATACTATAACCACCCCAGATACTGGCAGAGACTGCATTACAGTCAACGGAGCATCGGCAGTCCCTGGTGGCAGGTCTACTATAAGACAATCAAGCTTGCCCCACAGCATATCTTCCCAGAATTGCTGGATGGCCTTGCCGATAAGAGGGCCACGCCAGATAACCGCATCGTCCTCATGCTCCAGAACAAGGTTGATGGACATAACAGCGATGCCCATTTTGGACAGAACCGGCATTATGCCAGTGTCACTGCCACTGGGGCGCGCACCGCTCAAGCCGAACATCTTGGGAATGCTGGGGCCGGTGATGTCAGCGTCGAGGATGCCCACCTCCTTCCCCTGGCGGGCAAGTGCGATGCCGAGAAGTGCTGCCACGAGGGACTTGCCCACGCCACCCTTGCCGCTCATCACGGCAACCACAGTACCCACCTCGTTGATTTCCTTCGGCTTGGCCTCCGTGAACGCGACGTTTACCTCCTCAATGCCGGGCAGTGACCGCGTGCCCTCACTGACCTTTGACTTCAGCCACTCCTGGGCATCTGGATTCAAAGCCGCACTGGCAAGAGTGATATCGACTTTCTTGTCAGAGACGTTTATTTGACGAACTAGATTCAGGCTCACCAGGCTGCGCATACCACCTGGAACCAATACTTCGTTCAAGCTCTGTCTTATCTGCTCTTCAGTTGGCATAGACCTCTTCTCCTAACATTCGTTGTCTCAGTGGTCACATATATTGTCGCCTGTAGCCAATGTGCCGGCTATGCAGTCCAGAATTGCCTTCTCGGGGTCGTCTTGCAAAGTGCCGATAACGACTTGGATTTGATTCTCTCTGAACAGACTCTGTGCTCGGGAGCCCATGCCACCGGCTATGATGACAGAGACCCCCTCATCTGCCAGCCACACCGGAAGCAACCCGGGCTGGTGTCCTGGAGAAGCGATGACCTCCTTCCGTACAATTTCTTTTTTCGCCTCGTCAACATCGAACAAGGCGAACTGATCACAATGACCGAAGTGGACAGCTATCTTACCATCCGTCACTGGAACTGCGTACCTCATTTGTGTCCTCCTTGGTTCAGTTTAGCTATGTTTCAATCAACTTCAATCTCTACGGCAGGCGCCCCCGGTCGAGCACGGCGGTGCCTCGCAACGCTCTGCCCTGCCGCAACATGTAGTGCCTGGTGCTCTGGCCTCAGTTCTCACCAGGTAGGAAGCAGAGATGAGCTTCTCCAGGTCCTGACCCCCACAGGCGGGGCACTTTAGATCGTCTTGGTGAGGGCTCCGAACCAATATCTCTGATACCATTCCACACTCGGCACACTTGAAATCATAAATTGGCATCGTGCCTATCCTCCAAGGTTTTCTCTAATCTGGCCTTATCTCGTACTTGGGTTTACCTTCTCTCAGGTGTATTACGAGTTTTACTTCTTTCCCGTCGGCAAGGCATTTCTCGGATTCATCTCGAAGTTTTGGCAGCTCTGGCGATTTCAGCAAAGATACAAGGGCTTCAAATCTCTCCTCGACCTCTTTCTTCCCTTCCTGTCCCTTGAGAAGTTCCCTGAGGCAGTCCCCGTATTCTTGCTCAGCCAGGCATTTCAAGCACTTTCCGGGAATTTCCACGGTTGAATATCCTGGCTTAAGCTCTATCTTGTCCATCTGTTGTAACCCCTATGACAGACTTGACCCGGTTAAGGAATTTAAGGGAAACATGAACTTGCCCCACAAGCTCTATATTCTACAGGTTTCTTCAGCAGGTTGAAAGTAGCCGGACAAGCGAACTGGGATGCACGGGACCTTACTTCCGCTTTGCGGTTGCGGAGTTTGTCTTTACCCTCCATTTGATACCTTCTCTTACGTGCCTACAGTTCTACAAATTGTCTCCCAGAGTGTCCTCACTTCTTGAGCAACTTTGTTCTGTGAATACTCCACCACAGGTAATTCTTGAATCAAAGCTTCAGTAACCACGTTATCGAAGTGGATTTTGGACACTACCTCTACTCCCTGGCCAAGACAGTAGCTCTCAATCTGGCGAGTATTGTCATGGTTAATGTCATACTTATTTATGCACACCACGGCAGGGATACCAAAGTGGTAACATGTGCCAAGGACTCGCTCCAGGTCATGTATCCCCGATAGCGTAGGCTCAGTAACCAGCAGAGCCAGACTGGTTCCAGATAGAGAAGAGATGACCGGGCAGCCGATGCCTGGTGGACCATCAGTGATGATGTAGTCAAGGGCTTGATCTTCAGCGATTTGCTTGGCCTTTTGTCTGACCACAGCCACCAGCTTGCCAGAGTTCTCCTGGGCGATTCCTAGTCTGGCATGGACTAGGGGGCCGTAGCGTGTTTCAGAGACAAACCAGTGCCCGGAGAGGCTTTCCTTCATGACAATAGCCCCAGCGGGACACACATGATAGCAGAAAGCACAGCCCTCACATGAGACAGGGTCGACTTTGAAATCCTCAATTGCCTCGAAATGACATACTTCCTGGCAAAGCCCACACTCGGTACACTTTTCCTCATCAATGACTGCCACCTGTCCGCTCCAAAACTCATTCTGCTCTTTGATTGAGGGATTCAGCAACAGATGAAGGTCAGCAGCATCGACATCGCAATCGGCCAGAACCTTGTTTTGAGCTAAAGCAGCAAAAGACCCGACTATGGTTGTCTTTCCGGTTCCACCTTTGCCACTTAGAACTACGATTTCTTTCATTTAATCCTTCGCGTTATGCCGTTCTTCAGCCTGTTCATCTTTTGCTCTAGTGTAGATTCTGTAAATAGCCTCGTTGGCTGCCTTGTAACAATCGCTGCACTCTGCGCACTCTTCGGATTTGGCTTCCTCCAGATATACCTCGATTCCCAGTTCTTGATACATCTCCAAAATTCTCTTCAGATGGTTGCCCCCGGTGACTGAGGCCAGCTTCCATCCTTCAGTTTCTAACTGTTCTTTGGCCTTAACTGGTTTGTTCATCTGCCAAGTCCCTGATTTTAGCAAAAAGCTCAAGGAAGTGGTTTCGCCATTTGGGGATACCTTCCACCAAGGGTATTGCCTTCGAGTATAGACTGGCGATCTCACTATCTAGTGGAATGGTGAGTAGAATGGGAATACCTTCCTTATGGCAGTACTCGTCTACTTTTCCATTTCCCAATCCCGTACGGTTTATTACTGCAGCGCAGGTAATTCCGAGCTTTCTTACCACCTCCACTGCCAGGACAAGGTCGTTGAGGCCGAAGGGTGTCGGCTCGGTCACCAGGAGACAGAGGTCGCTTCCCTTGACTGCCTCGACGACCGGGCAGGAGGTTCCTGGTGGAATATCGATGATTACACTCCCTTTTGGGTTGATATGTTCCTTTACCTTCCGAATGATTGGCGGTGCCATGGCTTCTCCGATATTGAGTTTGCCGTGGACGAATTCCATGCCGTCGGCACTGCCTATCTCCACAATTCCTATGTCTTTGTTTTTTTCTGAAATGGCAGCCTCTGGACACAGATAACTGCAGGCCCCACAGCCGTGGCAAAGCTCAGGGAAGACGAGTACCCTGTTGTTTATTACAGCGATGGCATTATAGGCACAGACCTCAGCACACTTGCCACAATAGGTGCATTTAGCTTCGTCTACGCTGGGAACTGGAGCAGAAACCTTTTCTTGACGGCTGAAGTCTGGCTTAACCAAGATATGGGCGTTAGGCTCTTCCACATCACAGTCCAGAAGTTGCACATTATCGCTGTCCCTTAAAGACAGAGCTAAACTGGTAGCCACAAGCGTTTTGCCAGTGCCACCTTTGCCGCTGGCAACCGATATTATCATCCTCTTACCATGTTTGCGCCGCATTTGGGGCAGCTCAAAGTGTAGCACGGAGACCCTACTTGATGAGGTGCTCTGGTGCCGCAATTGGGACAGACGCAATCCCCACCAGGTCCAGCCCCAGGTCGTGTTCCTCCCATTCTGCTACCACCTCTGCCCATGCCTCTGCCCGTTCCTTGACCACTCCCCCAAGGTGGGCCAGTGCCATCTCCTCTAGGCATGATACACCTCCGAAAGGTTTTCGTTAGTAGATTAGCTGTTAGGTTCCCAGTTGGGCTAAGGCACCAAACTGGTGCCGATTCTTAGACCGCTCAGGTAGGGCCGACGCAACTTGACTCGGATAATGCGCTGCCTCCTTGACTCCGACCGAAGAAGGAGGAGATTAGCCTTTTGAGGTTGCCTGCGTTGCATTTAGGGCACTTCAACTGCGACCCATCTTCTCCGATAGACTGGCGAACCGTCACTTTCTGACCACACTGGGTGCACTGGTATTCATATATTGGCATAGCAGGCCCTCTTACTTATTTTTCTTCTCAAGCTCCTCAATTCGTCGTTGTATCTCGGTTAACTGTTGCGCGAGCATCTGTGATTGTCCCTTAAGTGCTTCAAGGTCCTGCTCTGGATTCATAGGTTGAGGCGGTGGGCTAGCCATGGGCATCATGCCACCACCCATTCCCATGCCACGTCCCATGCCCATGCCTCGCCCCATACCACGTCCCATGCCTCCACCCATCCCGCCACCCATGCCGAAATGGGCAGCTACACTAGGTTGAGACATTGCCTGAAACCGGCCGCTTTTGTAGGCTTCGATAGCATCACGCAGTTTTCCTGATACTCCGGTGATTACCTGAATCCCTGCCGCCGACAGCGTTTGATAAGCATTCGGGCCACAATTGCCGGTAAGCACCACTTCCGCTCCTTCGCTGGCAATCGTCTGGCCAGAGGAAATCCCAGCTCCGCCTGCAGCCATGGCACTCGAGTTTTCGACAGCTTCAAATGCCATCGTCTCAGGGTCAACGATAACAAAGTATTGGCATCTGCCAAAACGCGGATCCACCTCAGCATCGAGGCTCGGGCCTGTCGCCGATATTGCAACTTTCATAATTCCCTCCTTCTGGCTGCTAATTCCGTGACCAGCGCCTAAGTCTTACTTCCTAGCTGATGGACCCTGGCCTCTATTTGTTGTAGTTGTTCCTTCATAGCTTGAGCCTGCTTCTGAAGGAAATCGAGCTCCTGCTCTCGGCTCATTTGCGGGGCGTACGGCATTGTTCCTGTAACTCCAGTCCATGGACCAGCCATAGGATAAGGCGCTCCTCGTATAAAACCATACCTTCTTCCTAACCCCCATGGGCTGCAGAAACCTCTTCCTCCCCCTGTCATTGGACCCATTCCCCGAGGGCCGGTGCCGTCAAATCCTGGCATAACTTACCTCCTTCATTTCGCCACTGATGGGCGAGGGTTATTCATCAGCGCCTCGCATAATCGTGCCTTACTCTTCACTTTCTAGGTCACGCACCCTGGCCTCTATTTGTTCAAGCTGCCCCTTTATGGTTTCTGCCTGACTCGTTAGGAAGTCAAGTTCCTGTTCTGGAGTCATTTGTGGGGCGAAGGGTACGGCTCCAGCATCGGGTAGTCCTCCTGCACGGAATGCATATGCACTCTGCCAAGTGCTGAATTCCGGGGCGACGGGATAGTCAGCTTGTGGGTATGGCCATCCCATAGGTGACCAGGCGGCTCCGCCGAGGAAATAGCCACACCTCGGTAGTCCTCCTCTACCTCGACCGACGAAGGGCCACGGTGGAGAGCTACCACGAAATCCGAATCCCATACCTCCTCGGAATCCAAATCCCATTCCTCTTCCGTTGGGCATTTTTCACCTCCTATTTTTTGAGTTCTCCCAATCTTCTCCTGATACCATCCAACTCTGCTTCTAGCATCCTTGCCTGTTCTTCAAGCATAGTAGACTCTTGCTCCTTAGGCATGGGAGTCCATGGCCAGGTATACGGGTTCATCCCCCAATACCACCCATGAATCCATCTCCAAGGATACCAACATCCGTACCAAGGCCACATTTTTGCCTCCTTCAAAAAGATTTGGTGATTGGTCTCACCACCACGGGTACCAATAGGGTGCTATCCAACGCCAGCCACGTCCGCGTCTCCACCCAAGACCCCAACCACGCCCCCAACAACCTCTTCTACCACCCCGCCAAGGCCATACTGGGTATTCTGGGCCAGCGTAAGGATAGGTATAGGGTGTCACACGCGCCCAACCAGCAGGCCCCATTCCAAACGGCATCTTGTTCACCTCCTTGCTGCTACCTGTTGCTTAATTCCAGCGTCACTTTCACTGAATGATAGCCGCCTCTGACATTCTGGGCAATAACCTATCAAGCGTACCTCGGTGTCTAATACCTCAAAGCCACTGTCGTTGCTAATCTTAGTGCGCAGTGTCTCTGCGCATGGGCAGTTGAACTCAAATACTTCGCCGCAGCCTAGGCAAACCAGATGCTGGTGGTGGCTTCGTGTTTTAGGCTCATAGTAGCGACGGACATCGGCGAACTGGTGCTCATCCACCAACCCAAGTTTCTTGAACAAACTCAGGTTGCGATACACTGTGGACAGGCTAAGGCGGGGCTGTCTTTCCCGGGCGCGCTCGTATAGCCCAGCAGCATCGATGTGCCCGTCGGCCTCGCGGATTAAACCCAGCAACAGCTCTCGCTGGGCTGTATGCCGTTGCCTAACCTCTCCGTTCAAGAAGCTTTTATCCTTTTCATGTCTTCTTACCGCTCCGGTCTCTCTTCATAGTCAATAGCTGGATTCCCTTGAGCTGACGGAAGGTTGCCCCCTGGCTAACGTATCTTAGGACCGTCTCGGGGTCAGCCACTCTAGTGCCGGAGATAGCGTTGACACCGTAGTCAAAGAGAACAGCCGAAAGCGGTGTTGTAGCGCCTAGAACCACGACATATGCCTTCGGGCTACAAAGAGCCAACAGATGCTCGACGGTATGGTTGATGAAGGCGCTGCCAGTTATACCCACTACGTCAGCTTGCGGAATAAGACTTTCGACTTCACTCTCTCCAACATCTCCCTGGCGTGGTTGCCTCTCGATAACCCACAGATATCTTGCCGCCTGACGCAGTTGGGCTACAAAGGGGAAATGCCCGACTAAGGCTACTTTCTTCTGTTTGCTTTCCTCGACAAGGAGGTCGCCACCGTTTATATCAACACAGCGCTGTTCGTCAATGTCCAGAAGTGAATTAATACTAGCCATACCAATAGCTGCCTCAAAAAGGTTGGGTGACTGAGCCGTTTGGGCTAGTTCTGACGCTTTCTTATCTGTCAGGCATCCTGCATCGTTCACCGGAACGCTGTTATGATGATACCCCCGCTCATGAGGCGTCGCTGCTAAGCCACAGTCCCGGATTAGCGCAGCCGTCTGAAATGGCCCCTGGCGCACTTCTCTTACGGTGCTGTCTAGCTGCAATGTGGATAATAGGTCGCTGATCAGATTCATTCACTTACTCCGACCATATCCTGTCGTAGGTTCGAAAGTCTTACCAGCCACGCCTACCTCTGCGGTGCTCCCTACGCCAGTTTCTCGTACCCCAGCCATACGTAAGGGGCTGGAGTGGCATGATGTTGGGGCTTCTGCAGGTGGGACAAGGCTGAAGGGGCCCAGCTATCATAGCCTCGAAGGGCACTTCCCACTCATGTCCGTCTGCGCATCTAAAGCGGCGCACCGCCATTTCAAAGTTGCCACCGTCTATTCTTATTGCTTTGCCGTTGAGCAAAGCGTCAGCCAGCTTATTTCTTGCCGAACCGAGCACTCGGTGAAAGGTAGGGCGGGAAATGCTCATTCTTTCAGCGCAATCTTGCTGCTCCAGCCCTTCCAGATCTTTAAGGCGTATGGCTTCGGCCTCCTCTACAGAGAGACACACTTCTTGGAGAATCCTCATCGGAGTTCCAGCCGGCTTGAAATAGGTCACTTCTGGCGTGAAGGCAACCCGACGCCATTTGATTGGTCTACCGACGTTACCTGTGTGTCCACCCTCCAGACTTACTGACATATGTTCATAATTATACTAACACGTAAAGTCAATTCTGTCAAATCCGGGTACTCGTTCACATGATTAGTGATACTCTCCACTCTCTTTTCTCTCCATTGATTTATCACAACACATGTAGTGCGACCCTTTAGGGTCGCGTTGGGAGTGGTTTCGGGCGAGGCTGAAGCCTGGCACTACATGTTGCTATACAGGGTGTCACCCATCTATCTGAACGAGCTCAATCCGTTGCTCGAGCTCGTTCTGTCTGGCTCCAGCCCAGATCTGTACGATCTCGTTTGAGAGGGGGCTGCGTGGAACGTGTCACACGTTTGAACAGCATTTTACTGGACTTCCCGCCAGCCTCGGATACCATGTGGCAGTATTTGCCCAAACAGTCTATAATTAGGCGGAAATTTCAGAAAGGAGGGTGTTATATGGTCTATGAAACTCTAATTGTCGAGCGGGAGGAGAATATCGGAATAATCACACTGAACCGACCGCCAGCAAACCCGATAAACCTTACCGTTCTAAATGAACTCGACAAAGCTGTAACTGAACTGGAGCAGGACAAGGCGATAAGAGCTGTAATCATTACTGGTGCTGGCGAAAAAGGGTTCTCTGCAGGCTTTGATGTAAAGATTGCTGGGACACCAGAGGCGGAGAAAACTGGCCCCAGAGGCCATGAGGTGTTTAGCAAAATCGAGAGGTTCTCCAAGCCTGTAATCGCAGCAATCAACGGCTTCGCTTTGGGCGGAGGCTGTGAACTGTCAATGGCTTGCCACTTCAGGATAATGGTTGATTCTGAGAGGGTAGTGATTGGCCAGCCTGAGATCGACTTGGGCATCATTCCCGGCTGGGGTGGAACCCAGAGACTGCCTAGATTGGTGGGGAAGACCAAGGCGCTCGAGATGCTCATCGTCGGAACAAGAATCAGGGCTCACGAAGCCCTAAGCATTGGCTTGATTACGATGGTGTCTAAAACAGAGGACTTGATGAAGGATGCTAAGGAGTTTGCCAAAACCTTGGCCAAGAAAGCTCCAATTGCGGTAAGGATAATTCTGGATGCAGTGACTCGGGGGCTCGAGACAACCTTGGAACAGGGGTTGAAGATCGAGCTGGAAGGCTCTCAGCAGGTAGGAAAAACTAAGGATGCCATGGAAGGGATGATGGCGTTTGTCCAGAAGCGCGAGGCAGATTTCAAGGGAGAGTAGGCTTTTTGAGCTGAAAAGTTCAGAGAATAGAAAGGAGATTGTGACATGAAAGTAGATGACATCAAGAAAGTAGCGGTGATGGGAGCAGGTGACATGGGCCACGGAATTGCCGAGGTTGCACTGCTGGCCGGCCTCAAGGTGGCGATAAGAGACGTTGAACAGAGATTTGTGGACAGAGGCCTTCAGAGAATCACGGAGAGCCTGGCAAAGCTCGCGGAGAAGCAAAGGATTTCCGAAGAGAGTAGGAAGGCAATGCTGGGCAGCATCGAGATCTTTGTTGACGTGGGAGAAGCTGTCAAAGATGCGGATTTTGTCATTGAAGCAGCCCCTGAAATCATGGATGTCAAGAAGAAAGTGTTCCAAGAACTGGATCGATTAGCACCGAAACATGCTGTGCTCGCTTCAAATACCTCTAATATGAGTATAACGGAGATAGCAGCAGTCACTAGCAGACCGGAAAAGGTTGTTGGGATGCATTTCTTTAATCCTGCTGTATTGATGAACCTCGTCGAGGTGATAAAGGGAGACAAGACAAGTGAAGAAACTATGCAGTTGACCTATGACCTGGTGAACAAAATGAACAAGGTTCCTGTTAGGGTTGAGAAGGACTCAGTTGGCTTCATTTATAATAGAGTCAACGCGCCGAACTCAATTTTGCTTAGTGCCATAGTGGAGAGGGGGATGGCCACGCCTGAGGAAATCGACGCCAAGATGAAGACGACGGGAATGCCTATGGGGCCGTATGAGTTGATGGATTATGTTGGATTAGATGTTGCCTACCATGGCTCGCTGTACCTTGCGGAGAGACTCTCGCCCGAGTATGCACCGCCCAAATGGCTCAAGGAAAAGATTGACGCAGGTGACCTGGGAAAGAAAACAGGAAAAGGGATTTACGACTGGTCTGCGGGAAGGCCAACCATAGACGCAGCCAAGGCGAAGGAAGACTTCGATCCG
>Ga0209636_10007799_pt1 | contig 10913 bp, 13 predicted proteins | sample DeeMarSWOR152_54_FD_187464 | JGI IMG/M metagenome (GOLD analysis project Ga0209636, IMG submission 187464) | Marine sediment microbial communities from White Oak River estuary, North Carolina - WOR-1-52-54 (SPAdes) (version 2) | ecosystem: Environmental > Aquatic > Marine > Intertidal zone >... | reverse complement strand
CTGGATAATCATTAATTCAACGAAATTGGGGAGCTCTATATCAACTACCTCATCATTGAATATCAGTGCCTTAACGTTGGTATTTTCTTTTAAAAAAAACCTATTATCCTTTAATTTTTCTGCAGATAAAAAGATTTGATCAAATGTTTCAGTATCCATGAAGCAATATTCACCTTTGTCTTGGTAAAGGTATTGCATTTCTTTTTCTTGTACATTGGGTGGGGCAACCTTTTCGCCAGCCCTAAATGTCTTTTCTAACACCTGCCCTGTAAGCACATTCTTTAGCTTTGTCCTCACAAATGCCCCACCTTTTCCTGGCTTTACGTGTAGAAATTCGATGATTGTGAAGGGTTTTCCATCGAGTTCTATCTTTAGGCCTGTTCTAAAGTCCGCCGTGGAATACATTGCTCTATTCTCTCTCGCTCTATAAATGAGCTACTCGCACATCTCCGTAACCAACGAGAGGTTACATTTGAGGCGATAAGCTTTCCACCTTTCTCTGCTTTATTGCAGCAAGCCACCTCTCTAATATCCCAATAAGCTTCAATTTCCGTTCCTTGATGATATCTTCCTGCTTCTTTCTACGCTCTTGGGTCTCCTTTATTTCCTTCAATTCATTGAGCCTGATCCTTGCGCTTTCATCGTCTGGAGAAGTTGAAACTACCTGTTCATATATTTTTATAGCCTCTTCAAGCTCCCCCTGTTTGTAATAGAGCTCTGCTAGGGTTGGGGTTGGAAGGGCTGATGGCTCTTCTTGAGGAGGGGTACTGAGCTCGGCCAGAAGTTCCACGGCATCTTGATCACTGCTGTTATGTGCGAGGTATTGTTGCAGAGATTGTATTGCATCTGCAATTCTATTATTCTTTCTAAAAAGCTCAGCTTGCAATTTATAAATAGAAGATAACTTATTAATTTTACTAGATAATTTTTCTAATTCTACCTCTGCGAGATCAACATATCCCTGTTCAAAATAGGTTTCTGCCAGAAGCCTTCTGATGTTCATATCGTCTGGAAAAACCTCTAATACCTTTTTACAGGCCATGATAACTCTCTCTGGTTTTCCTGCCTTTTTTAGCGCCTCTGTTAAGATAAGCCATGCCTTAGGTGTTGCTATGTTATCTTTGATCTCATCATAAATTTTATCTAGCTCTTCCACTGCATACCCCTTTTTAAATATAATATACTGTTAGTGAACCATGAAGCTTCTTAGTTCTTGACTAAATTATTTTCTATGATTATTGCCTTAACTCAGGAATCATAGTGATACTAGGTCACGGGGAATACATCCCCGGATTTATTCACAGATTAAGGCAATGATCTATTTCTTTTCTGTAGCGCCCTTTCCGTCCTCCCTCATACGGTATATAATTTCATTGTCTTTTATCAGACCTAGCTCCTTTCGAGCTACTGACTCGAAGTATTTTTTGTCCTGCCTCAGTCGTCTGATCTCAGTGGCAAGGATACGGTTTTTTCCCTTAAGATTCTCTAGGATAGCGATATAATTTTCTTTTTCTCTCTGCATTCTATAGAGCTCCAGTAACCCTAGTGACCCAAAGCTTAACCAGGCAAACAAAATAACAGCAACAAAACAAAGTAATAATCCGAATACAATGTACGTCTTTTTTAAGTGAGTCATATTAGAAGATCTTTTCAGGTTCCCACTGAGCAGCGATAACAATAGAGGTAATTCCCGCCTTTTTTGCTAAATCCATCACCCGTACAACATAGCCATGCTTCACATCTCGATCAGCTTGCAAAATAAGGTTTGTCTTTTTCAGTCGTGCGGTCTCTATAAATCGCAGATAGAGATCCTTGTAATTTATTATTTCCTTGTTTAGATAACAGTTCCCTGCTTTATCGAGGGCGATAATAATATTTTCTATTGATGTATCTGATCCTCTCTCTGATATATCAGGTAGCTTAATGTCAATACCTGGCATAATTTCAATGTGAGAGGTTAACATAAAGAATATGAGTAGTAAAAACACTATATCGATCAGCGGGGCAATACTCACCCCAAGACTAATTTCTTCTCTCTTTGGCTGACTAAACCGCATTACTCCTGATATTCTCCATAGTGTCAACGAGCTTAATAGAGCTTTCCTCCATTTCAAAGATGAGGACTTGGGCCTTGTCGATAAGAAAACGATAGGCTACGAGTGTGGGTATAGCTACAATCAGACCTGTAGCTGTTGTAATTAACGCTTCAGCAATGCCTCCTGCAAGAGGTCCAGGGCCTCCAACACCTTGAATAGAGATAGCATTAAAGGTTTTGATCATACCCGAAACTGTACCAAGTAAACCAAGCAATGGAGAGAGGTTGGCAATGGTTAATAAGACCCCTATATTTCTCTCCAATGTGACACCCTCTCGCCTTCCCTTCTCTTCTATGGCCTCTTTCACGAGCCACATTCCTCTGCCAGCATTTTTTAGGCCTGATAGAAAGATCCTGGCGATGGAGGAGCTATCTCCCTGACAGAGAAAAATCGCCTCTGATATCTTATTCCGTTTTACCAATTCTTCGATCTTGGCAATAAACTCCTTTGGGATGACCAATCTTCGTCTCAGAAGCCATAGCCTTTCTATAAAAATAGCAAGGGAAACAATCGAGCAGAACAGGATAGGATACATAAAGGGCCCACCTTTCACAACCAGTGCAATCAATGTATTCCTCCTGATAGGTGTATATTTAAGACGAGTAAGGATTCCTCACATGAGAACTAGTGGGTAAGATACCCTTAAAGAGATGTAAAGTCAAGGATACCATTCTACAGGGTAGGTGCTGGAGTTATGGCCTCACATAATGAAATTTCTTTTTCGGAAGCTCTAGACAGGTGAGGCAATTTCCATAAACAGCTCCGGTATCAATACCCATTTTATTTTTCATTACAATCGGATTTTGAAATGGTGTGTGCCCAAAGATGACTACCTTGCCGAAATCAAAATCAGAATAAAGAAACTCGTCTCTAATCCAAATCATATCGAAAAAGTCCTGATTCTCGATCCTAATGTTAGGACGAAAACCAGCGTGGACAATATAGTACTGGTCAAGTTCTATCATAGGTAATAACGAAGATAAAAAGGAAAGGTGTGAAGATGGAATAAGCGGATCCTGCTCGGTTTTCCTTGCTCTGCGGTAGCTCAAGAGAGTGGAGCTGCCACCATTAAACAGGAAACTCTGGGAATCAACACCTGAAAGATAATCAAGAAACATTTGCTCATGGTTTCCTACTAGACATTGAACAAGGGGAGAGTCCTCTTTTAATTTTAAAATAAAATCAATCACGCCTTGTGAATCTTCTCCTCTGTCGATATAGTCTCCAATAAAGATGAGTCGATCTTTGGATGGATCCCACCTGATTATATTGATGAGGTTCTTGAGCATCCCCAAACAACCATGAAGATCCCCAATAACGAATATCTTTTCCTGACCCATGAAAAACCTTTGTGTGGTCTACGTTAAGCTATTTGATGTCGAGCCATTATATAAAAAGCTTTTCATAAATAATCAAGTGATATATGTTTGAGCAGACCTGTTTTCTATACATGACACATTCGTGCGAATAGGTATTTTAGGCGAGGATCCAAACTCCTTTCATAGAACGTGGTTTTCTCATGCACCATTTTATAGTAAGGTTTTCTTGCTGGCTGAATGAGGATTTATAAATAAAATGGTCTTAGTCCTTGCAACTCATAATGAGGGTAAAAAGAGAGAGTATGATCTGTTATTCAAAGACTTCCCTCTTGAGATCAGAGGGCTTTCCGAATTTAAAGTGGTCTCTGAGTTGAGAGAAGAGGGAAATACATTTGAAGAAATTGCTATAAACAAAGCGCGATCTGTGTCAAAAGCAATTGGACTCCCTGCACTAGCCGATGACTCTGGCCTGGAGGTTGATGCATTAGATGGGGCACCAGGCATTTTTTCAGCACGCTACGCAGGGGAGGAATCCGATGACGCCCAAAATAACCGAAAGCTCCTTGAGGCATTAAGGGGAAAAGAGGATAGACAGGCAATCTTTGTGTGTTCTATTGCCATATCCAAACCAACTGGACAAACGCTGACCTATAGTGGGAGATGCTCTGGGAAATTGATACATGAGCCTCTTGGGACAAATGGCTTTGGTTATGATCCCCTTTTCTTCTATCCTCCACTTGGTAAGACATTTGCCCAGCTATCAATTGAAGAGAAAGGTGAGGTGAGTCATCGAGGGCGTGCGATGCGGAAGCTGAGGGATGACTTCAAACATATTTTGATGTGGCTGAATTCTCCTTGATCAAGAAACATTTTTTTATAACAAAAATTACCTGTCTATTTGTTCTAAGGATATCTCAATGAGTAATCTAGCTGAAATTGAACAAGAAACCATTATACACGACATAGGCGCAATGTTGAGAGCTTTTTCACACGATAGGAGTAATCTTATCCCAATTTTACAGGGAATCCAGGAAAAATATCACTACCTCGCTCCTTCTGCCTTAAAGATGGTAGCAAAACATTTGCGGACGTCAACCTGTGAAGTCTACGGGGTTGCAACGTTTTACAATCAATTTAGGTTTCATCCACCAGGTAAACACCAGATCAAGGTATGCCTTGGGACGGCCTGCCATGTAAGGGGCAGTGATATTATACTGGAGCATTTTGAACGCAAGCTTGAAATCAAAACCGGTGAAACAACTCAGGACAGGGAATTCAGCATTGATAAGGTAGCCTGCGTAGGATGCTGCGCCTTGGCACCTGTGACGGTAATCGATGAATTTGTTCATGGGAATATGGCCCCCAGCAAGGTGGAGGGCCTTATCCTGGGATTTGAGATAGAAAAAGAACGAGAAAAAAGGAAAATCCAGCAAGGTGAATCAGCACAGTAGAAAAGTTGCACTCGAAGCCTTTTCTTCCATAAAGGATGATGCTGAAAGGCGCGTAGGGGAAAAAAGAGCCGATACCAATGTTAATATCTTCATAGGCATGGCTACCTGCGGTTTGGCCTCGGGTGCCATGGATGTAAAAGAGGCATTCGAGGAGTCACTCTCCACTCGTAAAATAAATGCCAATATCATTCCCGTAGGGTGTCTAGGTCATTGCTATGCCGAACCACTCGTTATTATTGAGAAACCGGGATTTCCTCCTATTCTTTATCATGATGTAACACCTGGGAAGGCTAAAATTCTTGTAAAGGCATTTCTCGAGGGAGATGATCCAGTTTTTGAACATGTAATGGGGGCTATGGAGGAAAATGATCTCATTCCGTCGATCATGGAGTTCCCGCGGTTTAACCAGGAAGAGAGGGTTATCCTAGCCCACTGTGGTTTACTTGATCCAGGGGATATCTACCAATATATTGTGAGGGGAGGGTATGCAGCCCTCGCGAAAACGCTCACCCTGCAGTCTGATGTGGTAATTGGTGAGCTGCAGGAATCAGGCCTTAGAGGGAGGGGAGGTGCAGGTTTCCTCACAGTTATAAAGTGGCAGTTGGTGCAGAACGCCAAAGAAAACGACAAGGTTGTAGTGTGCAATGCAGACGAGGGGGACCCTGGAGCATATATGGACAGGGCTATACTTGAAAGTAATCCCCATCAAGTAATTGAGGGTATCGCTATTTGTGCGCACACAGTGGGGGCTAAGAAAGGGATCATTTATGTGAGAGCAGAATATCCCCTCGCAGTGAGAATGGTTAAGAAGGCAATTGATCAAGCAAATGAGGTGGGGCTCTTAGGAGATGGTATACTGGGCACTAACTTCGATTTAGACATTGAAGTATTTCAGGGTTCAGGGGCATTCGTATGTGGAGAGGAAACAGCTCTCATCCAGTCAATTCAGGGTGAAAGGGGGATGCCTCAACCAAGGCCACCCTACCCTACGGAACAGGGTTTGTGGGGCAAACCGACAGTAATCAATAATGTGAAAACGTTTGGATCCATCCCGCCTATACTCAAGAGAGGTGGAAAATGGTTTCGAGGAATAGGTACAGGTAAAAACCCTGGGACGGCGATATTCTCTGTGGTGGGAAACATTGTGCATGCTGGCCTGGTTGAAATTCCTATGGGTGTTACCCTCAGGAGCCTTATTTTTGATATCTGCGGAGGTATCCCGGGGCACAAAAAAATAAAGGCAGTTCAGATTGGAGGCCCTTCAGGAGGGTGTCTTCCAGAGGATTATCTCGATACCCCCATAGATTTCGACTCTCTCACACAGGCCGGGGCAATGATGGGATCTGGCGGTATGGTGGTTATGGACGAGGATACGTGTATGATCGACGTAGCCAGGTATTTTATTGATTTCACTCAAAACGAATCGTGTGGGAAATGTACCTTTTGCAGGATAGGGACCAAGCATCTGCTGAATATCTTAGAGAGGATAACAAAAGGGGAAGGTCGAGATGGTGACATAGAGCTGCTAGAAAATTTGAGTGCAGATATCAAGGAGGGATCTCTGTGTGGGTTGGGAAAGACAGCCCCTAATCCAGTGCTGACGACCATTAGGTATTTCAGGACTGAATACTTGGCACATATCAGGGAAAAACGCTGTCCCGCTATGATGTGCAGGCCGTTAATAGCTTATTTTATCGATTTAGATAGATGTGCAAGAGGCTGCGATGCCTGCGTAGGCAGTTGCCCCACTGAGTCAATTTTTACCACCGCAAACAGAAAGAAAGGTATTGATCAAACATTGTGTGTGAAATGTGGAGAGTGTATGACCGCCTGTCCACCTGAATATGATGCGGTCAGAAAGGTCTCTCCTCCTGAACTCGCTCCTCGAATAGAGCGCCCGAAGGAAGGGATAACCAATGGCGAAACTGACAGTTGATGGCAAGGAGATTGAAGCTCAGGATGGTATGACGCTGCTTCAAGCCTGTTTAGAGAACGGCATCTATATCCCCAATCTCTGCTATCAAAATGAAATGGATAATCCACCGGGGTCATGTAGACTCTGCTTTGTTGAAATCGAGGGCTCCGGCCAGCCTGTGACCTCGTGCAGAGTGAAGGTTCAGGATGGGATGGTTATCAGAACCAATACGGAACATGTGAGAAGGTTGCAGCGAAACGCCTTTGAGTTACTTCTGTCTTCACACCATGTAGATTGCAAAAACTGTCCAGCCAATAGAAATTGTGAGCTTCAAAGGATCGCAAAGTTTTTGCATTTTGGCCTAAAACTCACAAGGCTCGAACAGCTCGACAGGGAGTCAACAGTAGAGGATGAGCATCCGTGCTTGGAGTATGTTCCCAGCAGGTGTGTTCTTTGCGGCAGATGTGTTTTTGCCTGCAAAAAAATGAATGGGCAACCTATGTTAAGCTTTGCAAGGAGGGGACTTGACACTGTGATAAGTTTCTTTGGTGAGGAGGAAAAGGCGAGGGTTACCTGCGAGCAATGTTATGCGTGCGTAGAGATCTGCCCAGTTGCTGCTCTCCTGGTAAAGAGTAGTGAACAATCAACAGTCAATAAAAATCAATCGAAAGGATAAAAAACAAACATCGAGTTCTAGAGTATCCTTATCTACATTGCAAATTAATAGATAATGTGCTTGTTTCAGCTGGGACCTGTGAGTAATATAGCCGCAAATTAATAGCGAAATAATCTATTGGGGTTACAATGATAGAAGAGAACGTAAAACGATTATTAGGTGAGCTGCCAGAAGGAGTCACCTTGCTTGCAGCAGCCAAAGAAAGAAGTGCGGATGAGATATCCAGGGCGATAAAAGCTGGTATCACTATGATAGGAGAGAACTATCTCCAGGATACCCTGAAGGTGATTAACGAGGTAGAGGGAGATGCAGAGTGGCACTTTATTGGGCATTTACAGAGAAACAAGGTGAAAAAGGCAATTGAAATCTTTGATATGATCGAGTCTGTTGATTCACTGAGATTGGCTGAAGAAATTGAGAAATGCTGTGAGAGGAAGGGGAAGATCATGCCTATATTGATTGAGGTCAACAGCGGTGAGGAAGCGCAGAAAAGCGGAGTAGCCCCAAAGGAGGTAGCACCACTTATAGGTGAAATCTCCTCGTTTCGCCATATAAAGATAATGGGCCTAATGACCATAGGACCCAGGTTTGGGGACCCAGAGGAATCACGCCCATACTTTAGAAAGACAAAAGAGATATTTGAGCAGATCAAGGATCTCAACTTACTCAACATAGAAATGAAGTATCTCTCCATGGGCATGACTAATTCCTATAAGATTGCCATAGAGGAGGGAGCCAATGTAGTGAGGATAGGAATCAGGATATTCGGAGAAAGAGAAGGAAGCAAACATTGAGCTATGTCACCAAGGAAATGAAGCGACTTATGGGCAAGGCTATCCATACTTACCAAATGATTGGAGATGGAGATAGAGTATTAGTGGCTGTTTCAGGTGGTCGGGATAGCGTGTCCCTCTTGTGGTTGCTAAAAGAGCGATTGAGAAGGGTACCTATTACGTATGACATCATCGCAGCCCATGTGGAATTGGGTTTTGGGCAGGATACAGGGAAGAGAGTGGTGGAGTTCTTCGAAAGATACAATTTTGAACACACTATTATCAGCAGCGGTTTTGGTCCTCGTGCCCACTCAAAGGAGAACAAGGAGAACCCTTGTTTTCTGTGCTCACGTCTTAAAAGAAAGGCCATTTTTGAGAAAGCAGCAGAACTTGAATGCAATAAGATAGCATTTGCGCATCATAAAGATGACTTTATAGAGACATTCTTTTTAAACCTCTTTTTTGCGGGATCAGTGAGCACTATTCAGCCTGTTCAAGAATTATTCAATGGAAGGCTCGCTATTATTAGGCCACTCTGTCTCCTAGGCGAAGATAATATCAAGAGATATGCTGATGAGATGGGGTTCCCTTCCATTGATAGTGGCTGCCCCACAGCAAGATCCTCAAAAAGGTCACAGATTAAATCCCTCCTTTTAAGCCTTTACCGCACTAACAGAAAGGTGAAAGGCAATATATTTCATGCAGTACAACACTTACAAGGAATTGAGGGATCTTGAGATTGTAGTTGATAAATTCCATATTATGAATTACAATACCACTGTGCGTCATTACGTATTCAGTGATACACAATTTTGAAATGTCTCGGCGAGCCCTTCGGCTTAAACTCAGGTCGAATCCTCGCTTCGAGCCGCCCGCTTTCCTGAGAGATGAGAGGCCCACCATAGCGCGAAGCCTCTGGAATATTGTCATGCATTCCATCTCCGTTTAGGTACGTGCAATGAAATTGGGTATTGTTGGGTTACCCCAATCAGGCAAGTTTACGATTTTCAAGGCCTTGACCGGCGCAAGGGGCCTCACGATTGAGGAGAGGATCAAGAAAGGTGACCGGCTTATCGGGACAGTGAACGTCGCGGATGAGAGGGTCGATCAGCTCACCCACATCTATAAGCCTAAAAAGACCATCTATGCTCAGATACAGTATATACTTCCAGGAACAATCGCAGATCCAGATCGCAGTAAGAGTGAAAAGGAAAGAGTACCCTTAAATGCCGTCAGAACCTGCGATGGATTAGTGCATGTAGTGAGAAATTTTCAGCTTTTTGGAGGTCCCCCTCCCACTCCTGAAGAGGATTTCTTTAAGCTGGAGTCAGAGATGATATTGGGCGATCTTGTGGTGACTGAAAAGAGGATTGAGAAAATACAGGCAGACGAGAAGAAAGGAAGAGAGGTCGCCGCCGATGAGCTCATGTTACTTAAAAGATCCAGAGAAATGCTTTCCGAGGATAAGCCTTTGAGTGATAATCCAGAGATAATCGATTCTCCGCTGCTCAAGGGCTACACTTTTTTATCTGCAAAACCCATGATGGTGATTTCAAATAATTCAGATGAAGATGAAGAACCTCCAGAGATGCCTCTTATTCCAAGAAACATCGAGGTCATGGCGGTTCGAGGTAAATTAGAGATGGAAATAGCCGAGATGGAACCAGAAGAAGCAGAAGAATTTTTATCTGCCTTTCGTATTGAGAAATCTCTCCTTGACAGGGTTATTATGCGGTCCCTTACTGCATGTAACCTTATTTCTTTTTTTACAGTAGAGGGAAATGAGGTTCGGTCATGGATGGTTACGAGAGGTACGACTGCTATTGAGGCTGCAGATCACATTCACTCGGATATGAAAAAGGGATTCATAAGGGCTGAAATTTTTCCATACGAACAACTTGCGGTATATGGGAATGTGGTTGAGGCAAAAAAGGAAGGCCATCTCAAGCTCGAGGGTAAAGATTACCTCGTGCAAGATGGTGATATAATCAAGTTTAGATTTAGCGTGTAGGGACATGGCAAGCAAGAAGATAAAAGTCGGCCTAATAGGGGCAACAGGTTACGGGGGAGTTGGGTTGATAGAGCTTTTAATAAAGCACCCTTCTGCAACTATCATTGCCCTCATTGATAAGCAAGGTATTAACAAGGCTATCAGTGTAACGTATCCCCACTTAAAAGGATTCTGTGATTTGCCTGTTTTTGATCCGACTGATCCTGAGTGCCCGGATGAGTTTGATGTAGTTTTTTATGCCACTCCTGATGGGGTCGGCCAAAGAGATGCAAGCAGGTGGTTAGATAAGGATATCAAGGTAATTGATTATAGCGGGGACTTTAGGTTCAATACTAAGGAGCACTATGCATCCTATGCTGAAAGAATTGGAAGGCCAAAGGAGCATGCTGATCCAGATATCCTCACTTCCTCTGTCTATGGTCTCCCCGAGTTCCATAGGAGAGAGATAGTCAACTCAGACCTGGTTGGAAACCCTGGATGTTATGCGGTGTGCTGTATCCTTGGAATTGCGCCAGCTCTAAAATATGGTCTTGTAGATAGAGAAGGCATGGTCTTTGATACAAAAAGTGGTGCCTCAGGTGCCGGAAAAACTCCCTCACCTCTTTTCCATTTTCCAGCGAGACATGAGTCAATGAATGCCTACAAGGTGACTGGCCATCAACATGTGTATGA
>Ga0209636_10007798_pt1 | contig 10915 bp, 4 predicted proteins | sample DeeMarSWOR152_54_FD_187464 | JGI IMG/M metagenome (GOLD analysis project Ga0209636, IMG submission 187464) | Marine sediment microbial communities from White Oak River estuary, North Carolina - WOR-1-52-54 (SPAdes) (version 2) | ecosystem: Environmental > Aquatic > Marine > Intertidal zone >... | reverse complement strand
GCGCAATGATCTCACGTTGGAGAGAGATTACACCGTCGGATTTGTCAGCTTGCTGCGGCGGAATATCTCAACGCGGGAGATTCTGCCGATATGTTTTGAAGAGTGGAAAAAAACTCTGCTCCCACGCAACAGAGATCTGAGCGACAAACTGCATACGGTCCAGAAAGTGATATACGCACAAAGCTCGAAGTCTGCCGAGCGGAGAAACCCCGTGTATGGGTATCAAACCATCCAACGGATCCTGTCGGAGAGGAAATGAACAATGAATGGAAATGCGGATCAATTGAAAGAAGTCTTGGCCCGTGCCAGACAGGAGGCTGCCAAAGTCATCATCGGCCAAAACGAGGTGATGGATAAGGCACTCATCGCGATTTTTACTGGCCATCATGCTCTGGTCGAGGGCGTACCTGGCGTAGCGAAAACATTGCTCGTGCGAACGTTGGCCTATGTGCTGGGATGTGACTTTGCCCGGATCCAATTCACCCCGGATCTGATGCCTGCGGACATTACTGGCACCCATGTCTTCAATCTTCAACGGAACGCATTTACACTCGTCAAGGGCCCGGTTTTTACCACGTTCTTGCTTGCAGATGAAATCAACCGCGCGCCTGCCAAGACGCAATCCGCGCTGCTGCAGGCGATGCAAGAGCGGATGATCACCATCGATCGCAAGACCCATCCCCTCTCTCTCAACTTCACGGTCTTCGCAACACAGAACCCCATCGAATACGAGGGGACCTATCCGCTGCCCGAGGCCCAAAAGGATCGATTCATGCTTAAGATCACCATGAATTGTCCCGAGCGAGATGAGGAGTTGAACCTGGCGCAGCGGACGCTCGGTAGGGAATCGCCGGAGGCGACGCTGGCCAGCGATGCAGTGAAGCCGGTGATAACCTCCGAGGCCCTGGGAAAGGTACGGCAGGGTTTGATGGATATCGTGGTAAGAGATGAATTGGTCAGCTATGTTGTCGATATCATTCGTGCAACGCGGATACACCAGAGCGTACTTGTTGGGGCTGGACCCCGCGGGACCCAGGCCTTGCTGCTGGCCAGCCGGGCTTACGCGGCGATTGGAGGACGAGATTTTGTTACACCCGATGATATCAAGTCGATGGCGACTCCAGTGTTGGAACATCGTCTTATTCTGAGACCGGAGTATGAGATTGAAGGACTGAGTGTCCTGGAAGTAATCCAGAATATTCTGCAAGAGATAGCCGTGCCGAGATGATCGTACCTCGATCCAGATTGATTTTTTGGGTAGGCCTGGTGGTCCTGCCCTTCGCAACCTTGGCAGGGGCTATACCCTCCACCATCGCGTTGTCGCTCGGTTTGATCGCCGTGCTGCTAGCCCTGACCCTGCTGGACGCGGTGATGGCTTTGAGAAGTCTCGATGGCATCAGTGTGGAACTCCCAGAAGTGGTCCGTTTGTCAAAGGACCGGGAAGGGGCCATTGACCTGCACATCAGGAATGACAGAATGAAGGCCAAGGGCCTGAGGCTCGGGCTGGCATTTCCAAAGGAGATTGTGTCCCCGAGCCAGGACCTTTACACCCTTCTTCCGGCGGAACGTCAATTCTCACGTGTTTCTTGGCCCTGCCAGGCATTTGAGCGGGGGCGATACATTCTTGATAAGTGCTACCTGGAGGTCCTCTCGCCCCTGGGTTTCTGGGCCGTACGCAGCAGCTCACCTGCGTATGCGGAGGTTCGTGTTTATCCTAATTTATTATCAGAAAGAAAGAATCTGGCGGCCCTCTTTTTGAATCGGGGACTCCTCGGGATTCATGCACAACGACAGGTTGGCAAGGGAAGGGAATTCGAGGAACTCCGAGACTATATCCCGGGCGACAGTTTTGAGGACATTCATTGGAAAGCTACGGCCAAACGCGGGCGTCCCATCACCAAGGTCTTCCAGATCGAGCGCACGCAGGAGGTCTATATCATTATCGATGCCTCGCGGTTGAGTGCGCGGAGAGCAGATCTCATGACCGAAGATGGCATTTCGAAGAGCGGCAACCCAGATGATTCCCGGACGACGATTATGGAACGGTTTGTCACGGCTGCGCTGGTCATGGGTCTGGCCGCAAAGCGGCAGGGGGATCTTTTCGGCATCTTGACCTTCAGCGGCAAAGTGCAGAGCTTCATGAAGGCCAAGAACGGCAACGCGCATTACAATGCCTGCCGCGACGCCCTCTACATGTTACACGCTCAGGGGGTGACCCCAGATTTTGCCGAGCTTTTTGCGTTCCTCGGCCTGCATCTCAGGCGGCGGGCCTTGCTCGTGTTCTTGACCAACCTGGACGATTTCGTCCTCGGCGAAAGTTTCAGGCGTAACATGGATTTGGTCTGTCGCCGGCATTTGGTTTTGGTCAACATGATGAAGCCAAATCGTGCGAGGCCGCTTTTTTCTGGGCCAGAGGTGAGATCAATCGATGATCTGTACCAGAACCTCGGCGGACACCATCTCTGGACGAGCCTTCGAGAATTGGAGAAGCTCCTACAGCGACAGGGGGTCCGATTCACCTTGCTGGACAATGAAATGATGTGTGCGCAGCTGGTTTCTCAATACATCGACATCAAACAGAGGCAGCTTCTGTGATCATTGACCTGCAGAAATTCATCCTCGAGGAGAGACCCTACTGGGCGGAGCTCGAGGGCAACCTGGATAAACTGGAAAAGGAGCCAGAGCTCAGGATGACCCTAGAGCAGGTCAAACAATTCCATTATCTCTATCAGCGGACCTCGGCCGATTTGGCGAAAATCATGACGTTTTCTTCTGAGCCAGAAATTCGTCGATACCTCGAATCCTTAGTGGGGAGGGCATACGGCGAGATCCACGAGACGCGCGACAAGCCGCATCGCCTCTGCCCTTTGCATTGGTTCTTCCGTACCTTTCCCCAGACGTTCCGACGCCACATCCGGGCGTTTTGCCTCTCTTTGGCAATCATGCTTGTGGGATGCACGTTTGGAGGGCTTGCCATTTGTTTCGACCCGGATGCCAAGGAAGTCATCATGCCCTTTCCCCATCTGCGGATCGATCCATCTGAGCGTGTGGCCGATGAAGAGACAGCGGACGAGGATCGGTTGCACGGTGTGAAGACAGCTTTTTCGACCTATCTGATGACGCACAACATCAAGGTTGCGATCTTCCTTCTCGCCCTGGGCATGACCTGGGGGATCGGAACGATGATTCTGCTTTTTAGTAACGGTGTGATGCTCGGGGCCGTGACGTTAGACTACGTTCTGGCGGGGGAAACCAAATTCCTCGTGGGGTGGCTGTTGCCCCACGGGGCGGTCGAATTGCCCGCCTGCCTCCTCGCTGCCCAGGCCGGTCTCGTGCTGGCGAGCGCGCTTATTGGATGGGGCGAGCCGATCTCTTTGAAAATCCGGTTGAGGAAAATATCCGGTGACATCGTCACGCTGATTTTTGGCGTAGCGATCTTGCTCGGGTGGGCCGGGTTCGTTGAGGCCTTTTTGTCCCAGTACCATCAGCCCGTTATCTCTTACGAGGCTAAGATCGGATTTGGGATTGTTGAACTCATTCTATTGGTCCTGTTCTTAGCAAAATCAGGAGCTCATAAGAGTGGCACTGAGGTGCAGGGTCCAGATTAGAGGACGCGGTTTGAGATCATGCATCAAGGAAAGACCAATGCTCTGACCATCAAAACGCCCGAAGGGATACTTTTCTCCCTATTGCTGGCCGGACCGATCACCCGTTCTCTGGCGTGGGTCATCGATGGTCTCTGCATAATCGCCATCTCAAGCATCGTTGGCATGGCGCTCGGGATTCTGGGCGTAGTCAGCCGGGACCTTGCTTGGGGTGCCTCAATCCTGGCTTACTTTGTCATCTCTGTGGGCTACGGCATCATGATGGAATGGTACTGGCGTGGCCAGACGCTCGGCAAACGCCTCTTCCGTCTCCGTGTGATGGACGAGCAGGGGTTGCATTTGGAATTCAGCCAGATTGTGATTCGCAACTTGCTACGGTTTGTTGATAGCTTGCCGGCGTTCTATGTGGTCGGTGGATTGGCATGTCTCGGCAGTCGGCGTGCTCAGCGGCTTGGTGACTTCGCTGCCAACACGATTGTCGTGTGGAATCCAAAGGTTCCCGAGCCGAACTTGAATCAGCTACTGGCCGACAAATACAATTCTTTCCGTGACTACCCCCATCTGGCAGCCCGCTTAAGGCAGCGCGTCTCGCCCCAAGAGGCGGGTATCGCCTTGCAGGCGCTGCTGCGGCGAGATGAGCTGAACCCAGAAGCTCGAATTGAGCTGTTCCGGGAAATTGTCTCCCATTTCCGGTCCGTTGTGGCCTTTCCGGAAGAAGGGGTCGACGGGCTTTCCGGTGAGCAATACGTGCGCAATGTTGTGGATGTCCTCTTCCGTAGACACGATACGAAGCAGGGGCGGCCAAGGTAGCTATCGGTCTGCCCTAATTACTTCCCCGTACACGACTGCTCCCATAGCCGCTCGAAGATAAGAGACGGCCCGATCTTCTCAGACTGGGCACTAAGATCACTTCTACTTGATAATAAATACAGTGGAAATAAAGCGAAAAACAAAGCGGGACATCCTTAAATAATTCAATACTCCCTCTCCTCGTCCCCCGGTCTCTTCCCTGGCGGGTGGGGAGGAGGGATATGGTTGATTTTGTTATCCTCAGCCTTTTCTATTATGTTTCTTTTCGTGAAGAAGTATAGAACAGCATAAACCACGACAGTGATGCAATTGAAGAATGTCGATACAGCCAGAAATATAAAGAAAAGAGGGTGAAATGAGGTGATGATGAGCAAGAGACAAGATGCGAGGATGATGTAAGAAAGAGAGTATTTCAAAAATATCCTGTAATTGTAGGGAGGTACATATCCCTTCTTCTTATACCGTTTTATCGAAAGATACCTGAGGAGCAGGACGGTGTTCAACCCCAGCCCCATGATGAACCAGGGAAACCCTAGGAAAAACGCGGCGATCATCATGAGGGTGGGGATAATCTTCACAAGGCGTGACCGCATGAAAAGCTCATAAGAATCTGAAATGCTTTTGCCTTTGAAAAACCCGACTATTCTTTCTGCTGGGAAGCGCCATTTGCGGATTTTCAGTGTGCCTGCGGTTACAGTCAGAAGGACCAACAGAGAAAACAGTGTTGAGAGGATGCCCGTCTTCCGATAAGCCAGGGTCATGGTCGGGTTGCCCCCCAGTTTCTTAAAAGAGAGTCGGGTGCCCTGTTCAGGTAGCGAAATGTCCATGGAGCGGAGGCCCTTCAAAAGAATGCTTGTCTTCCCTGGAAGAGCCTGCTGCTGAACGATCTCTTTCTCGAGGTAAGGACGCCCCGGCTTGAGCTTGTCTTTAAGATCTTCTTTGGAAAACGGAGGAATCTTCTTTCGCGGTACCATTTCTCTTTTCATCTCTTGCTTCTTCCGAAGTTCTCTTTTCTTGTCTTCTGATCGGAAAAAGCGCGTGATGGATTCCTGCACTTCGTCCTGCCCTGCAAAGTCTCTGGTCTTGAACTGCCAGCCCCTAATGTTTTTTCTTCCGGAGATGACCTGTTTCTCGGCGCGCTCTTTGGGTTGCTCGATCGCGGCTGAGACAGGTTTGTTGGATTCGATGATATTGCGTGCTTCGTTAAGCACCATGGTGTTTTGGGATTGAGCGTTCTGGAGCAAGGCCTGTTTGTCGCTCTGTTGTTGCTCTTTCATGCGGGAGTCAAGATCCGACTGCATCTGCTGGGTCAGAGCCTCCTGTCTCAAGTAATCGGTCATCACCTTTCTTCGGTTCGAAACAGCTTTTTTTCTCAGGCTTCCCTTAGCGGTTCTGGCCATGTTTGTCCAGTATTCGTATTCTTTGGCGAGATCCAGTGTTTTTCCCGCTTCGATCACGGTGATATCGATCTCTTCCATATTGCTCTTGAATTTTGGGTAGGTGTAGCTTTTCGGAAGAAGAAGCGTCCAGGTGGTCTTTTCAACGGGAATGTCGCGGGTCTCCACCATGGCCAGGCTGATTTTCCCCCACAGGCCGAACTTCGGGACAGGAGTCATATAGACAAGCTTTATGTCAAAATTTCTATCACCCGTACTGCTTTTGATGAGGGGAACCAGGAGCCTTTTCGTCTTCCTGTCGCCCTGTGGCTCTCCGATAGAGGCTCCGACCGGTTCGCCGGCAACTTTCAGGCTCCACAGTTCAGCATCAGACGGAAAGTCAAGAGGGAGGAACTGAAGAACCCTATTGTTTGCCTTGAAGATGATCTCATGAAGCGCGTATCCCTGGGGTACGATCAGAGTCTTTATATCTTCTCGTAGTATTGTCGCCTCGATCAGCTTTTCCCTTTCCAGCCTCTTGAGTTCAAGCCTGTAATTCCAGTCCCGGGAACCGGCGACCCGGTATGCCCAGAGCACGTTATTCAGGTTGATTCCGGCAGGGAGTGCGGGTATTGTCTCGCGCTCCACCTCCTGCAGGGCTTCAGGAGCTATTGTCTCGATATGATAAACGGTTGCTCTTTCGACCGAGACGAATTCCGTTCTGCTGTGTGCCTGTGGAAAGACAATGTGCGGCAATTCAAAGACTCGGTCCTTCCCAATATATTGATTAAATGACAATTCCATTAGGTAAGAATGCTCTATCCCGGAAACGGTCTGGACGGTAATGCGGACATTCTTTCCATCCCCCTCTGTTTTTTTCAGAATGGTTTTTATGCCCTCTCCCTCTATCTTGATGGAATCCTTGACTTGGACTGGGGCCAGGATGTCGAAATGGTCGACAGGAGCATTTTTGATCGTGAACAGAGACAGGACCTTGACATTGACGAGGTTGTCCTCGACCCGCGCGTGATAGACTTTCACAACATCAAGGGAGGGTTTCTCTCTGGATACTTCATATTTTGCTTCAAACGGCCCTTCTTTGAATCTGTACGCATATTTTGCCCCGAAACGGGTTTCATCGACCTGCCCGAGCTGAGAGGGTAAGGTCCTAATATTGATAGGCCGTATGTTCGAAATTCCCGCCTCCCGCACATCAAAACCCCTGGGAAACAGGACGAGACACTGTCCCTTGATCCCTTGAATATCAAGGAGCTCAATGCCTTTCATAGTTGGCGCGTCAAACCTTGGGAGTTCCTTTTCAAGGATCAGGTTGAACCGGTATTTCCCCCTGACAGCGTGCCGGAATGGCAGGACGAGGATGTTATTGTTTTGAAAGTGATAATCCGATATCTCTTCGGCATGAACAGCACGTATACGATACCCCTCGGGTATCCTGAGGCGAATCGATGTCAGGAAGCTCTCTTTCACATCAAGACCAACGGTGAAATCTGCGATTAAAAGGTCTTCGGAAAAGAGATACTGACCGAAGATGTCGGCATAAACCCTCCTGTCCCGTGGCAGGCTCAGGATGTCGGCCCGGAAGGCGCGGGTTGTAAAGGAATACCTTTTCTGAAGCTCGAACCCGCGAACCCCCCCGCGGTCCTCTTTACCCGTACCAGACATCCTGAGACCCTCGATGTTCTCAACGAGGATCCTGTAATCCTCTGGTCCGTATAAATCCAGGTTTCCGCGGATCCGTTCAGCATCGACCGGTTCTAGGAAGACTACAGGTAAGGGTTTGCCGGGGATCACCTTCATCTTGGCCTTGATGAGCAAGTCAACGGTTTCGGTTATTTCGCTCTTGAAAAGGACCTCTAGTGCCGTTTTCCCGTTTTTATTCCCCGTACGCCAGTTTTTTACCTTATCCGAAAAGACATCCGTGATCACGAGTTCAGGGTGCTTGCGAAACACCAGCGAGGCAAGCGAAGATTTTTCCACCCTGATCTGTGATTCCTGAGAGAGGAGCACTTCCTCATAATCCATGAACATATTGACATGGCAATCGGCATAGATGAGAGGTCGTTCGGTCTTTTTGATGAATTTTTTAGGAAACCAGGAAATTTTCACAAATGATTTTTGAGAAAGGGAAGCCCGTGCGATGAGACCTTTACCGGTGGTTTCTATGTAGAACCCGTCTTCAGGCTCCTCAAATTCGAGCAGGAGGTCTCTGTCCTTCATGGTCAGCGAAAAGTCGGTGCAGAGAGATTCCGGGAAACCGAACGCCATCGTCCTTTTACCGGGTGTGGCCTCGACTTCCACATAAAGGGCGATGTCAACGGAATGATGACCGAACCCGAGAACCGGGATTTTATAGATGTCTTTTTTCTGGCCGAGAGCCCGAGCGTTTTCTGTCGTGTCCGGTTTTATCCTGACGGGGATTTCCTTTCCGTCGAGTTTGAGCTCTTCGATAAAAACATTGGAAAACGGCAGCTCGATGAGAGCCCATTTCTCATAGTTGACAAAGACCTCCAGCGAAGCCGTAAACCTGACCATATCTCCTGCAAGGGTACCTTTTGCCGTAAATCCAGTGATGGTGTACTCATTCTCATATTCAAAGACATCTTTCGGCTTGTAGGGCGGTTTGGCCAGGAATTCCAAAAGAAAATAGTCTTCCGTGGGAATGAAGACTTTATGCGACTCGTCCATTTCAAAAGGCACCTTCTCTCCGTAAGGAACATAGATCTCTACGTCGGGAAACGGGCCGCCTGATTCTGCCAGTGCATTGTGAGAGGCAAAAGAGAGATAAGGCAGCAGCATGAAAACGAGAATGAGTCCAACCCGTGACCTGCTTCCTGACTTCTTCCATACCCCCCTGACACAGGCCATAATCGTGAACAGAACAGCTCCGAGTACGGCGCCGTTAAAAATGAAACCAAGGGGCCTCAGGAATATCAGGGGCAAAAAGGTGAAGAGAACGAGCGTCGTTACAAGAAAGCCCGATGGAGACATGATCCCTCTTCCTGTCAGATAGGAACCGAGTGCAAAAAACAGCAGGACCGTGAAGATGGTCAGGAGCTTTTTCCACTCCGAGGGAAGAAACGTGACCTTCAGTCGGCTTTCTCCCCATAACTTACTCGCCGGTAAAAGGGCGCCTTGTTTCGGGATACGGACATTCATCGCGAGAATACCTTTTTTCCTGGAGTATTTTGGAGAAGGCAGAGCCACGCTTTCCGGGGCCGTTTGGTGCGATCGGCCAAGGAGGTCTAGATCCTGCATCTTAGGAGCGTCGTAACGTCCCCTTTTCTGTTCTATGGCAGCTCCTTCTTCCATTTCTTTAAGAGCATGCTCCTCTTCGGGTTCTTCTCGGCCGACAACTGGCGCCGCTTTTCGTTTGGCAAGAGGGGGGAAAACGGAAAATGCTCTCATGTTTTTGTAAAAGGAAGAAAAAAGCCTGTGAAAAAATGAGAACAGGAGGGGTTTTTGATCACCGATTTTAGGCAATTCTTGAAAATTTCCTGCTGTCCTAAGCAGGGAATAGTCTTCTGGAAAGAAGACCCGGATCTGCGACTCCATGCACGGGATGGTGAGCCCAGGGCTGTGAAAATCAGAAGATTTCCAGATGCTCCGTTTTGGCTTTCCTGCGATATAACCGGTCAGGCGAAGGTTGATGCGAGTATCGCGTGATGCCAGGGGGAAGAGAAGGGCGTTGTCGTTCCCTTTTCTTGGCTTGATTCCTTTGCCTTGGAGGGTGGCGCTCCACAAGACGTGACGTTCGGGAAACCGGATTTCAAGAAACTGGAGATTCGTGTTCCTGATGGTGTAATCAAACTCGAAGAAGATATCTGGACCCTTACCGAGGGTATAGGTGAGGTCTTCCTTCTCGGCCATGGCAGCAAGAACCGGAGATTCGTCTCTCCGGAAGACCGCGATCCGAAAGGTGAACGGCCGTACGAAATAACGCAGCGAATCGATGATACGGTTAGAGGGTCTGTAAGAAGGCCATTCTGGGATCTCATAGGTCTCCACTTCATTCAGCCCAGCCTTTTCCGTCTTGATTTCCGTATCCCGACTTGCTTCAAGAACGATGTACCCCGTGTCGTTCGTGACGCCGGCCGGCATAACAAGGGGGACATCAGAGAAGGACCCATAATCCTCGATTTTTTTCTGGTAATCGATGGCAAGGAGATACGTGCCGGTGACTTCCTTTTGAAGCACCACGTTCCAAATGTCGTGATCTTTCAGATCCGGGAGGGAAAGCGTATGCATGGCTTCGGTCAGTTTAGCAGAACTGATTTTTTTCTTTTCCTTGATATCCGCGCCGGTAATATTGATCTTGCTGTTTTCCCAGCGGGGCACGGCGAAATAAAAGCTGTCCCGGCTTCCCGCAGAAATCTCATATCGGATATAGGCACTGGCCTGCAGAAGGTCCTGGTCAACGGCGATGTAGCTGACCGTATTGCTTGTTTGCTCGATCTTCCGGTAGGAAAGGGTCACCGTACCTTCGGGCGAAAGCGTCCGGAAATCGTAAATGAGCCTTTTTTTCTCTTTTGATTCACTGGGTGTATGGTCGATCATCTCTTCGGAAGGCATGTAACCTCTCATGGTCAGGTCTTCCAGGAAAAAGACATCATCGATGGATAGGTGAAGGATCCCTATCATCCTCTGGGTATCCGTGTAAGAAACAACAGGGAGCGCTATCTTGAAAGAGCCCTTTTTCAAAAGGTCCTCGTCCAGGAAATGCTCTGATTCTATGATGAAAGAAACCTCATCCTTTGAGCCTATAGGGTGTGTTATCTCGGTGGTCAGGAGATTTTTCCCCTTATCGTGATCGTGAAATTCCTTGACCTTTTTCCCATTGATGAAAACAGTCACGTCCCTCACCAAATAATCATCCGGGAGGGAAAACATGAAGCGTCTCGTCCCCGGGGCCAGCCCCTGTAACATGTTTTCGGAATGGAAGTCGATTTTTGAGCGTTCAAGGGATACGTGGTTAAACTGATTGCACCTTATGCGAGAGGGAACGTCTCGGACAGAGTACGCGACTGTATAAGGGAGGTTGAACAGGCCGTATCCCCTGTGAAGGATATACTGGCCGGGAGAGTCCCTGTGGATCGGTGGTTTCTC
>Ga0209636_10007797_pt1 | contig 10916 bp, 13 predicted proteins | sample DeeMarSWOR152_54_FD_187464 | JGI IMG/M metagenome (GOLD analysis project Ga0209636, IMG submission 187464) | Marine sediment microbial communities from White Oak River estuary, North Carolina - WOR-1-52-54 (SPAdes) (version 2) | ecosystem: Environmental > Aquatic > Marine > Intertidal zone >... | reverse complement strand
CCGCGTTCCATAGGTTGAGAGCAGCGTGCACAACGCCCTCGCCCAGAAGCTCCTCGGGCGGGGCTATTATTGCTGATTTTTTGTGGGATCGAATTACCAATGGCAGAGGGCATTGAAGAGAGGACGGCTGGCTGCCGCACAGTTGCTGCGGAGTTCATGGGAACCCTCAAGGGCCGCAATCCCGCCAATGCTCCCGATGCCTGGGAGAGGAAAGTGCTGGAATCCTTCGAGGCACGAAGGGCACAAGGCGAAAACGTGAGCGAACTGGAATACGGGGAGATTGGTGCCAAAGATGGAAAGAAAGTCTTCCGCTATATGAAGGCGATCCAAACGAAGGGAATCTGTCTTCGGTGCCACGGAACGAACATCGACCCTGCTGTCCCATCGGCATTGAGGGAATTCTATCCGCAAGACCAGGCGACTGGTTTCAAGCTCGGCGACATCCGGGGCGCCTTCACCATAACCCAACCCATGTGAGTTGCATTCCCCCCTTGACAAATCTGACATTTGACGCTATATTTATGACAAATGTCGTACAGCTACTTGAGGAGGTGATAAAATGGAGTTCTCAGGCGTTGCTGAGGTTCTAGGGGGAGAGAAAATCCTCCGGAAGAAGATCCAAAGTCGAATGGATTTAGTTGAATTGAGCAACAAGGGGGTTACTAAAAATGCCCTTAGGCATCTGGCGAAATTCTTGTCTTTCACGATGGGTCAAATGGCTGCCCTGCTTCCGGTTACTGAGCGCACAATACAGAGATACGCCCCCAGAAAACACTTTAACCGTGTCGTATCCGAACAGATTTTGCAGATTGCCGAGGTAGCGGCCAGGGGTGCGGAAGTGTTTGAAGATAGAGATAAATTCCTTGCATGGATGGATCACCCGAATAGAGCCCTGGCTGACAAAACACCATTGAGCTTATTAAACTCCAGATTCGGAGCGGAAATGGTACTGGATGAGCTCGGAAGAATTGAGCATGGTGTCTTTTCGTAATGCTCGTATATCGCATTGCAAAGACTAAATATATTCATGATTTGTCCGGAACTGGGGCAAGAGTATATGGGGGACGATGGAGCAAGAAAGGCATTGGAATTATTTACACATCGGAAAACAGGGCTCTGGCAACGGTAGAATACTTAGTTCATGTCCCTTTATCACTTGTTCCAGGGGATATAGGCATTGCAACCCTCAAGATTCCTGATGGTATTACACCAAAAGAGATCTCGATATCGGGCTTGCCTGCCAACTGGCGAGACTACCCGGCCCCTCCGGAATTGGCCGAAATAGGGACGCGATGGGCGCTCGCAAACGATACACTGTTGCTCCGTGTTCCTTCTGCCGTCGTTGAGCATGAATGTAATATCCTCATCAATCCATCACATCCAGACATGAAACATGTCTCGATCTCTCAAACTGAGAGATACACGCTTGACGCCCGTTTATTGCGATAAAGGAGAACTCAAGTTCCTTTCATTGTCCAGTGCAGAGTGACGGATGGCTCTGTACTCTCATTCGTTCTCTGCCTTTTTCAGAAATTCTAACAATTTCAATTACTTGAATTATAGCTTCTCATTCTTGTTCCTTCGTTCACAAAAATTTTTCCCTAAATAACCTCCTTCAACTACAAGACCTTCAATCAGGTGTACATAAGCCCCAATAATGGCAGTAGTTTCACGGGCGAGTGATAAAATCTATCAAGGCCCTTTTTGAACCGATTCTAGCTGGACTTTGTGAAAATGTGAAAAAATGAGAGGAATTCCGAGGAAATCTATGATTAAATGAGATTTTCTAAGTTAAAAAATTGGTATACGCTATTATACGACATAAATATTTAATATTATTTAAGAAATTTATCAAAACGAAAACCAAAGATATAATTGCTAAGAATTGATCAAAATAAATTTTTATTTTTTTATCGCTTCGTGGTATGAACTAGTTTACCGAGCGGGGGAAGCAGGGATCTGATAAACGAGAAGCCCTGAAGCTTCCAACATTTATTTTCGCACAGTTGTCAGACAGCCGGGTTGTCGAAGTGGATGGGCAACCCGGTTTTCATTTTTCTAGAAGGTAAAGGGACGAAAGTTTTATTGTTGGGGGTCTTGCTTTTGAGTCGTATGCTTGGCTATCGGACGCGTGGTTTCACCCGCGTGCGAATGAGCTCTTGGCCTTTAGGCAACTATCGCGCGGCTGACTGAAAGGAGGTGATGTTCTAAAAAAGTGGTCTTCTGAAAAGGAAAGTTCTCTTCTTTAAGGCTGGTGGAAAGATCCTTCTCTAAAAAATGATACCAGCTAAATCAAAAAAGGAGGTAAGTAAAATGTATACTCTATACAACAAAGTCGAGCTTCTCGAAACAAAGGAAATAGTTGGAACAGGTTGGTTGCCACCAATGCCCGACTTGCGGGACTATTCTGTGGAACACCAGGATATTAAAGATATGGCGAAAAAACTTGGGTTAGCCCCCAAGACGCTTTCCCTACCTGCAACAGTTGATCTGAGGCAGTCGTGTTCCCCAATAGAAAACCAGTTGAATCTCGGTTCGTGCACAGCCCATGCTGGTATGGGGATAGTGGAATATTTTGAGCAAAGGGCGTACGGAAAGCACATAGACGGCTCCCGTCTCTTTCTCTACAAGACCACCCGCAATTTGATGCACGTGACGGGCGATACAGGAGCATGGCTGAGAAATGTCATGGGGGCACTTGTCCTGTGCGGCGTGCCTGACGAAAAACACTGGCCATATACTGATAAACCTGGGGCTGAGCCGGATGGATTTGATAGGGAACCACCTGCCTTTGTCTATGCAGTGGCGGACAACTACGAGGCACTCAAATATTTTTGTCACGACCCTCTAGGTGCAAATGTACCGCCTGCAACCGTGCTTTCAACGGTAAAAAATTATCTTGCGGCTAAGATTCCTTCTATGTTTGGTTTCTACGGATTCCCTTCATTTAATTCCACAAATGTAAAAGGCGGCATCCCCTATCCGTGCCCTGGGGAGAGAGCCATCTGGGGACATGCTATTGTTGCAGTGGGGTACGATGACGGCAAAAAGATAAAGAACACGGTATGTAACAGGGAAACGACGGGAGCGCTGCTGATCCGCAATTCATGGGGACCAGGTTGGGGTGACAAGGGATACGGCTGGCTACCGTACGATTATGTCCTCAACAAACTGGCCATGGATTTCTGGTCCCTTTTAACAATGAAGTGGGTTGATACAAATCAATTTGGTATTTAATAAGGTGGAAGTTGCGCAGCAGTATTTGTAAAATGGTCGCCTAACAAATGGCTTGAGTGGGCGGCAGGAAGCCGACGGTTGCTGACGGCATCGTCATTAGCTCGCCGCCACTCAGCTCAATCATTATCGCGCATCGGGAACTTGGCGTATCTTGCCGGGTGAGCGTCCCGGTCGGGTAAGGGCTAGCCACCCACCCGTATTGAGTGTTGCGTCCATTAAAATAAAAGAAAATAAAAGGGAGGGGGGTGTCTATGTGTTGCCCAAATATCTTCGTTGACTCTGTGATGCTCAGGAACGTTCTAGCGGCATTATCTTACCCAATTGTAAACAAAAGGGAGGAAAGGCTGTGAGAATTGTAAATTGGAACATTGAGTGGATGAACGACTGGTTCGTTGGCGAGGGTAGTGTAGCCTTTCGCCAAGACAATCCTCGCAGAGGAATAACGGATGTAAGTGATTTGTGTAGGCGAGTAGCAAGCGTCATAGACAATCTGAATCCTGACATCTTGACCATCGAAGAGGGACCCAGCGATATACGAGAGATGGAACTCTATGCCGAAACTTATTTAATTGATGAGGAAGGGAATAGGCGGTTTGACATTCTTGGTGGTATTGATGGCGGTGCGCAGAAACTCTACACACTAGTCAAAAGAGGAGGGAAGTTTGAGAATCCTATAATTGTAACAGACGACTTAACTCTGGCACTTCAAGACCCATGGGAAGCGGACATCGATGGAGATTATCAATTGGAGGGTTACGAGTTTACAAGACAACCGCTGGTTATTGAAGGAAAAATCGCAGAACAAAATTCACAACTGAGGATCCTAACGCTCCATACGAAGTCCAAGTATGTACACAACGGAGAATCACTATGGAAAAACCCTGATACGAGAATGCAGTACGTGAAGGCGGCATTGAAGAATCGGCGACGGATCTCATCTGAGGCCATGCGCGTGCGCAAGTACCTGGATGACCTTCTAAATGGAAATAGCGATTCGCTTAGTGTCGTTACAGGTGATTTCAACGATGGTCCTGGCATCGACTATTTTGAAAAAAGTTATTTGACACACAATGTCACGGATATTCTTCTTGGCAGCACGTACTACCCGAACCTCCTGTTTAAGCACGCCTTCCTTGAACGAGTCCCAGAACAACAACGATATACTGCAATTTTTGATGATTTCATAGATGATATAAAAGAACGACATCTGCTTTTAGACCACATTTTGATCTCACCGATCTTATCGTCGAGAATTGAAGATTCGGGAATAGCTCATCAGGAGTATAGTGCAGGAACTGATAGTAATGCGTCGGGTAGACAGAAATATGTTAGTGATCATAGACCAGTATATGCCGATTTGTAGGGACTGGCATGGTTGATTGGCTTGTCAGGAATGCGGTCGTTGTTGATGGGATGAAGAATCCCTCCATCACGGGAGATATCGCGATTCAGGAAGGTCTGATTTTCGATGTGGGAGACCTGGGCAACAATGGCGCTTAAAACGTCAAAAAGACGAAAAGGGGACGGTTCTATTTTCTATGAGAGACCGAAATTATCGACAAATTGCAGAGTCGGCCGGCCTTACAAGTATAGTATATTTGACGAACGAATGCCGACTTCCAGAGAACCGGACGAGGCCTGGTTAAGAGATCCTGTTAACCTGGCATCGTTCGTCAGAGTCGGGATGAAACGCTATATAAGCTCCAAGTACGCCAGAGGCGGAAATACCCTAGTAGTTTATTTGCTGGATCGGGAGATTGAAGAGAGTTTGTTACACCACTTAAAGCGGGGATCACGGCTCGCTGAAGACAAGCGTGATAAGATTTTGGAAGCTGTGCGCGAAGAGGTCAGCACTCTCCCTTCAACTGGTTTGATACCTTCGATACTGACCACCATAGACCTACGCGCATTTCTGCGTGAAGTCATCCTTCCCGAATTCCCCCGTTTGCCCGTGCTCGCTTACAATGAGGTCTCACCTGACATGAATATTCAGCCGATTGCAAGAATCGCTTTAACGTAAGCGAAAAACGGAGAGGATTTAGATTCCAGTGGTTGAGACTAAGGAAGGCTACCAAGGTTTTACTTGGCCTATGTAATTTGGGGGACCTTTTGTTGTCTTCTCAGAATCGTCTAACGCCCTTTGCTCTGTTAATGAATCCAAATAAAATACGGGGAGGAGCTTACCATGACTGAAGCAAAATCGCTCCTTGATTTAACGCGTATCCGCGCGCACAATCGGTAGCTCTTCGATTCGTTTAACGGAAATCTTGGAACTGCGTTGGGGTACAAGAAGCCAACTGGTGGAGAGCTTACCTCGCAGCGAGGGGTGAAACAAGGAGATCTCGTATCAATTACGATTTCGCAAAAAAAAGTTCGAATTGGAGGTGTGTAAATGAAACGGAAGATCTATCCATACACTAGCTTCAATTACCCTGCACTTCTGCTTGCATTTCTTCTGGTCGCATATATCTCCGGCTGTGCTTCGCTCTCGGTTTCGACCGATCCCCGGCCTTTTGAAAAATACCGGGATGCTTTTTCACAGGTACAATCGAGTGCCGATGCCGTGCTAGCAGTTGACTACAAATGGACGTACGAAAGATTTCTTCAAAGGGCAAGGGAAGGTGACCCTTCAACAATCCAGAATCTGATATTGGGGTTTCCCGAGGAGAACTACTATCTATGGGATCTACCTTCTGAAGAGCTATTTATAAAGGTTAAGAGGACTCAGCAGGCGTTCAAATCATTAAATGCAGCGTTTGCCGCATATACGAGCCTGCTGGCGCAGCTTGCATCGGGCAGTCTCGTTGATGTCAAGACATTTGATAGGCTTGCAAAGGAGTTGAATGATAATTCCCTTTCTGCATCAAGGGCGCTGAGGGTGGAGGCTCCCGAGAAGGCAGTTGCCATATTTTCTATGGCGGCAACGGAAGCGGCTCGGCTTTATATAGAGAAAAAAAGAAGAGACTACCTTATTAACATCATAACTGAGAATCAGAAGGTTGTGGACTTATTTGCAGAACATGCAACCAGGCTCGTGAAACTTGTGGCTATCGACATTAAGGCCGAATACAATAATCAAATAAAACCGCTAGTCGGTCGGTGGGGCCGTGCAACGGGGGATTCTCGGGTAAAAGTTGTGGAGGAGCTGATTGAGTTAAATTCTGAGGTAACAACGTTGCTTGAAACCCTGAGATCTTTAGAGCAATCATACACGCTCTTCGCAAGAAAACACCGCGAGCTTGGAGAGGCGCTTTCCAGTGAGACGGTGAGTAGCTTTCAAATACTGGATCTAATAAACATTGGGAAAAGATTAAGCAATCTCTATAAACAACTGACACAAGAACAAGAAAAACCGAAATAAGAGTGGTTTGAGTAATTGATTATTTCTTGGATAATTTACACGCATTCTAATCGATGAGAGGAGATTAAGTTATGGGTGAGGAAGAAAAACGAAAGAGTTTTGATGAAAAGCTGAGGGCACTGAACACACTTATTGCTACTCAAAATAAGGGTTTGAGATTGGAGTCCATGCTTATGCTTCAGAATATGGATCCAACCAAGGTCCAAAAAGCCAATAGCCGATTGGCAAAGAAGATAGAGGAAGTTCGGAAAAAGCTCCACGACGAGTGGGTTGAGAGTGCTGATGACATTCGAAGCGAAGTTACCATTGCCAACGGACAAATAGAAAAAGCGGTAAAAGCCATAGAAAAGCGGGTTAAGATCGCCGAGAATATCGTCAAAGCTGTTGGGTATATTGATCGGGTTGTGGAAACAGCATCTAGACTTCTGGCCACGATATCCTAAGAAACAAGGGAGAGCTCTCGTGTTTTATTAAGCACCTCTTAATAAACAAATGGGGTGAGGCTTTACATTACGATTTCTCATAGAATATTCGGTCCTCTGGCGAGACTACTTTACCTCGAGTTAACGGCAATGCCAAACTACCCATAATTGAAGAGCCCGGGACAGAGCTAGGGCTTTTACGATGATCACAAGAGGAGTTCGGTTATAGTTTGTCTCAAAGTAGTAAAGGCAGTAAAAGCAAAGGGGAAAGGGGAAGGTTCTATTGCTTGCAAATTTCAGTTGAGACTGTCGAAAAACCCTAAGGTTTGCGATTTTGTGGTCTCGCCTGGTTTATAAGTATTTGATTTTACAAGGGTTCTTAATAGCTAAAATACCATGTTTGGACTTTTTCGACAGTCTCGTTGGAAATAAATAGAACCGTCCCCTTTTTTTCTTTTTTCTTTTTTTTACAGGAAATGGAGGGGATCTATGAAAATATGCATAGACCCAGGACATGGTGGAGGAAACCCGGGGGCAATTGGGAATGATCCTTTTCGGCTTGAGGAGAAGGAGTTTAATCTAAGTTTATCACTGCTTCTTGAAGAGGAACTCGAAAGACGGGGCCATTGGACGGTCATGACTCGAAGGTGAGACCGTTCGCTTAGTTTGCAGGCGCGAGCAAATTTTGCCAATCGCCTCGGAGCAGAATTTTTTATTAGTATTCATACAAACGGTGCAGAAACACCCGCCGCAGAAGGTATGGAGGTATACCACTATCCGGGATCAGCCACTGGGGCGAATGCCGCAAATCATGTCCTTGAGAGCATGATTGCTGCATTTCCCGAACATAGAAACCGTGGTGTAAAAGAGGCAAATTTCGCAGTTCTGCGGTTGACAGATATGTCAGCTATCCTAGTAGAAAGTGAATTCATCACAAATCCGACACAATTACGATTCTTGGCTGACCAGGAAAACCAACGAAACCTGGCTGTTGGCATAGCCAATGGAATAGACGCCATCACTTGACGCTTGCAAGAAAAGGAAAAGGGGACGGTTGTCTATGCCCAGCCTAACCTTTCATTCGAGCCGGCCGCAGTTTAGCTTCGTCTCCCTACGGCGGCTCAATTCCGGCGTTAGAGATACAAAATTCTGGAACCTGAGAGGGTTGCAAAAACCTGGATTTGGGCGTGAGGGGGTCAACACCTTAATTCATAGCCCCTACCCGATAACGTCAAGCCATAAGGGGAAAAGGGGGGGGTTCTATTTTTGACTTGAAAAAGCTAATAAAGAGGACGGTTATTCTATTTTCTTATAATCTTAGTGGAAAATGAATAGAACCATCAGTTTTTTTCCTTCATATGGCAGCCAAGGATTTTACGCTTGAGCCCCTTACTGAGCGTGTTGGGGAGTTGATGGGTATGAGCGTTGACGAAGTCACCGATTCGGGAAAGGATTCCCGAAGTGTCAAAGCACGGAGTATGTTGTACTATTGGGCGACTAATCAGCTAAGGATCAGCCCAACTCAGTTAGCGCAAGTGTTGAATTTGACTCAGCTAGCTTTCAGCCAGGCAGTCAAAAGAGGCAAGCAATTGGCTAAAATGAAAGGCTATTCTCTAATTGACGGAAAAACATTATTATTCTATACACGGGTCTGTATCTGTTCATTTCATTTTTCTGAGTCTTTATGGCGATTCTTCACACAGGTTCGTCCAAGGCTGTGTGCAAGCCTTGCGACTGAAAGGAGAAGGAGATGGACGATGTTTGCATCGCACGAAAAGAGTGTTTGGTTTTACCTTTAGATGCGCCTGACAAGAAATTAATCTTGATGAGACGAAGAAAGGGGGTATCCACTGTATTGATTGTGATGCTTGCCCTCCTGGGTTTATCACTCCCATGTCTTGGCGGGGAGGAGGAGCCACTCGTACCTCATAAAAAGGGGGAAGAGCAGGGAGTCACGCTTTGGCTCACCCCCGTACTTAAAGATACCAGCCTTCACCCTACAGATGTTCATCCTTTGAAGATCACCCTGCGAAAGATTTCTCAAACGCCGAGTCGCTGTTTGGACCATGCTTACTTGATGTACGGTTACAGAGATCGAAAGGCTCAAAAAGTGGGCGAAGTCCCCATTAAGATCTCGTTAGCTAAGGCGGATGGGTTACCATCTGAGGGTAAAGTCAAAACACCTTCTATCGGCACTGCGATTTGTGCCACTCCTAATTCGAGATCTCTCATTGAAGTCCGCGCGGAGGAGGCAACTCTAGAAGAATTCAACAAATTCCTGGATCAATTTCCCGATGAAAAAAAGGAGAAAATGAAAAAAGCGATCACTCCGCTAGATCCGTATAGGTTCGAATTTGAGATAAGGGACATCCAGAATCCAGGAGCCTGTTTACGGCTTGAGCTCGAAGAGGGCTTTAAGAGGAAAGAATAACGGTTATCCCGGCTACGCTCTTTTCTAGGCAAAGGAAGCCTGTTGCGATGAAGGTGGGAATTAGAAATGACAGAAAAAGGGACTCTGAACAACTGGATTGAAAACTCTAAGAAGATCTTAAAAGACACTTATCAAACGCTCGGGGGGATAGACATCAAGCGGCTTACTGTGCTTCTTTTGGCCCTTTATGTGATCTATTACGCCATTGAAGGTTGGGGCCGAACGGTGTTCATAGGATTTGAAATTCCTCAAGAATTGCAGAAAGATTTGACTGGATTTGACAGCACTGCCCTCACCCAGCAGCTGATCACGGAGCTAGAGGGCATCCGGGCAGTTCAAGAAGCAGCCAGAAACCTGAAAATCAATCTGGTCAAAGGGCTTGAATCCTTGCCATTGAGACAAGATACTTTGGAAATTTATCTGTCAGGTCGGATTAATGCTGATTACAAAAAGATTATGGAAAACATCGGCACCCTTGAATGGGGGCCCTTTAAGATTCCGGGGGCGTTGTTCTTACGGCCTTTCCAAATGTTAATTCGACAGAACGTCATGCACCTATCCTTGAACCGGGTTGGGAATGTGTATCGAATCTCTGCTGCCTCTGAAAAAGGCGGGCTGTGGCAGGCTACGGAAAACGACTTATCACTGATAAATATTGGTCGAAGCACCTCTACGGACAGAGTTTCTCCCCTGATCCGCATCTTGGCCTACAAGCTTGCATCTCTTGATGGAACCCATTATGAGCCTGATGAGATTTGGCTTGCCTTTTCCCATTGTACCCAGGGGATTCGCCATCTTGTGACTTATTACAGCAGGGGCGAATCATTGCTCCCGGACCAAGATGCGATATCTACACTGGATCGCGCAAAGGAGGAGTTTGACCAAGCCGTTACATTGAATCCCAAAGATGAGAAGTTACTCCATAACCTCATTCTGATATCACTGATTAGATATGCTTACCCAGAAAAGGTGGAAGAAAGAATTAAGTTCTACAGAAGTTTGATTGGAAAACTGAAAGATCTTCATCACATGGGGAGATTGGACTCGCCACTCGTAAGAAATTTGTTCATTGCCAACTATATCTTTTTGGCGGTGAATTTTCGATTGAACAAAGCGTATGCTGACGCAATTTCTAACTATCAAATTGCCTTGCAGTTAACAAACGACTATCCTGTTCTTCAATCCTATATCTGCAACAATATTGGGGTTGCCTATGAGGAATCGAAAGATTTGAAACGCGCTGAGACGTATTTTCAAAAAGCGATCTCCGTTCATCCCACGTATGGCACTGCATATTTAAACCTAGGTAATGTGATGATGGAAAGGAAGGAATTTACTAGAGCGGAGGAGGCATACGCTACCGCTATTGAGAAACACCCTGAGTACGAAAAGCCGTATTATAACTTATGGATGCTTTACTCTGGGATCCCATACTCACCAATCTTCCAGCAACTCGATCAAAATG
>Ga0209636_10007796_pt1 | contig 10916 bp, 10 predicted proteins | sample DeeMarSWOR152_54_FD_187464 | JGI IMG/M metagenome (GOLD analysis project Ga0209636, IMG submission 187464) | Marine sediment microbial communities from White Oak River estuary, North Carolina - WOR-1-52-54 (SPAdes) (version 2) | ecosystem: Environmental > Aquatic > Marine > Intertidal zone >... | reverse complement strand
GATGCCCTTCACGTGGACGGCGTAGGGGGTGACGTCGACGCCCTTCATCTCGCCGATCTTGAGGGCCGCCCTGTAGGTGCCCTCGGCAAGGATGTCGCCGATGCCCTCCCTCTCGGCGATGAGCCACGCCAGCCTGGTGAAGGCCTCGGCGTCGCCCCACTCGAGCTTGAAGCCGAGGTCCTCCTCGGTGAGGATGCCCCTCTGGTATAGCTCGGCGGCGAAGCCCATGGTGTTGGGCCCGTTGATGCCGGAGTGGCCCAGGTTGTCGATGACGGCGCTCATGTGGACGCAGTCCTCGGGGCTGAAGATGCCCAGGTTGGTGCCGCAGTAGGCCTCCAGCTCGTAGTCGGGCATGTCGGTGATGTCCCCCTTCCACCGGCCCGTCCTGATGTAGCTGATCTTCATGCAGCTCGTGGTGCAGTTGAAGTCGGCCCAGTACTTCTTCACCCAGAACCGGTTCTCGAACATGGGGCCGCCGAAGCCCCTCTCGTCGTGCCACTCCTCCTGCCAGTTCCGGATGGGCTCGGAGCTCGTGTCGGCCCCCACCGCGTAACCGGCGTACCCGGTCCCCCAGCGGCGGAAGCCGTCCCGGCTTATGAGGATCTCGTGGACCTTCCTCCACATGAGCTCCACGGCCTCGGGGGCGTCCACCTCGGGCAGCTTCCCCCGCCCCTTCGCGACGATGGCCTTCAGGTTCTTCGACCCCATGACGGCGCCGTACCCGCCGTAGCCCGCGGCGTGGCAGATCTTGGACATGACCGCCGCGTTCCTGACCCTGTTCTCCCCGGCGGGGCCGATGTAGATCATGCCGGGCTCCCGCCAGAGGCCGACGTTGGGCTTCCGCCGCGTCAGCTCCTGGGGGACCTCCCTGTTCACCGCCTTGATCGTGTCCTCTCCCAGCATGCCCCACAGATGGCCCGCGTCCCTGATCTCTCCGCCGTCATCCGTCACCAGGATGTATACGGGGCCGCTCGCCCTGCCGGTGACGATGACGCCGTCGTAGCCCGCCATCTTGAGCTCCGAGGCGAACTCGGTGCTCGCCGTCGATCCCACCGTGCCGTTGCTGAGAGGCGATTTCCCCGAGCAGCAGATGCGGGCGCCGGGGTAGATGGCCGTCATGGGGCCGGTGAGGGCCATGAAGATGTTCTCGGGTCCCAGGGGGTCGACCTCGGGCCACCTGTTGCCGATGCGGTCCCAGAGGATCTTCGCCGCGAGGCCCCTGCCGCCCAGGTAGGCCCTGAGGGTATCGTCGCCGAAGGTGGTTTCCTCCACCCTCTCCCTGGTGAGGTCGACGTCAAGGAATTTGCCCGCGTATCCGTTCGGCATCCTAGATCACCTCCTCTCCCTTCTCGCCGTACATGTTGACGGCGAGGTCCTTCGCCACCTCCACGGGGTCCCGCGCGAAGAGCTTCCTGTGGACGCTCATCTCCTCCTCTACGACGTAGATGGCTTCGTACTTGGCCTCCTCGCAGACCTTGACGCACTGGGGGTCGCCCTCGCAGAGGTCGCAGATGGTCGCCTTGTTGTCCCCCGGATGCAGGAAGGGGACCTTGCCGGGGCAGGCGGTGATGCATATGCCGCAGCTCGTGCACGCATCCCTGTCGATGAGGACGGCGGTCGTCTCCCCGTCCACGGAGAGGGCGTCCACGGGGCAGGATTCCACGCAGGGGTAGTCGTCGCACTGGGCGCACAGGTGGGGGACCTCGATCCCGGGGAAGGGCGCGAAGACCCTGATGCGGGACGCCTCGGGCCACATCCACCCCTCGTGGTGGAGGCTGCACGCGATCTCGCATCTCTGGCAGCCGGTGCACTTGAAGTAGTCCCTCGCGATCCAGATTTCCTTGGCCATTGAATCACCAGAATACTTTGAGTTGATCGAAGCCTACGATAGTTAAACCTTTCGAAGCGCTTCGCTCCCTCAGCCTTCGAGGGCTCCCTGTGAATATGCTCCTTGTAGGCGGGTTCACATCTCTCTTTCCAACAGAAGTTGCCTATTTCCGAACCCATGTTTAGCGTAGAAATCGATGGCCCTCTGGTTATCGAGATCGGTCCAGACGTGGGTTTCGACCGTGTTCCTCCTCTCCGCATCCTCGATGGCCCTCTGCATGAGCTCGCTCCCCACGCCGAGCCTCCTGTGAGCCTCCGCTACGATCAGGTTCAGGATTATCGCTATCGGCTGTCCCTCCACGAAGTCCGGGAAGACCCGAAGCTCGATGAACCCGGCCAGCTTCCCGTCGGCCTCCGCGACGTAGATCTGACAGCCCGGATCATCTAGGGACTCCTCGAGCATGGCCTCTCTCCCGGACCAATCGTCCAGACGAACCAGCTCATCGGCGAGCTCCACCAGCGACCCGGAGTCTTCCCGTGAGGCCTTGCGGACCATCATGCTCGGCATGGCTGCTCCTTCACCTTCTCCCCTCCTTCCATAGATTAGCATAAAGGCTTTTTCACCGCGATCTTGGCTCCGCGGCGTTGAGGCCCCTGGGCACGCGGAGCTTGCTTGGCTGAGCTCTCTCTAAATCTGAGCGATCTGCTCTTCCAGCTGATTGGGCACTTTGAGGAGGATGGAGAACCCGATCATCACCAACGCCGCGGAGATTGAGGCAGCGACCCATAAACCTGTAACGTCGCTGATGTAGCCTCCAAGCAACGGACCAAAGGCCCAGGAAAGTCCATTGACGAAGTTGAGGAAGCCGGCGTATACGCCCCTCTCAACGGGTATGAGGTTCATCTGCCATGCGAACCACGATGAGTTTATGAGGGCCCAGTATAGGCCGTCCAGTATGAAAACAGGGACGAGGTAGCTCACATCCCCGACCAGGGCAAGGGCTATGGGGTGCATAGCTGCCAATAAGACGCCGACCAGCATGAACGTCTTCGGCCCCTTCCTATCCACGTACAATCCAAGGATCGGAGAGAGCAGAAGTCGGAGCGCAAAGGCAAGGGCGTTGAGGGCGCCGATCTGGGGCTTCGATGCGTCCAAGACCTGGACGATGAAGACGGTCAACACGGGGCCGAACATGGCTATGCCGAAGCCCCTGACCGATATCCCGAGGCACCAGCGGATGTAGGCGCCTCCGCGCTCGATGACCACCGGCATCTCCCTGAGCCCGTTTTTCAGCTCGAGGACGCTTTCCCGCATCAAGGGGAGGAGCCCGAGCTTCATCTCATCCGTTTCCCGCAGGCCGTAGCTCACTAGGGATGCTATGATCAGGTTGATCAGGGTGTAAGTGAGGAAGGTAAACCTATAGCCGATCGCGGGGATCGCGATGCCGGAGTAGAAACTCCCGGCGATGTTGCCCGCGAAGCCCATGGGGTTGTAGACGCCCATGAACCTCGCCCTCCTGGTCGGCCTCAGTATCTCCGCCAGCCTCACGACGACGGCGACGCCGGCGATGGAGCTGAACAGGGCCTGAACCCCCGTGGCGACGATAACATGCCAGGGACGGTTTGAGAACAACACGGGGACGCTGAGGATGGCCGTGAACAGGAAACCCGTTGAGATCATCCTCCAGTTGTGATCGTGCCTGTCGCTGACGCGCCCCCAGGCCATCTGCATGAAGGTTGAAGCTAGGCCGGGGACCGTCGCCAGGATGCCCACCTCCAATCCCGTTCCGCCTATGTCGAGGATGAAGATGGAGAGGAAGCCCCAGATGCCGTTCGCAACCCCCTGCAGAAAGGAGAACAGAAAAAGCTTGTTATGGAGAGAACCTCTTGTCCCCTGCATCGGTGCGGCCATCCCGTCTTGATATAATTCTCCTACGCGGAAGCTGTTAAATTGGTTAAAGTTTCTCGATCATCGGCTTTGCGTGTCCTCTGCAATCCGGGGGACGGAAATAGAATCAATATTTATCATTTTCTATTTTCCTTAATATAAAATCCTGTTTTTTTCACCATCTTTTTAACATAAAAATATGAATTAAAGGCATAAGACGCTCATTGAAATTATACTTTTCAGAAATATATCAATAAATCAAATTTAAATTACCTCTTCATTCAAATTAACATTTATATGTTCAGCAATTAATTTTTTAAACCGATTCTAATGCGAATCTTGCCGTGGCAGAAAAGGTCCACGGAGAAGAAAACCAAGAAGTTGAAGGAAAAGGAGTGATCGATCATGTCTCCGGAGTGCGAGGTCTGCGGTGAAATTGCAAATAAAGTATACGAATGCGAAGTATGTGGGGTACTATTCTGCAAGGACTGCGGCTCAATAAAAGACAAGATCTGCATAGAATGCTCATCGGAAGAGGAAGAAGAGGAAGAAGAGGAGTCTTAGCCTTCAGCCGGCGAAGCCTTCGTATAAAGCCAGTCTAACTATTGTTTTTATTTTTTTAATATAAATCGACAGAAGGGATTTAGGGTCAGAGGGCGGTTTTCCGGGATCTCCATCTACTTGGCGATTGAAGCCATCAGCTCTCTCGCCTTCGATATCCCTTCCCACGCGTCGTGGGCGTAGGCGTCCGCTCCCATCCTCCTCGCCGAGTCGACGTCCGCGGCCCTCCCGCCTATGAGCACCTTCACCCTGCCGCCGATGCTCGACTCCTTCACCGCCCTCACCGTCTCCTCCATGTAGGGCACAACGACGCTGAGGAGGGCGGATAGGGCCACGATGTCGGCCCCGTGCTCCCCAGCCGCCTCCACGATCCTCTCCGGGGACACGTCCACGCCCAGGTCTATGACCTCGAAGCCGGCCGACCTCAGCATCGACCCGGCGATGTTCTTACCGATGTCGTGGAGGTCCCCCTCCACGCTGGCGATGACGACCCTGCCCTCGGAGACGGCGGCCCCGGCCTCAAGGTGGGGCTCCAGGATGGCGAGGGCCTCCTGCATGATGTAGCCGGCGAAGATGAGCTCCGACAGGAAGTACTCGCCCGCCGCGAACCTGTTGCCGATATGCTCCATCCCGACGCCGAGCCCCTCCTCGATGATCCTCTTCGCTGGGACCCCCGCTCCCAGGGCCTCGACGACGCCGGCCTTCGCCGCCTCCAGCTCCATGTCTATCATGGAGCCGGCCAGGTCCTTCAGGATCCTGTCGTGTTCCGATGACATCTCAGCCCTCCGCCTCCACCTTGCCGCACGGGTATCTCCCGTACCTCTTGGCCTCGTCCACGTAGGTCAGTATGTTCTCGAACTTGCAGTTTGGGTGGAAGGAGTTGCTCTCGCTCAGGACGAAGCCCCCTCCCTTGGCTCCCTGGTCGATGGCCCTCCGGACATCCCTCCGGACGTCCTCCTCCGCCCCGTAGGGGATGACCCAGGTGATGTCGACGTTTCCCCTCAGGTACAGCCTCCTGCCGAACCGCCTCTTGACCTCCGCCATGTCCATGCACTGGGGCTCGATGGGGTTCAGGCCGTCGAACCCGCAGAAGTCGATGAACTCCTCCAGCACCGGCATGATGTCTCCGTCGGTGTGCTTCAGGTACGGCACGCCCCGCCGGTGGCAGTGGTCCGCCAGCCTCTTGATGGGGGGCCAGATGTGCCTCCTCATGATCTCCGGCGGCCAGAAGGGGCCGTCCACCCCGGCGATGTCATCGGTCTCGGCGATGATGTCGACGCCCCGATCGATGATGTTCTTGGCGATCTCGGTCTGGACCTCGGCGACCATGTCCAAAACCCTCCCGGTGAAGCGGGGCCTGGCGTAGAGGTTGATGCAGAACCTGTCGAGGCCGCCCATCATCAGGTACGGGAACATGCCGGCGAGGTGGACGGCTCCGATGACGGGATAGTCGCCGTCCCTAGCGTCCCTCACGGCGAAGTCGACGAGGTCGTAGTTGATCTCGTCGGGGTCGGGCGGCACGAACTCGTCGAGGTCCTCCTCCGTCTTGATGATGCCGTCGATCCAGTAGTTGGTCCCGACCTTGGGCAGCAGCCTGTAGGTCTTCCCCCACCAGTCGACGAAGGTGTGCTCGTCCAGGTACCTCGGCTCGTACCCCCTGGGCCAGAGCCAGTAGTCGGAGACGATGAAGGCGTCCGTCCCGAGCCTCCGGATGGCGTCGTTCGACAGCTTCTGGTTCCACTCCAGCACCTCGTAGTCCGTCATCTTCGCCTCCTTTGCCACGGTGACGCCGCCGCCGATGTAGCTCTTGGACGAGGCGTGCCTCCGGCCCGTGAGCATCTCCTTGAACTTGGCGTCCAGCCCCGCGTAGATGGGGACCCTGTCGGGCTCCTCGTGATGTATCGCCGCCATATACCGCTCCCTATGCGTCATCAATCCGAAAACCCGCTCAAATGATAGCTATGGCCCCTCAAAAATAGATATGTTTTTTCAGGTTCCGGGTTTCAATGCCCTCATGTGCGGGTGTCGACCGCGGCCTTCATGGCGTTTCCGACGAGCTCGCATGGCCTGGCGAGCGCGTGAAGTTCTTAACTTGACATCTACTGTTGCTTCAGCTCGTTCCACCTGTTCATGATCATGCTCAATAGCTCGGGCTTCAGGACGTAGAGGCTCTTCGCCTCTCCTTTAGGGATGAAGAAGCGTATCAGGAAGGACATCCCCAGCCTGTCGGCGGTGTCGAGGTAGGCCTCGGGTTTTCTGAGTTGTTCGGCCTCGTGCTTGATGTGAAACCCCTCGATCGCGTGGCTGATGCACTCCTCCTCTATGAAGGCGTTGGGGAAGTCGTGGGAGAAGTTGACCGTGAACGTGTACTTGATGAAGCCCTCGTGGGTCAGGTTCAGTATCCTGCTGTTCATCACCTGCGTGTTGGGCACCTTCAGCAGGTTGAAGGTGGGCGTGTACAGGTTCGTGTAGTTGATGGTGATCTCCTCGACCTGCCCCTCGAGGTCGCCTATCTTCACGTAGTCCTTTATCCTGAACGGCTGGGTTATCAGGACGTAGAACCCCGCGACTATGTTGTTGATGGTCTGGGATGAGCCGAAGCCCAGCATCGCCCCGATGAGGGCGGAGCCGCCGACGAAGATGGTCGTCGGTATCTGGAACATGGTGAAGACCACGTAGAGGGACGCGATCACGGTCAGGACCCGGAGCATGAGCCTCAGGGTGTTCACCATGTGGGGCGCCAGCTCCAATCGCTCGCTCGTCCTCGATATGAACCGCATGAGGATCTTGTATGCGACGAAGACGACGGCCAGTATGACGACGCAATAGAGTATCTGTCTCATGTATAGGGGGAACTCCTCCAGGATGCCTAGGAGCGTCAATTTCAGGCCATCACCGTCGCGTGAACGACCCCCTTAATTATATAAGCTTGTTCATCGACTTCGAGCGGCTGCTTTCATAGCGGGTATGAGATGAATGCATGGGCCCGGGAGCGTCCCGTCCCCCAAAATGGTGCCATCTTAGGGCCTGATGGTATCTTTTTCAAGCGGCCTCCTTCGCCCGCATTGGCTGAAGGTCGACATAGATCGCGGTCGCCCGTCACCATCCGATGGCGTAGGGGTCGCCCGTCCTCGGCGATGCTCCGCCGAACATGACCCCCGTCTCGGGGCTGTACCGTATGGCGAGGCATCTGCCGTGGCTCCAGGGCCTGTCGACGACGATCCTGTGGCCCTTCCTCCTCAGCTCCTCCCTCACCTCCTCGGGGATGAGGGGCTCGACGTGGACGACGCCGGGGTGGGCGTCCTGGGGCCAGAAGGAGCCGGGGAAGTGCGTGGTGTGGACGGTGGGCTTGTCCAGGGCCAGCTGGACGTTCATGCCGAAGTCGACGTGGTTGAGGAAGAACTGGAGGGTCCACTGGTCCTGACTGTCCCCGCCGGGCGTCCCGAAGACCATGTAGGGCGCGCCGTCCCGGGTGACGAGGCTGGGCGTCAGGGTGGTGCTCGGCCTCTTCCCCGGCTCGAGGCGCTCCACATGGCCTCGGTCAAGATGTAACATCTGGGCCCGCGTGCCCATGCAGAAGCCGAGGCCCGGGATGATGGGCGACGTCCTGATCCACGCCCCGCTCGGCGTCGCCGACAGTATGTTCCCCATTCCGTCCACCGCCTCTAGGTGCACTGTGTCGCCCCCGGCCTCCAGCCTGCCCGCGTGCTCGGACTCCTCGAGCTTGATGGGGGGGACGCCGCCCGGCCTCAGCTCCATCGACGCCCTGTCGGGGTCAACGAGCTTCCGGCGCTCCTCCGCGTACCCCTTCGACAGCAGCTTGTCCAGGGGCACGTCCACGAAGTCCGGGTCGGCGTAGTACTGCTCCCGGTCGGCGAAGGCCAGCTTCGCGCATTCGACCCATGTGTGCAGGTACTCGGCGGTGTTGTGGCCCATCTCCGCCAGGTCGAAGCCCTCCAGGAGGTTGAGCTGCTGCAGCAGCACGGGCCCCTGGGTCCAGGGGCCGCACTTGTAGACGTCGTAGCCCCGGTAGTCCGCCGTCACCGGCTCCTCGATGCGGGCCCTGTGCTCGGCGAGGTCCTCGAGGGCGAGGAGGCCGTGGTGCTCCTGTCCGTAGACGTCCCTGCACTTGGAGGACTGCATGTAGCCGATGACGGCCTCGGCGATGGGCCCCCTGTAGAAGCGGTCCCTGGCGGCGTCGATGCCGGCGGACCTCCCCCATCGCCGCTCCCTCTTCTCGGCCTCGGCGACCCCCTTGAAGGTGCGGGCCCAGTCGGGGTTCCGCAGGATCGAGCCGACCTGGGGGACCTCCCCCCCGGGCAGGTATACCTCCGCCGAGGAGGGCCACTCCGCCTTGAACCGCTCGGCGCAGAGGCTCAGGGCCCCGACCAGGTCGGGGTAGACGGGGAAACCCTCCCCGGCCATCCTTATGGAGGGCTCCATCACGTCGCCCAGGCTGAAGGTTCCGTGGGCATCCAGGAGGGTGAGCCAAGCGTCGAAGGCCCCCGGGACGACGGCGGGGAGGAAACCGTCCTCCGGGATCAGCGGGTATCCGTGCCCCTCGAACCAGTCGATGGTCGCAGCCTTCGGGGCGGGGCCCTGGCCGTTGACGGCGATGACCTCCCCCTCGTCGGCAAGGTAGACGAGGATGGGGCACTCCCCCGCAACGCCGGCCATGTAGGGCTTGAGGACCGTGAGGCAGAACCACATGGTGGCGCCCGCGTCGACGGCGTTGCCGCCCCGCTTGAGGGCCTGGAGGCCGGCCTCCGAGGCCAGGTAGTGGGTGGACGTGACCATGCCGTGGGTGCCCATGACCACGGGCCTGGTCGTGAACTCCATCTCGGACATACACTATGAATTCGTTGAACAGATATTTAGGGTTTCAAGCTATCCATGGAGCCATGTAATGTAGCCTTGTCGTGGCTGGCCACATCGCGCGCCGCGTTCGATGCAGAGAAGATGGCGGAGGTTCGGTCGAGGTCCTGTCTCCCGCGGCTCATAGGGAGTGGGTTATGAAGTCGATGCGGCCGCCGTCGACGGTTATCACCTGGCCGGTCACGAAGCTCGACTCCTCGGAGGCGAGGAAGAGGGCGACGCTGGCCACCTCCTCGGGCTCCCCGTCGCGGCGGAGGATGCTGTGCTCCTCGAAGTAGCTCATGCGCTGCCCCCGCTCCTCGGGGGTCTCGACGCCCTCGCCCATCTCGGTTCTGATGAGCCCGGGGGCGATGGCGTTCACGTTGATGCCGTACCGGCCCAGCTCCAGGGCGAGGCGCTTCGTCAGGATGATGACGGCCGCCTTCGTCGACGCGTAGAGCATGTTCCCCGGCAGGAGGGCCGTGCCGAGGCCGGCGACGGAGGCGATGTTCACGATCTTCCCGTATCGCTTCTCCATCATGTGGGGCGCCACCGCCCTCGAGCAGTGCAGCACCCCCTTCACGTTCACCCTCCACATGGGGTCGTACTCGTCCTCGTCGTGCTCCAGCAGCGAGCCGGCGCCCAGGTAGACCCCGGCGTTGTTCACCAGGATATCCACGCCGCCGAACGCCTCCACCGCCTCCGCAACCATCCCCTCGACGGCGTCTCGCTCCCTAACATCGGCCTGGATGGCCAGCGCGGCGCCCCCAAGCTCCTCGATCGCCTTGACGACATCCTCGGCCATGGACCGCTCTCGGCGGTAGTTCACCACGACCCTCGCCCCCTCCCTGGCGAAGGCCAACGCCGTGGCCCGGCCGATTCCCCTGGAGGAGCCGGTGACGAGGGCGACGCGACCCCCGAGCCTGCCCTCGATATCGGACATTCCCATTCGGATCCCGGGGAAACTATTGGCGGCGCCAGATTTCTGTCTTTCCCGTCCCAGCGAGCATGCCGCGTAAAGGCGCTCGCGATGGCGTGCGAGGGGGTCGAACGACCAAACGAAGGGGCTGGCGCGTCCAAGAAAGGCCCCATGCTCGACCCATCGCAAGCCTTATACGACATGCCCGGTTCTGTTTGCACAAAACGGCACGAGAGTAATTATACGATGGCTGCGCACGATGACGCCGAGCTCACGAAGGTCGGGGATCTAACGAGGTTCTCTAAGAACGTTGATGCCGTCGTCAAGGTCGTCTCCGTGACGGAGCCCAGGGAGGTCTCCTCGAGGAGGGACTGGTCGACCCACCGCGTCGCCGAGGCCCTCGTCGGAGATGAGACGGGGAGCATCTACCTCACCCTGTGGGACGAGGATATCAGCGCGGTGGACGAGGGTCAGGTCCTGAGCCTCAGGAACGCGTACGTCAGGCTGTTCCAGGGCTCCATGCGCCTGAACATAGGGCGATTGGGCAGCTATGAGCAGGTTGAGGAGGCGCCTTTTGAGGACGTGAACCTGGACAATAACCTCTCCAGCAAGCAGTTCGAGCAGAGCTACGACCGTCAGTTCGGCGGAAGGAGATACGGCGGTAGAGGCAGAAGGAGATACTGACCCCCATTAATGAGCTGACTTCAATCCCATTTATTTAGCACACGACGCAGCGCTATGTATATCTCGAGAAGTGGATTCTCTTACAGCATACCGGTGCTTGTGCGGCGTTGGGCGGTGGCGTCTTCGGCTACTTCTTGAGGTGGATGGTGATGGTGCTGACGTTCCTCGCCTGCCCCTCCATCG